>Ga0210006_1000154_pt1 | contig 59515 bp, 64 predicted proteins | sample CryGey02umfilter_2_FD_185452 | JGI IMG/M metagenome (GOLD analysis project Ga0210006, IMG submission 185452) | Groundwater microbial communities from aquifer in Utah, USA - Crystal Geyser 4/10/14 0.2 um filter (SPAdes) (version 3) | ecosystem: Environmental > Aquatic > Deep subsurface >... | reverse complement strand
GAAGTGGTTCGTAATCTTATTCTACGCTATTCAAAAGAAGGAGATGTTTTGCTTGATCCTATGATTGGTGGAGGGACTACTGCGATTGAAGCCAAAATTTTAAACAGGAATATCGTCTGTTCTGACGTAAACGATGTTGCACTTGAGCGAACGAAAAAATGTCTCGAATTTGAAGTGGAAAATAAATCATGGCAAAAAGTTTTAAAAAGGGATGCACGAGATCTTGGGAAGGCAAAAAATGAAAGTGTTGATTTTATCCTTACTCATCCGCCTTATGCTGACATTATAAAATATAGTGAAGGAAAAATTGAGGAAGATCTTTCAAATATCCATGATATTGATAAATTTGTTGAGGAGATGGGAAAAGTTGCTGGAGAATTGTATAGAGTTCTTAAAAATGGAAAATATTGTGCGATTTTGATTGGAGATACAAGAAGAAATACAATGTATCAACCTTTGGCGTATAAAGTCATGGAGGTTTTTTTAAAGGCAGGTTTTCAATTGAAAGAAGACGTAATTAAGAGACAATTCAATTGTAAGGCTATTGGTTTTTGGGTTAAAAAATCTAAAGAATCCAATTTTTTGTTGATAATGCATGAGCATATTTTTGTGTTTTATAAGAAGTAGGTTTATTTGAAAAAAGGTAAGGAACTTGCGATACAGGTTTTGAAACATTTGATATAAGAAGATGAGAAGCTTGAGTCGCTACAGGCGCAGGTTGCGGAGTTGGCGAAGAATTATAGGGAAGAGTGGAAGGAGGAATTGTGGGAAAGTGAGGATATAGAAGTTTTCGGGTTCAATGAGTTTATAGGCGGGAAGGCGGAGGGGTATGAGGACTGTTTGGAGATTATTAAGAAGTGGAGGGGAGAGTGAGGGTGGATTGTTAGATATTTTTACAAATAAGTGAAAAAACTACAAAAATGTTGCAAAAAGTAAAATCTATTGACAATGGATATTTGTCAGATTAAAATACGGTTGTATTTTAATCCTCATTCCTATGAAAGATTTTATTGTAAAATTAAGGAAATCTATGGGTCTTTCCCAAGAAGAATTGTCTCGAGAGCTTGGGATATCGCGACCGACCTTTGTTTCGATAGAGAAAGGTGAAAGAGATATAACTTTTGCAGAGCTAAAGAAAATTGCAGAAATTTTTGATATTCCTATTGAGGTGATTATTGATGATGAATTGAGTACAACTGTTAAATTATCTGCGCAAAATTTTAGCGAGAAATCTTTCCAAAAATTTTATAATTTGATTTTACAATGTATTAAGTATGGATCGGATGATGATGGTAAGATTACAAAAACGAAATTGGCTAAGCTCGTATATCTTTGTGATTTTGCGAGTTATTATAAGTTCCTGAATCCAATCTCCGGTTTTGAATATCGAAAACTTCCGCAAGGACCGGTTGCAATAGAATTTTTTGATATTATGGACGATAGTGAATCTGTGCATGTTGAAACACATGGAAAAGCCAATATGGTTTCATTGGTTGAACAGCCTGACGGTACTGTATTTACAAAGCAAGAACAGAATTTGATAAAAGCTGTTTGCCACAAATGGAAAAAAGCTAAAACAGACGAATTAGTTCTGTTTACGCATAATCAGATGCCATGGAAGGTCTGCAAGCCCAGAGAGATAATTCCATATACACTTATCAATAACGAAGAACCTGAAAATGTTTATTAAAGATTTATTTTTTCAGGTAGAATTTTCTCAACATGCTGAGACGCATTTTTGTAGAGAGTTCTATAAGAAATATAAGGGGAAGCAATGGGTGGAGACAAGGAGAACGATACTTGATACTTTGGGTAGAGCTTTTCTTGTTCAGCAGACAAGTTTGATTGATGTGTTGAAATATTCACGCGAAGATAATGTCGGTATTTTTAAATATGATTTTAAGGTTGCTGGAACAAATGTTTCTCCTAAATCTTCAGGCAATCGGGCTATTTTCTTTTTATGTAATAACACAGCAAGTATAAAAATTCTTCTTGTTTATAGCAAAAATAATTGTGATAAAAAATGTCCTGAAACACAGTGGATTATTGAGCATATTAAAAATAATTTTCCTGAATATAAAAAATATTGTTAAATTTTTTCCATGTCCCAGTACAAGGGAATTACTTTTCAATTTTCAAAAACAAATCTTTTGATTACGGGAGGTGTTGAATTCTATTGGGGTTGTGAAATAGTTTTGTTAGGATTCCATTGTTATTAATAATAAATATATGGATAAAAATAAAACACTTGAACAAGTTGAAAAAGATTTGGATAGCTTGTTTGAGAAATATGGTATTCAAGGGAAAGTTAGTGTGGATGATATTAAAAATTGGATTTGGAATTCTGCCGGACACGCAATGGAAGCTTCTAATAAATTTCAGAAAAAATGTTTAAATTTGTTTCCGCTTGCTAGGGATATTGATGAGCTCAATAATCTAATGCAGATATTTGTGGATGCGTGGAATTATTTTCCTCATAAATTCCTTAAAGGGAGATCACCTGCTGAGTTATTCCATGAGACGTATGGCGAGAAATTGGAAGAACGATCTTCAAAGTCAAAAAACAAAAAAGAAATGCCCAAGGTTATCGTTGGAGATAGAGAAATGGAATGGGAGGAATTTCAAGAGATGATTAGTGTAATGGAAAAAGTACAAAAACCTTTTAAAGAATGGATTGAACAAGATGCTCTTCCAAAATACCAAAAATATCTGGAGCAGATAGTGAAAATAAAAAAAATTTGCGAAGAACATTATGAGGTTGCTGATGTATTTTTTGAAAGGGCGTTACATGTTGGTTTTGTTGATTTAAAGTCTGTTCGTCCGGAATTTATCCGAAATGAGTTTCCTCGATGGTGGTCGACTCATATTATGTATTCTAAGTTAAAACCGATGGGGGTTAAAAAATCATTAGATGTGCTTTTTGAATTTATTGGATTGGTTTACAGGAAATGATGATGTCGAAAGTTGGTTAGTTTTAGATGAAAACACAAGAATAAGGAATTGAAATGATTTTGTGTTTTTCGCAACAAGATCCTTCAAAATATCATTGACGGTGAGTGTACGCTCACCTATGATGTGGGCGTAGAAATAACTTTGATATTATGAATAGAAAGAATAAACAAGTCGTTCCGAATAATAGTTTTACAGAATTTTTGCTTTATACCGCTCCTGATGGAAAGATAAGGGTGGAGATTTTTTTGAAAGATGAAAATATTTGGCTTACACAGGTGAAAATTGCAGAACTTTTTGGTGTACAAAGACCTGCCGTAACAAAGCATTTGAAGAATATTTTTAAAAGCGGAGAGCTTGTTGAAGATTCAGTTAGTTCCATTTTGGAACTAACTGCGGAAGACGGGAAAAAATATAAAACAAAATTTTATAATCTTGATGCCATCATTTCTGTTGGATATCGGGTGAGTTCCACACAAGCTACGCATTTTCGTATTTGGGCCACTGAAAGGCTGAAGGAATATATAATCAAGGGATTTACCATGGATGATGAGCGGCTCAAGGATCCTTATAATATTTTCGGGAAGGATTATTTTGAGGAACAGCTGGCGCGAGTTAGGAATATTCGTTCAAGTGAATGCAGGTTTTATAAAAAAATTACAGATATTGACGTGGAAGTGAAGAAGCTATTAAAGCAATCTAAGAAAAATTAAATTATGCTTAAATTTCTAAAAAAGAAAAATAGTCCCAAAGGTGTGCCTAAAAATCCGGTTGACGGTGGCGAAAATGACTTTTCAGGTATAGAGATAAATGAATATTTTAGAAAGGCATTGGATTTGATGGAGAATACGGAGAAAACGCTGTTTATTACAGGTAAAGCTGGGACAGGAAAATCTACATTGCTGCAATATTTTCGTGAAACGACCGGCAAAAATATCGTAGTTTTGGCTCCCACAGGCGTTGCGGCTATCAATGTAAAAGGTCAGACAATACATTCTTTTTTTCATTTTCCTCCGCATATTACGAAAGATACCGTGAGAGAGAAGGAGCCTTCAAAAAAACTTATTGAGCTTCTGAAACATGTTGACGTTATTGTCATTGACGAAATTTCTATGGTAAGAGCGGATCTTTTGGATTGTGTTGATGAAATTCTTAAGTTTTGTCTCAAGAGTGATGATCCATTTGGTGGCATGCAGATGATATTTATAGGTGATCTTTATCAGCTTCCGCCGGTTGTTTCGAGCAAAGAAGAAAAAGAAATGTTTCAAACATATTACTTGAGTCCATATTTTTTTGATGCAAAAATTTTGGAGAATATCAAAATCGAACTTGTTGAACTTGAGAAAATCTATAGACAAAAAGATCCGGATTTTATTGAACTGTTAAATAAAATTCGCAACAGCAGTGTCCAGGATAAAGATGTAGAAAAACTTAATAGTCGTTATGTACAAGATTTTAATGATTATGATAATCGAGAAGATTTTTGTATTACATTAACTACTACTAATTCTTCTGCGGATACTATAAATAGTAGAAAATTGTCACAATTAAAAACTAAAATAAAAAAATATCACGGTGATATTACAGGGGAATTTGATAATAAACATTTGCCGACTTCTCTAGAGCTCGAAATGAAAATCGGGGCACAAATCATGTTGCTTAGTAATGATTCAGCCGGTAGGTGGGTGAATGGCACTATCGGTAAAATTATAGACATAAAATCGGATGAAGAAAGTGGAGAAGATTTGTTGGTTGTGGAATTACAAAATGGATCACATGTTAATGTCTCTCAGTATTCATGGGAAATTTACAAGTATGTTTTTGATAGGAATAAAGGGAAGTTGGAGGCTGATATCATGGGGTCATTTTTGCAATATCCTGTCAGGTTGGCGTGGGCTGTCACTATACATAAAAGTCAGGGTAAGACTTTTGAAAATGTTGCGGTTGATATCGGAAATGGTGCTTTTGCTCAAGGGCAGGTGTATGTGGCCATTAGTAGATGTACAAGTTTTGAAGGGTTGATTTTGAAAAAACCTATCTATAAAAAACATATTTGGATTGATTATCACATAGTAAGATTTTTGACAGGTTTTCAGTATGATATGTCCGAAAAAGAAATGCCTCTGAGTAAAAAAATTGAAAGAATTGAATCTGCTATCAAGGCAGGAGAAACTTTGGGAATAATCTATCTTAAAGCTGATGACACTAAATCGCATCGTGAGATAAAGCCGTTTTCTGTCGGAGAGATGAAATATTTGAATAAAACTTTTATTGGGATTGAGGCTTATTGTTCGAACAGGAAAGAAATTAGAACTTTTAGAGTGGATAGGATTTTGAGTATAAAATAATTGTAAAGAAAATGTAAAACTTGACAATTATTTTTCTTGGGAGTAGTGTTTGTTTACCCTCATATCCTCATAAAAAAACTCATATGAATATTAAAGAACTTCGTAAAAAGTTTGGGATGTCGCAAGATGAGCTTGCCGGAAGGCTGAATATGTCTCGGCCTACTTTGATAAATTTGGAAAACGGTACTAGGCCTATAAAGCTTGAGGAAAAGGCAAAAATACAAGAAATATTTGAATTGATAAAAGAGAATGAAGCTGAAATGAAAAGCGACATGAGGATAGATATTCCTCAGAAGAAACTTGATAAATTTAAACAGGTTTTCCTTTATATTCTTGAAAAAGTTGGTGGAAAGCCAAATGTTGGCTTGACTGTGCTTTATAAACTTTTGTATTTTATCGATTTCGATTATTACGAAAAATATGAAGAGCAATTGATGGGATTGACCTATATCAAAAATCATCACGGGCCGACGCCAAAAGAATTCATAAAAGTGGTTGAAGAAATGAAGGAAAAAGGTGAAATCGAAGAGGTGAAAAGTCCTTATTTCAAATATGAACAACGAAAATATCTGTCACGTGTTTCAGCTGATTTATCTCAATTGAATGGAAGGGAATTGGAGATGATCGACTCTGTTTTGTCGAGACTCTCGGATAAATCCGCTACGGAATTGAGCGAATATTCTCATAGAGATGTTCCGTGGATGACTCATGAAGAGGGCGAGCAGATCAGTTATGAAAGCGTGTTTTACCGCAATGATCCTTATTCTGTCAGACAATATGAGGATGAGATTTAATTATTTGGATGATTTTTTGAAGGATTTGAAAAGTTTAAAAAAGAAGATACCTTCTTTGGAAGATGATTTGAAAAACTTTGAAAAATTTATCCCCGGAGTAGATTTTGGTCAAAATAAAAGGTTTGTTGTTCTTACGGAGGATACTCAGAAACAAATTAAAATAATTAAAACCAGATTGATGGTGAGGAGTCTTAAGGGATCAGATAAAACAAGGCTTATTTTTTCTTTTTGTGTTCATGAAGATTGTGTCGATTTTATTGAGTTATATCTTAAAAATCAAAAATCACGAGAGGATGAATCTAGGATTGAGGAATATTTAAAATTTAAAAAATAAACCACCATGACCCAATACTACAACCCAACCCGTACCCGCAATCTTTACGATCCAAAGTCGAAAGAGCCTTTTCGACTTTCTCGTTCGAAGATTGATCTTTTTATTAAATGTCCGAGATGTTTTTATCTTGATAGAAGGCTTGGGGTAGGGCAACCGCCGGGGTATCCATTTTCTTTGAATTCGGCGGTGGATAAATTGTTGAAGAAAGAATTTGATATTCATAGGGTGAATGGGACGGCGCATCCATTGATGAAGGCGTATGGGCTTGATGCGGTGCCGATGGCGCATGAAAAGATTGAGGAGTGGCGGGATTCGTTGCACAAGGGGATTACTTTTCATTTTCCAAAAACAAATCTTTTGATTACGGGAGGTGTTGATGATGTGTGGGTGACACCTTCGGGGGAACTGATTATCGTGGATTACAAGGCGACTTCGAAGGAAGGTTCGGTTTCGCTGGATGCGGAGTGGCAGGATGGCTATAAACGCCAAATGGAGGTGTATCAATGGCTGTTTCGGTGCAATGGTTTCAAGGTTTCTAAGGTTGGGTACTTCGTGTATTGCAACGGCGTGACGGATCGCGCGGCGTTTGACGGGAAGTTGGAATTTGATATCAAACTTTTGCCTTATGAGGGGGATGACGGGTGGGTGGATGGTGTTGTGCGGGACTTGTATCGATGTTTGAGGGGGGATGAGATGCCTTTGGCGGGTGATGGGTGCGATTTTTGTGCGTATAGGGAGGCGGTGAATTCTATTTAATATTTCTTCCCCTCCAATTTCCAAAAATCAGGTTCTTCGTTTAAGTCGACAAGATAAAATTTGTCTAAGGCGTTGAATTTTTGTAAATATTTTTCTTCGGTGAAAGAAAGAGGTTTGTCGTCGTACCAAATAAAATCTTCTTCGTAATTAATTCCTTGTGGTTTTATCATATTCCATTTTGTGGGAATGATTTTTTTGAAAGCTTCTAGGAGGCCTTGGTCGGTTGTTTTTGTGCCTAAATATTTGAGTGCGGCTTCGCTCGATCCGTCTTGGCAATGAGTAGTAAGCCAATAAACCTTGTGCGTGTCGATAACTTTTAGCAAAAACTCTTTGAAGTACGGACTGATTTGATCCTTGTATTCAATGCAACCGTTGATGTCTAAATAAATTGATTTCATGTGGGGATTATAGCACTGTATTTAAAGGAGTCGAAATCGACCCCTTTAAATAGTGGATTTTTAATTATGGCGAATTCGCCATAATTGTAAGGTTTTGCAATTCAATCCTTCAAAATATTATTGACGGTGAGTGTACGCTCACCTATGATGTTAGTGAAAATAACTTTGGAATCATGGATCAAAAATTATCAATATTCGAAGGTAAGGAAATCAGAAATATCATTTTTAATAGTGAGCTATGGTTTTCGGTTGTGGATGCCTGTGCTGTTTTAACTGACAGTGTGGATGCTGGGGCTTATTGGAGAAAACTTAAGCAAAGGCTTGTGTATGAGGGAAGTGAAGTCGTGACAATTTGTCACGGGTTGAAATTGAAAGCTCCAGACGGAAAGATGAGGGAAACTGATTGTGCTAACACTGAGGGTGTTCTTCGTATAATTCAATCTATTCCATCTCCGAAAGCTGAGCCGTTTAAAAGATGGCTTGCGAAGGTTGGTTATGAAAGAATTCAAGAGATAGAAGATCCGGAGTTGGCGACAAAAAGAACTAGGGAGCTTTATCGATCTAAAGGTTATTCCGATGATTGGATTGAAAAACGTATGCGGGGAATTGCTGTTCGCGAAAATTTGACTAATGAATGGGAGAAGCGTGGTTTAAAAGAGAAAAAAGAATATTCTATTTTGACTGCTGAAATATGTAAAGCAACGTTTGGGATGACTCCATCTGAATATAAAGACTTTAAAGCTCTGAAACGCGAGAATCTGAGAGATCATATGACCGATTTGGAACTGATTTTCTCTATGCTTGGAGAAAGTGCAACGACTGAAATTACTCAATCAAAGGATTCGCAAGGTTTTTCTGCTCTAAAAACTGATGCGAATGAAGGAGAAAAGATTGCTGGTGACGCTAAAAAAGCTCTTGAGCTTAAAACTGGTAAGAAAGTTTCAAAATCTGACAATTTTCTTAATGAGCCTGAGGGGAAGAAGAGATTGAAATAGTTTAACCGTGTCGAAATCGACACCTTTAACTATTCAATTTGCCACTTCCCCCTACAATTTGGTATCATTGACCTTGTTCCTATAACTTCAAAGAAAAATGATTACACAAGACAAACTTCTTGCGCAGATTCCTTTCTGCTTGAATGCGACGGATTTTCCGATGCTTGGGGCGAAATATAAGGGGAAGGTTCGCGACAATTATACTAAAGACGGAAAACGTTTTATCATCGTGACCGATAGGCTTTCGGCTTTTGATCGCGTGATTACTCTGATTCCTTTCAAAGGACAGGTCTTAAATCAAATGGCGAAATTTTGGTTTGAGCAAACAAAAGATATCATCGGTAATCACGTAATCGATTTTCCGGATCCAAATGTCGTTGTTGGAATTGAATGTAAAGCGCTTCCTGTGGAAATGGTTGTTCGAGGGTATTTGGCTGGAGTTACTACTACCAGCGTTTGGTATCATTATAAAAATGGTGGTCGAAATTTTTGTGGAAATAAACTTCCGGATGGAATGAAATGTGATCAGAAATTTGAAAAACCTATTCTTACGCCTTCTACAAAAGCAGAACACGGTTTGCATGACGAATCGGTTTCTCGAGAAGATATTCTTGATCGTGGAATTATTACTCCTGAGCAATTCGATTTTATGGCTGACGCGGCCATGAAACTCTATGCTAGAGGTGTTGAAATCGCGGCAAAGCAGGGGATTATATTAGTAGATACAAAGTACGAATTTGGTGTTACTCCAGAGGGAAAAATCGTTCTTATCGATGAAATGCACACTCCGGATTCTTCACGTTTTTGGTTTGTTGATGAATATGAAAAACGTTTCGCGGAAGGACAAGATCAGAAAAAAATTGATAAAGAATATTTGAGAGAATGGCTTGCAGAGCATGGATTTATGGGAGAAGGTGAAGTGCCTGTTATTCCTGATGAAATTCGAGTAGAAACAGCACGAAGATATATCGAGGCTTATGAGCTTATTACAGGGCAAACTTTTGCTCCTGAAGTTGGTGATGTCGGTGAAAGACTTGCGGCAAATTTGGCGAAGTATTTGTAAGGTGAGGTATATTAAAAATATTAATTTTTCACTCAAAAATCTATGAAAGTCGTAATACTTTTGGGATCTGAATCTGATCAAGAATTCGTGAAAGGTTTTCCAAGTGAATTTGAGTCTTATGGCGTTGAATCTGAAATTATCGTTGCGTCTGCGCACAAAGTTCCGGAAAAAGTTTTTGAAATCGTTTCAAAAAATAACGAAAGCGCCGAGGATATCGTCTATATTACAGTTGCGGGAAGATCAAATGGACTTTCCGGTGTGACTGCGGCAAACAGTGTTCATCCGGTGATCGCGTGCCCTCCATTTAAAGATAAAGAGGATTTCATCATCAATATAAACAGCACTCTTGTGATGCCGAGCGATACACCTGTGATGACAGTGCTTGATTGCCAAAATGTTATCATGGCTGTGCTAAGGATTTTTGCGCTTAAGGATCACAAACTTAAGGATGCATTAAGAAAAAGAATTAAAGAAATTAAAAAAAGTTTCGATAAATAATTTAAAAATAATATGGAACATAGTTTACTTGCAGTTTCGCCTTTGGATGGAAGATATAGTGATAAAGTGTCTTATTTGTCACAATATTTTGCTGAGGCTGCGCTTATGAGATATCGAGTTTTGGTAGAAATTGAATGGTTTATTTTTATTTTCAATGATCTTGATTTGGCAAAAGTGAAACTTGATTCAAAGAAAATCAGAATGCTTCGTGAAATTTATGAGGATTTTGATATTGATTCTGCGAAAAAAATAAAAGAAATTGAGAGGACGACGAATCATGATGTGAAAGCGGTTGAGTACTTTATAAAGGGAAAATTTGAGGGAACGGATCTTGAAAAATATTCTGAGTTTGTGCATTTTGCATGTACTTCAGAAGACATTAATAATCTTTCATATTCTTGTTCTATGAGGGATTTTTTGGAAAGAGATTTTTTGGTGACTGCAAGAGATTTGGCGAAGGAGATTTATGCTCTTGGCTCTGCGAATAGGGCTGTTGCGATGCTTGCAAGAACTCACGGGCAAACTGCCACTCCGACAACGCTTGGAAAAGAGATGATAAATTTTGTTGCAAGGCTTGAAAAAGAACTTGAAGTTCTAAGCAATTTTACGGCATTGCCAGCGAAAATAAATGGTGCTGTCGGAAATTACAATGCGCACGTTGTTGCATATAAAAATGTAGATTGGCAGGATGCCGGAAAGAAATTCGTTGAATCTTTGGGCTTGAGTTTTAATGCCTATACAACACAAATCGAACCTCATGATGGTTTCGCTTTCGTCTTTGACTCTGTTAAAAGATTAAATACAATTTTGCTCGATTTTGACCGTGATATGTGGACTTATATTAGTCTTGGATACTTTGGTCAGAGAACGATTGCCGGTGAGGTTGGATCTTCTACAATGCCGCATAAAGTGAATCCAATTGATTTTGAAAATAGTGAGGGAAATCTCGGACTTGCAAATGCGCTTTTGTCTCATATGTCTGAGAAACTTCCTATTTCAAGAATGCAAAGAGATTTGACTGATTCTACTGTTTTACGAAATATCGGATCTGCATTTGCTTACTCGATTTTGGCTTACAAGAGCACTATAAAAGGAATTGCAAAATGTGAAATCAAGAAAGATGTAATAAAAGATGATTTGAAAGATAGGTGGGAGGTTTTGGCTGAACCAATTCAAGTCGTAATGAGGAAAAATTTGGTAAAAAATTCTTATGAACAACTAAAAGAATTGACTCGTGGAAAAGGTGGAATCTCGAAAACTATTGTACAAAGTTTTATTAAGAAATTGAAAATAAAAGCCGAAGATAAGAAAACTTTGCTAGATCTTACCCCTGAAAAATACGTCGGGCTTGCGACAAAACTTGTCGATGAATACGAGCTGAAATCAAGCGAAGGCTTGGGCGGATGTGGTGATGGAGGTTGTGGCAGTTGTGGCGGTGGATGCGGATGATGTTGGTTATCTTGTTTGATTCCGTCAAGGAATTCATTTTTTGCTTTAAGTTTTTACTCTTTTAGAGTAGAATTTTTCTGTTTTTTAAAATATAAATATATGTTCAAGAAGGTAGATCCAAAGCAGAGTTTTCCTCAGATGGAAAAGGAAATTTTAACGACATGGAATAACGATAAAATTTTTGAAGAATCTATTGAAAAAAGAAAAGACAATAAAAAATTTGTGTTTTTTGACGGGCCTCCGTTTGCAAATGGGTTGCCACATTACGGTCATATTTTGGCGAATGTTTTGAAGGATGCGATCACTAGATATTGGACGATGAAGGGCTTGTATGTGCCAAGAACGAATGGTTGGGATTGTCATGGACTTCCTGTTGAATACGAAATAGAAAAAGAACTCGAACTTTCCGGAAGAAAAGCTATCGTCGACTTTGGTATAGAAAATTTTAATTCAAAGTGTCGACAATCTGTTTTCAAGTACACAAAAGAATGGGAAGAGACGCTTAAAAGAATTGGTCGTTGGGTCGATTTTGGTGATAGCTATGCGACGTTGGACAATAATTACATGGAATCGATATGGTGGATTTTCAAACAAATTTGGGATAAAAAAATGGTTTATTCCGGATATAAGGCGATGCATGTTTGTCCAAGATGTGAGACTCCACTCTCAAATTTTGAGGTTTCTCAAGGGTATAAAGATGTCACGGATTTATCTGCAATTGTGAAATTTAAACTAAAAGAAGATGCACTGAACGCGATTGGGGCTGAAAAGGAGAGCATCTATGTTTTGGCTTGGACAACCACTCCTTGGACGCTTCCAGGAAATGTGGCTTTGGCGTTTGGGCCTGAAATTGAGTATGTGAAAGTTGTCGGATCATTGATGAAACCTGAAGAGAAAGCGGAAAATGTTGATCCGAAAAAAATCGAAGTTGGTACATATATTTTGGCGAAAAATCTTGTCGAAAAAGTTTTTGCTGAAGGAAGTCATGTGATTGTTTGCGATATTGATCCAAAAGCTTTAGAGGGGAAACATTATGAGCCTCTTTTTGATTATTATTTGAAAGCGGAAATCGAGGGCGAGCTCTATAGTATCGCGTTGGCGGACTTTGTGACGACTGAGGATGGTACCGGAGTTGTGCATATTGCGCCGATGTTTGGTGAGGATGATTATAACCTTGGAAAAGAAAAAGGTTTTGGAATTATTCAGCATGTTGCGATGGATGGAACTTTCAATCCTGAAGTTAAGGATTTTGCAGGAAAATTTGTAAAAGGTCAGGACGGAAATGTTGCGAAATTTTTGGATGACAAAGGACTATTGTTTAAAAAAGAAAATTATCGACATAGTTATCCACATTGTTGGAGATGCGATACGCCGCTTTTGAATTATGCGACGAGATCTTTGTTTATAAGGGTCAGTGAAATTCGCGATAAGTTACTTAATAATAATGAAAAAATTCATTGGCAACCTGATCATATTAAAGATGGACGTTTTGGGAAATGGCTTGAGCAAGCCAGAGATTGGGGTATTTCGAGAAATAGATTCTGGGGGTGTGCGATTCCGGTTTGGGAATGTGATTGTGGAGAAATGACTTGTGTTGGTTCGATTGAGGAACTGAAAAATTTGTCAGGTGGAAAAACACCTACGAATAAAGGAGAACTTGATTTGCATAAACCTTACATTGATGAAGTTACGATAAAATGTGGACAATGTGGAGATACGATGAAGAGAATTCCGGATGTTTTTGATTGTTGGTTTGAGAGTGGATCGATGCCTTATGCGCAATTGCATTATCCTTTTGAAAATAAAAAAGAATTTGAGGAAAATTTCCCTGCGGATTTTATCGCGGAGGGCTTGGATCAGACACGTGGATGGTTTTATACGCTTCATGTTTTGGCGACAATTCTTTTCGATAAACCCGCGTTTAAGAATGTGATTGTAAATGGAATTTTGCTTGCGGCTGATGGTGAAAAACTTTCAAAAAGAAAGAAAAATTATCCTGATCCAAATTTACTTTTTGATACAAAAGGTGTTGATAGTACGAGGTATTTCTTGTGTAGTTCGACTGCGCCTTTGGCCGAGGATGTGAGATTTTCCGAGGACCATGTAGATGAAATCGTGAAAAAAGTTACATTAACTTTATGGAATACTTATAGTTTTTTTGTAACTTATGCCATTATCGATAATTTTGAGGCGGATAAGGAATTCGATAAATTTTATCCTGACAATAAATTGGATAAATGGATTTTATCTGAGTTAAATACATTGATAAAAACTGTGACTGAGCAAATGGATGATTATAATTTGACGCGAGCGGTAAGGCCTATTTCGGACTTTTTGGATAATCTTTCAAATTGGTATGTCCGAAGGTCTCGCAGGAGGTTTTGGAAGAGTGAAAATGATGGAGATAAAAAACAGGCGTATCAAACTCTTTATACTGTTTTGGTTCAACTATGTAAGGTTATGGCGCCATTTATGCCGTTTATTTCTGATGAAATTTATAAAAATTTGACCGGTGAAAAATCTGTACATCTTTGTGATTGGCCTGTCCCCAACGGAAATTTGATTGATGAAAAATTGAATGGTGAAATCCATTTGGTAAGAACTGTTGTAAATCTTGGACATAGTGTTCGTAGCAAGGCGAAAATCAAAGTTCGTCAGCCTTTGGCGACCGTCAGCGTGGCCTTACCTAAGGGCATGGATGAAAAGCTTATATTTGATCAAAAGGATGTTATTTTGGAGGAATTAAATGTAAAAAATATTGAGATTTTGAAAGATGCCGGTGAAATTGCAGAGTACACTGTAACTCCAAATTCGAAGGCGTTAGGGCCAAAATACGGTAAAGATGTTCAATTTATTATTCAAAAAATAAAGGCTGGAGATTTTGAACTGCTTGAAACTGGAGAGGTGAAAGTTGAGCAATTTGTTTTGCAAAATGATGAAGTTTCTGTCGGATTCAAAGGGAAAGAAGGATTCGATGTTGAGAGTGAGGGGGGAATAACGGTTGCGCTTGATACTGTTATTACTGAGGAACTTAAAAAAGAAGGATATGCCCGTGATATAATCAGGTTTATTCAGGAAATGAGAAAGGAGGCGGATTTCCAAGTTGATGATAGGATTTACGTTTTGGTTGAGGCTCCAGCGGAAATTGCCGAGGCTGTAAGCGCATTTGCTGATTATATAAAAAATGAAACGTTGGCTATTGAAATTCAGCAGAGTGGAAATTTAGAATGGGACAAGGAAAAAGTTGTGCAATTAGAAGAAAATGATGTTAAAATAGCCGTTAAGAAAGCTTAAAATTATGGGATTTTTATTTTCTCCATTTATCAGTATCGCGTTAAATAGTATCACTCTATATGTGATAACTAATTTCGTGGACGGAGTTACTTACACTGGAGGAATTAAGTTTTTTATACTTGGGGGAGCTATCATCGGATTGCTTAATTTTGTTTTGAAACCTATTCTGAAATTGGCGATCTTGCCGATTTTGATTGTTAGCGGAGGGCTTTTCTTCATGATTGTCAACGGAATTCTTTTGTGGGCGCTGACCTATATTATCAATTATTTACATTTTTCGGGGGTATCAATTACCTTTCCAAATCTTGGCAGTTATGTTATAGGTGCTGTAGTATTTGGAATTATAAATTGGCTTATTAATCTAACTTAATTTAAAATAATAATATGCAAACTATATTAACAACAGTTCAGATTGTGCTTTCGATTCTTCTTTCAGTGGCTATTTTGACACAACAAAGAGGAACGGGACTTTCTTCAACATTTGGAGGAAGCGGAACTTTTTATACAAGTAAAAGAGGAGCGGAGAAAGTGCTTTTTCATGCTACTATCGTTCTTGGTATTCTTTTTGTCGCTAACTCAATCGTTTACTTATTTTTTGTTTAAGAAGTCTTAATGAAGCTTTTAAAGTGGATTATTAAGGTTTTTAAGTCTTATACCTATGGTGATAAGATCGTTTCAGTGCTTTGTGTGCTTGCTTTTTTGTTAATGATTTTGAAAATGATGGTTTTTCCTTATGGATTTTTCAGTTTTGGAGTTTCAAATACTTATGCGGAGGGAATTGTCGCTAAAAATGGGATACAAAATATAAATCCGCTTTTTGTGGATTATAATGATGCGGATAGAGATGTTTCGAGTTTGGTTTTTTCCGGATTGATGAAATATGACCCTTCGAAAAAAGCTGTTGTGGATGATATGGGTACGATGACTTTGAATGAAAATAAAACTGAGTATACTTTTAAGATTAAAACCGGTGTAAAATGGCATGATGGAAAGGCTTTTTCTGTCGATGATGTTTATTTCACATATCATGATATTGTGATGGATAATGATTTCCCAAATGAGATTTTGAAGGCAAATTTTGACGGTGTTACTGTTGAAAAAGTAGATGAGAGTACTATAAAATTTAAGCTTTTAAAGCCTAATATTTTTTTTACGACGAATCTCACGACTGGAATTTTGCCGAAGCATATCCTTAATGGGGTGAAGTCTTATGATTTGCTTCAGCATACATTTAATAAGCTTCCTGTTGGGACAGGGCCTTATATGGTGACGAGTCCTGTGGAATCTTTTCCTGACGGGCGAACGCAAATTACGCTCACTATAAGTCCTTATTATTATAATCAAATTTCGGAAATTAAAAATTTGAGAATTATTGCTTATCCTACTGCGGATTTATTGATGGAAAATATGAGTTCTTACAATGTTTCTCCTCGTGTGACCGGTGGAGTTGCCGATGTGTTTAAGGAAAATTTGAGATTTAAGCTTTTATCTTATGAACTTCCTCAGTATACGGCTATGTTTTTTAATTTGAGTAAAGATCTTATAAAAGATAATAAAAAACTTAGGATTGGTCTTCAGAAAGCGATTGATAAGGATAAGTTGGTGGGGGATGGCGGTATTTTGAAGGACAAAGTTCGTGTGGATACGCCGATGATGGAGCTTGATCAAACTGCATGGGGATATAAATCTGATAAAACGGAGGCTGAAGGGGCTTTGAAAGATGCCGGATATACTTTTTCGCGAGAGAAACTTGAGGATTTCAGATATGGAAAAGATGGTAAAGCTTTAAAATTGAACTTGATTTCAAGGCTTTATGATGAGGGAACTCCTCAATATGATGAAATTAAGGCTACTGTTTCATTTTTGAAGGAATCTTGGGAAGCGGTTGGAATCGGGATAGATGTTGAATTTTTATCTTCAGATGATTTTAAAACTCGCATAATGACGCGTAAATATGACATTCTTCTTGTAGGACAAAGTCTTGGTTATAATTTGGATACTTACTCTTTTTGGCATTCTTCTCAGGCAAATGCGACAGGGCAGAATTTCTCGGATTATAAGAGTTTTGCTGTTGATAGCTTGATTGAAGATGTAAGATCTGTGTTTAATCAAGAAAAAAGGAATAAAGAGGTGGCTCAGATTGCTACTTTCATAAGAGATGAAGTACCTGCCGTTTTTCTTTATAGGCCTGTTTATTATTATGCTACGGATAGCAAAGTTTCCGGTATTTTGATGGAGGGTGCTACATTCGCTTCAGATAGGTTTTTTAATATAGGGGAGTGGAAATTTGAGAGATAGGGCAAATTTCTCTTTACTTTATGTCAATTATTAGGTATTTATATATGGCCTTTAATCAAAAAAACAATGAAAGTCTTATTAAATAAAGATGTCAAAAAATTAGGATATAGGGGGGATATTGTGAATGTCAAAACTGGATATTTCACAAATTTTCTACTTTCTGAGGGATTAGCTATTATGGCTGACGCAAGTGTTCTTAAGGTTCAGGAATCAAGAAAAGCTAAGCTTATCATGAAGAAAGAACAATTGGTCGAAAATGCCAAAGAAGTGGTCAAGAAACTTAAGGGAATTGTTATTAATATTTCCAAGAAAATCACTTCGAAAGGAAAGCTTTACGGAGGTCTTTCAGTTGATGAGATTGTTGATGCTGTTTTAGCACAAACAAACGTAAAACTTGAGCCTTCATATATTAAATCAGAACCAATCAAAGAAGTTGGTGAACATGATGTTCTTGTTCATATTGCTGAAGGGGCTGAGGCGACTATCAAGGTAATTGTTGAGGAGAAGAAATAAATAAATCTTCCTTATGTTTGATGGGAAGGCTGTATGTATAGATTATGGTAAAAAACGAATCGGTGTCGCGACCGGTAGTTTGGAGATGAAAATGGCTTTTGCGAAGGAGGTTTTTGAAAATAAAGGTACAGAAAAAGCTGCTGAGCATGTTGTTGATATCGTTTTTGAATATGGAGCGAGTTTGGTTGTGTTGGGATATCCTCTCAATATGGAGGAGGGAGAAAAGAATTTTATGATGAGGGAAGTTGAGAAATTTCAGAAAGCTCTTGGTGGTGTTTTGCCGAAAGAGGTGGAAATTGTTTTGTTTGATGAGAGACTTAGTTCTTTTGAAGCTCAGGATGTTTTCAAAGATTTAAGGGAAAAGGGGATTGTTAATCGGGGGACTGCGGATGATGCTTATGCGGCGCAGGTCACTCTTCAACGGTATTTTGATAGGCTTTAGCTTATGAAGGATAAAGTTGTTTTACAAATAAAGGTTCCAAAAGATAATGAATCCGGTCCTATCGTCGCCGAACAAATTTTCGCGACTTTGCATGCTTTTTCGAAAGAGATTGTAAGTTTTGAGATAGCGAATATTGGCAGGAGTATAAGGTTTTTCGTCACATTGTCTGGGAAAATGGTGGACTTGGTTGAGAGCCAAATCTATGCGCAATATCCGGATGCGGAGATTGAGGCCAGAGAGGATTATGTGAAAAAATGTAAGAATGAGGAAAACGGGGTGATGGTTGAATTGAAAATGAAAAATAGCGACGTCTATCCTATAAAAAGATATTCTCAATTTGAGGATAGGCTTGCTAAAATTGCTGTTGATCCGATTGCGGGGATTACTTCTTCTTTAGTTAAGTTAGCGGATATAAATGATCAAGTCTGGATTCAAATTGTTTCAACTCCTTTGCCTGACAAGTGGAGAAATATTTTTGTAAAATGTGTGAAGATTTTGGATAATGGAATTTTCGGACATATCGAATCTTTGGAGATTTTGTATGCGAGAGCTTTTATAACACGCAAAATTTGGCCTAAAATTGTGCTTTTCCCGTTTTATTTCCTATTTTGGCTACATGGATTCTTTGTGAATGCAAAAGTTGGGAAAAATGAGCAGGCTTCGCTTGAGGAGCTTACGTCAAAATCTCATGATCGGGAAAGTAATATTGATGCGGCTATTGATAAAGTTGTTCGTCCACTTTTCGACGTTTCTATTCGTATTTTTTATTTACCAAAACGTAAAAATGAGGAAGTGGCTAAGGTGAAACTTACTGAATTGGTTGGGGCTTTTAAGCAATTTAATTTTCCTCATTTGAACGGGTTCGAAGTCGGAAATTTTGTTTATGGGGAAGAGGCTAGGGAACTTTATGAGAAAAGGGAAATTGTTGATGGAATGGCTTTAAATAACGAAGAACTTGCGACTATTTTTCATTTGCCGAATGTTTCTGTGAAAACTCCTTTGATTTATTGGGTGACAAGTAAAAAACTTGAACCGCCGGCTGATTTGCCGTTGGTGGATTCCAATTCTGGAGATGTTACAGTTTTGGGAAGGACGAATTTTAGGGGGATGATTCAGAATTTTGGGATAAAAGCTGAAGATCGCAGAAGACATATGTATATTGTCGGGAAAACCGGTATGGGGAAAAGTGTTTTGATGGAAAATATGGTTGTTTCCGATATTGTTGTGGGGCGTGGGGTTGGGCTTATTGATCCGCACGGAGATCTTATTGAAAATGTTTTGAAAAGAATTCCCGCGAATCGTACGAATGATGTTGTGTTGATTGATCCTTCGGATAAAAATTATGCTGTGGGATTTAATATGTTTGAGGATGGGGATGATAGTAAGAGGGCGATTGTTTGCAGTGGAATCGTTGGGATTTTTAAAAAACTTTATGCGGAGAGTTGGGGCCCGAGACTTGAACATATTTTGAGAAATACTGTTTTGGCGCTTTTGGAAGCGAAAGGAATGACTATGCTTGGGATAACGAGAATGCTTTCGGATGATGATTTTAGGGGAAAAATTGTTGCAAAAATAAAAGATCCTGTTGTGAAAAAGTTTTGGACTGATGAATTTGGAAAGATGCAGGAACGGCTAAGGATAGAGGCTATTTCGCCGATTATGAATAAGGTTGGGCAGTTTCTTTCGACGAATATTATTCGAAATATTGTTGGACAGGTTAAGAGTACTGTTGATTTTAGATTTTTGATGGATAACGGAAAAATTGTTTTGATAAATCTTTCGAAAGGAAAAGTGGGGGAGGATAGTGCGGCGCTTTTGGGGTCGATGTTTGTGACGAAATTTCAGATCGATGCGATGGGAAGGGCTGATATAAAAGAAAAAGATCGTAAGGATTTTTATTTGTATGTAGATGAATTTCAAAATTTTGCGACGGATTCTTTTGCGACTATTTTGTCTGAGGCTAGGAAATATAGATTAAATCTTACAATCGCGAATCAGTATATTTCGCAATTACCTGATGAAGTTAAAGATGCTGTTTTTGGGAATGTCGGAAGTATTCTATCTTTTCAGGTCGGATATGAGGATGGTGAATACATTTCTCAGCAATTTGGAGAGGAGGTTTTGCCTGCCGATTTAGCTTCGCTTAGCAAATATAATGCTTATATGAGACTTCTTATAGACGGCATGCCTTCGAAAACTTTCTCTTTGTCTACTTTACCGCCTTCTGGTAATATCTCTGACGATGTTCGCGTCCAAAAATTGTTGAGAGTTTCCAAAGAAAGGTATGCGAAGAAAGTTGATGAAGTAGAGGAAAAAATAAGGAAATGGAGTTTAAATTAATGTTATGTTTTTGAAAAAATTAAAAATCGAAGTCGTTGAGAATTGGAGAGATGCTTTGAGCAATAAATATTATTTTTTGTCGTTAATTGTAGGAGTTTTGTTTTTTATTTTTGGGCTTTATTTAAACAATATTTCCAGTGTTTATAATGATTCTGCTGGGGCTTACGTGTCTGTTGGAGATTTTATTTTGAATAGAATTGAGACTTATAATCTTGAGTTTTTTTATTCTTGGGGGATGTATTTGACGATTGTTTTGATAGTTGTTTTTTCGTTTTTGTTTAAGCCTTCGAAGGGGCCTTTTATTTTTAAAACTTTTGGTCTTTTATATGTTGTTCGTGCATTTTTTATATTGCTTACGCATGTTGGGCCACCGGTTGGGTTTTTCTATGATGAATCTCTTCCCGGGGCGATGGTGGCTTCAAAGTTTTTGTTTAGAAATGATTTGTTTTTCTCCGGACATGTGGCGGTTCCTTTTATTGCATTTCTTCTTTTCAAGGGGACGAGATTTAGATGGGTGTTTTTTGTTGTGGCGATTTTAATGACTATTACTGTTCTTCTTATGCATATTCATTATTCGATAGATGTGTTTGCGGCTTATTTTATTGCGCATAGTGTCTATGTATTTAGCGATATGGTCTCTGATTTTTTCAGTATAAAGACAGTGAAAAAGATTAAGGAAATTCAAGAGGAGATTGTTTCGAAGTAAATGTTTTATTTTCTTAGAATCTCTATCCCCGGAAGTTTGTCTCCTGATAAAAATTCTATGCATGCGCCTCCACCTGTTGAGATGTGTGTGAATTTTTTTTGTGCGATTCCTAGTTTTTTTATTGCATCAGCTGTGTCTCCGCCACCGATTATTGAGACGCATTCGCTCTCTGCGATGGCTTGTGCAACTTGTTTTGTGCCATTCATGAAAGGTTTGAATTCATAAACTCCAACAGGTCCATTCCAAATTACTGTGCTTGATTTTTTTATTATTTCGCTGAAATGTTCTGCTGTTTTTGAACCAATATCGAGAATTTTCATTCCTTCCGGAAGGCTTCCTATGGCCACTTCCTGTGCTTGTGTTTCGTTTGAAAGTTCTTTTGCTACGACTACATCTGTCGGTAGATTTAGTGCGTTTTTTCTTGAATTTAATTTTTCTATTATTTGTTTTGCGATATCTACTTTGTCTTTTTCACAAAGCGAATCTCCGATGTTTATGCTTTTTGCGAATAGGAATGTATTTGCGAGTCCGCCTCCTATTAAGAAATAATCCGCTTTGTCTAAAAAGTGCTGTATTATGCCGATTTTCGTATCTATTTTTGCACCTCCAAAAATCATTGTGATTGGTTTTGCAGGTGTTTCTTCTAAAACTTTTGAAAGTTCTGTTATTTCTTTTTCCATTAAAAGTCCTGCATATGCAGGTAAGAAATCAGCTAAGCCTGTTGTAGACGCATGTTTTCTGTGTGCTGTTCCAAATGCGTCATTTACGAAAATTTCGCCCAATGATGCCAATTCTTTTGTGAAATTTGGTTCACATTCTTCTTCTTCTTTTCTGAATCTCATGTTCTCAAGCAAAATAATTTCTCCGTTTTGCATTTTTTCTGTTTCTGCTTTTACATTTTCACTTAATACTTCATTTAATTTTTTTACAGGTTTGTTTAGAAGTTTTGAAAGATGTTCTCCGATTTTTGTTAGTCTTAAGCCATCTTGGATTTCCCCGTCCGGTCTTCCGAGGTGAGACATTATGATGATTTTTGCTTCTTTTCCTGATAGAAATTTTATTGTTGGCAAAGATTCTGCGATTCTTGTGTCGTCTTCGATCTCTCCTGTGGTTTTGTTTATTGGCACATTGAAATCTACTCTTAAAAGGACTTTTTTATCTTCCAAGGTTTCTATGTCTTTTAGTGTTCGAATGTCCATGTTTTTTTATTTAAAATTTGCTTGTAAAAGTGCCGCGATGGCATATTCTTTTCCTTTATTTAATTTGTTTTTTTCGACTCTTTCTTTTACCTGTTTTTTGTTTTCGCACGCAAGGATTCCAAAAGAGATAGGTGTTTTTTTTGTCATCTGTAAGTCCATAATTGCATTGTGTGTTGTTTGTGTGACAAGGTCAAAGTGAGATGTTTCTCCTCGTATAACTATGCCAAGTGCGATTATTGCATCGGGGTTGTATTTTTCAATTATTTGTTTGCATGTGAATGGGATTTCTAGTGCACCTGCGCATCTGAATAATTTTATGTTTTTTTCTTTTACGTTATTTTTTAGTAATTCTTCTTTTGTGTTTTCTAACATTTCAAGTCCATATTTTTCGTTGAAATAGGGGAGGACTATTGCAATTTTTAATTTTTCTCCGTTTACGTTTAGCGCGTTATCTAGGCCTTTTTTGCTCATTTTGTTGTTATTATTTTGTGAAGATATCTTGCGATCATGTCGGCTTCAAGGTTAACTATATCATTTTTTTTGAGCTGACATAAATTCGTGTTTTTTAATGTGTGGGGGATTATGTCGACGCTAAAGTTTTTGTTTTCGACTTCGGATATAGTTAGAGATATTCCGTTTATGGAAATAGAGCCTTTGTAGGCCACAAAAGGTCTCATTTCTTTGGATAATGAAATAGTTATTTTTGTTCTTTTTTTGTCGTTTTTTATGTTTAAGATTTTTCCTGTTTCATCTACATGTCCTTGAACAAAATGTCCGTCTATTTTTTCGTTCCATTTTATTGATTTTTCTAGATTCACGACGGATCCTTTTTTGAGTTTTTTAAAATTTGTTTTTTTTAAAGTTTCTTCGATCGCTTCAAATGCAAATTTGTTTTTTTCAAAATCCACTATTGTTGCGCAAACTCCGTTTACCGCTATTGAATCACCTTTTTTGATGTCTTTTGGAAAATTATTTGCTTCTACTCTAAATTTCCAAGCTTTGTTCTCTTTTTTTATGGCGATTATTTTTCCTTGTTTTTGTACTATTCCTGTAAACATATTTGATTTATTTTGGCTTTAAATTTACCATAGAATTGCTTTAATCCCAAGTTTTGTTGATGCTGAAAAGACTTTATAAAATTTGTTTCTATCTGTTTTTTGCTTTTTTGCCGTTGCAGGTAGATGTTCTTTTATTTGTTTCGGATGTTTATGATGTTGGTTTTTTTAATCCATATCTTAGTCATTTTTTGTATTTATCTGACGTTATGCTTGTTCTGGGTTTTGTGTTTTTTGGCTTGGATCTTTTCTTATCGGATAAACCTATGTTTTCGGAAAAGTTTGCGATTGGAGATAAAAAGATTTTTTATTTTCTTTGTTTTTTCTTTTTATCTTTTTGTCTTTCCCTTTCTTTTTCTGAAAATTTCACGAATTCTATCTTCTATATTCTAAGATTTTTTGAATTTTTTGTCGTTTATCTTTTTGTTGTAAATAAAACAATTGATATGAGGAAAGTTTTGATTATTTTCTGTTCAGTTATGTTTTTAGAAGCTGTGATTGGAATCTCTCAATATGTTTTGCAGGAATCTCTTGGTCTTCGGTTTTTTGGCGAGCCTGTCATCAATTCTCACATTCTTGGTGTCGCTAAAGTTGATTTTATGAATATGAAATTTTTGCGTTCTTATGGCACATTCCCTCATCCAAATATTTTTGCCGGTTATTTGGTCTTTGCAATTTTTTCGATTATGTATCTGTTCAGAAGTTTTTCAAAAATATCTTCTTTTTTTATTTCAGTTTTTTTGATTGCTCTGTTTTTAACTTTTTCCAGAACTGGGCTTATCGCTTTTGTAATAGGTTCTTTCATCTTTTCACTTTTTGTTTTGAAAAAACTTAATAGATGGAAATTATTAAAGATTTCGTTACTTATTTTGGGATGCGCTATGCTTTTCCTTTTTTTAATTAAGGGTTTTCCTTTATTTATTGAGAGAATTAATTCTATAGATGTCGAGTCTTTGAGGTATAGAGTTATGTATTTGGTTATAGGTTTTGCTATGTTTTTCCAAAATCCTTTTGGCGTCGGAGTCGGGAATTTTACTGATGTTATGCAGAATTTTTCCATTTTAAAATTGTCTCCATGGGAGATTCAACCCGTTCATAATATATTTGTTCTTTCTCTTGCCGAGCTTGGAATGATTGGTTTTGTGGCGCTAGTTTCTTTATTTGTGTATTTATTTGTCTATTCTTTTAAGACAAAGAATCCTTTTTTTATAGTAATATGTTTTATGCTTTTAGTCTTGGGGTCTTTTGATCATTACTTGTTTACGCTCTATCAAGGTCAGGCGCTTTTTTGGCTTTCTATCTGTGCTTTATATCCGTTTAAGAATTCTTTGTCTGACATCGAATTCTTGCCTTCAATTTGAAGTTTTTCAGGAAGAATGTTCCCGTTTTTTGCTGAAATTTTCAGTACGCCGGATTCAATAAAAAATTTTCCCCGTTTTGTGTTTTCTTCTTTTTTTTCAAGTTTTGCTTCGAATATTTTTATTTCTTTGTCCTTGAATTTTGTGTGAGCCGATGGCCATGGATTATATGCTCTAATCATGTTGTGTATTTTTTCTGCATCTAAATCCCAATTTATTTCCCCGTCTTTTTTTTCTATTTTTTTACAGTATGTTGCTTTTGATTCAATTTGTGCGAGGGGAGAAAGTGTGCCTTCTGCGATATCTACTAATACAGGAGGAGCGATTTTTGCGCTTAGTGTCTGCAATTTTTTGCTTAAGGTTTCTAAATCATCTAAATCTTCTATTTCTATTCTTTGGAGTAAATATACGGGGCCTTGATCCAATTTCTCTTCCATTTTCATAATGCTTACCCCTGTGCTTTTATCTCCATTTAGAAGTGTTTCTTGAATAGGGGATGCGCCTCTGTATTTTGGAAGCAATGAAGCGTGAATATTTATGCATCCGTGTTTTGGAATATTCAAAATATCTTTTTCGAGTATCATTCCGAAGGCTAATACAACGAAAAAATCAGCTTTTATATTTTTTAAGTTTTCTCTAAGTTCTTTTTTATTTCTTGGTTGAATGATTTTTAGTCCTAATGATTGTGCGGATATTTTTATTGGTGGTGGAGTCAATATTTGTTTTCTGCCCACTTTTTTGTCTGGTTGAGTGACTACAAATAAAATCTCCATCTCTTTAGATAAAGATTCTAGTGTTGGGACTGCGAACTCCGGTGTTCCAAAAAATACTATTTTCATGATGTTTATATTATCATATCCGCTTATCATATCCTCATTAAAAACGACTTGATTTATTTTGATTTTGGTGTATAGTTTATTCTTTTAGAACTAATTAAATCCTGAAACAAAAATGACGAAATTGTTTGAAGAGGCAAATAATGGCTTAATGAAGGCAAGTAATGTCCTTGTGCTTTCGCATAGGAAGCCTGATGGTGATACGCTTGGTGCGGCGATTGCTTTTAAAATTTGGCTTGGAAAAGTGGGGAAAAACGTTACTCTTGCGTGTATAGATAAGCCTTCAAAAGTTTTTTCATTTTTGCCTTTTATTGGTGAATATGTTGATAAATTTGAATTGAAGGATTTTGATTATATTGTTTTTGTAGATTGTGGTGCATCTTATATGACAAATTTTCAAGTGGAATATTCTGATTTATTTAGTTCTGGGATTCCGATTTTGAATGTAGATCATCATGCTTCGAATGATAATTTTGGAACTGTGAATATTGTTGATGTTTTGGCATCTTCGGCTACTACAATTATTTACAGATTTTTTAAATTTCTTGGGGTTGAAATTGATGAAAATATGGCGACCTGTCTTCTCTCTGGAGTGTACGGAGATACCGGCAGTTTTATGCATTCAAATACGTCTAAAGAAGTTTTTGAAATAGCTTCAGATTTGATTTCGAGAGGAGCTGATTTTAAAATTATTGTGAAGTCGTTGTTTAGATCAAATACTGTTAACGGACTTAAATTATGGGGACGTGTCTTGGAAAAAGCTTTCAAGACGCCTGATGATGTTCTCGTTTCTGTTATAAAAGAAGATGAATATGCTTCTTGCGATGCTTCGCCGGATCAATTGTCAGGAGTTATAGATTACCTCAATATGGTGCCTGGGACGCGTTTTGCAGTTTTACTGAATGAAGATCGAAGGGGGAATGTAAAAGGTTCTTTTAGGACACGTCTTGATGATTTGGATTTATCAAAGGTTGTTGCTGATTTTGGAGGAGGAGGTCATCCGAAAGCTTCAGGATTTTCTATGAAGGGAAAACTTGTAGAAGATGTTAGATATTTTATTATGGATGAAGATTCAAATAAAAAGACTTTGGATTTCTGATGATTATTGCTAGAATTTTCTTATGATTAGAAAATTTTTAGCAGGGACTGTTTTGTCTATTTTCGTTGTTTTGGCAACTTTGTTTTATACCATTATTGCCCTTTATTTAACTGTTTTTAATAAAGATTTTTATACCAGTGATAAATTTGTTGCTTATTCTTATGATTTGGCGATAGCTGAATTGCCAAATTATTTGGAAGGAAATCTTCCGGAAAATTTTTCGTCTGAATATGTTTCTGATGTAATAAAAAAATATTTTACATCTGCTGAATTTAAACCAGTTGTCTCTGATTTAGGAGATCAAGTTGGTGAGGCTATAAAAGTTGGAGGGAATCGTGAATTTAATATTGATTTGAGTGTTTTTACTAAAAAAAGAAATTTGATTTCTGAGGAATTTGCCAGTCATTTAGCGGAAAATTTAAATATTTGTATCGATTCTTCTGTTTATGTTCCTGAGAATCCGAGATGTATTCCAAGTGGTGTGTCTAAGGGTGATTTTGTCAGGCAATTCAAGGCTACTTTTGATAGGAAATTATTTTCGCAAATTCCGAGCCAATTTACTTTTTCTGTGAATTTGCCGACTATTAATGGATCTGTAATTTTTGATCTTGCTTATACTATCTTTTATGCTTATGTGGCGCTTTTGGTTGTGTTGCTTATTATTGGTGGATTGCTTGTTTTTAGGCCTTTTATCCGTATTTTGAAATGGATTATATTGGGATTTTTGAATTCTCTTGTTTTGTTTACCGCTTCTATTTTTGTTCCGACTCTCTTGCCTATAAAAACTATCCCAGGGATTTTTGATTTATTGTTTGGACATATTTTTATTTATCTTTTTGTTTTGATTTGTATTCTATTGGGGTTATTTATTCTTACTATTGTTTTTGATAAAGAGCCTGTTTATGACGTTAACTGAAGATATTATTAATCGGATTAATGTTTGCAAGAAATGTCCTTTGCATAAAGGGCGGACTCATTCTGTGCCTGGAGATGGTAGCTATAATGCGGAAATTATGTTTATAGGTGAAGGGCCCGGTAGAGATGAGGATTTGCAGGGTAAGCCTTTTGTCGGGGCGGCGGGAAAACTTTTGATTGAATTGATTAAGAGTATTGGGCTTAGTCGTGAGGATGTTTTTATAGCGAATGTGGTGAAGTGTAGGCCTCCAAATAATAGGGATCCTTTGCCTGAGGAAATTGCGGCTTGTTGGCCGTATCTTGATGAGCAGGTGAAAATTATTAAACCACTTCTTGTGGTTACGCTTGGAAGGCATTCTATGGGGCGATTTTTGCCCGGGTTGAAAATTTCCGAAGTTCATGGTCAGCCAAAGAGTGCAAAAAGTGCTTGGAATGAACGACAAGCGTATTTACCTCTTTATCATCCAGCCGTTGCGTTGTATGATCCTAGAAAGAAAGTTACTCTTTTTGAAGATTTTGAAAAAATTCCTTTGATTCTAAAGCAGGTAAAAAAAGAAAAAAATGTCTTATAATAAATATATCTCGATAATAGGATTTGCCGGAATAATGGCTTGGCTTGGCTTTATTGTTGTGATTAACAAAATTAGTCCTTATGAATCAATGGGGCTTGCTTTGTCGTTTTTCTTTATCACTTTGTTTATTGCGCTCGTTTGTACTTTTACGGTTTTTGGTTTTTATTTTAGATTGTGGCTTTATCGAAATGAAATTTTTTATAAACACATTGGTGTCTCTTTTAGACAGGCGCTTCTTTTAAGTGTTGTTACCATTTTTTGTTTTGCATTTCAAATGATGAGAGTTCTTACTTGGTGGTCAGGACTCTTACTTGTCGCTATTGTGGTTTTATTGGAATCTTATTTTTCTTCCAGAGATTCTGAATTTGTTTGATATGTCGGCATTTTGATGAATCTCATGTTTTGAAGAGGCCACCATGCTACGAATGCTTTTCCTCTTATCATTTCTTTTTTGACGAATGCTTTTTCCGGAGAATTTTTGCATGATTCATTTATTGATTGCATGAAACAGCTTCTTCCGTCTGTGCTTTCTCTGCGATTGTCTCCCATTAGAAAATAACTTCCTTCCGGAACTTCGAATGTCGCAAAATCGCTGAAGTATGCGGTTGTTTTTCCTTTATTGTTTTCGTTTAAATAATCTTCGTTTAATCTGTGTGTTTCTTTGCCGTCTTTATCTGTGAGGTAGACTTCGCCATTTTTTATTTGTACTGTTTCTCCAGGTAGGCCTATGACTCTTTTTATAAAATATCTATCTTCGTCTTCATGTGGTCTGAACACTACGACATCTCCGCGAACAGGATCATTAAAAAGGTATGTTGCTTCGTTTATTATTATTTTTTCTCCATATCCTGTCTGACATTTTTCTTCAACTAAATTGAAAGTGTCGCACATGGAGGCTCCGGATACGTCGAATGGAGCTATAAGCCATTTTTGTATAACAAATACTAATATTGCGATTACTCCGAGATTTATTCCCAGATCAAATATCCAAAGTAGAATGTTTTTTAATTTTTTATTCATAGGCTTTTATGGCAGCTATATCATCTTATAATTTTTGCTTTGTGTTTACAATAGGACCTGTAACGATTTATAATTATCAGTGTAATTTTTGTTCTTATGAATTTTAAGCAATATTTATTTGGGAGGTACCTCGATGAGGGTGAGAAGATTTTGTATGTTGCTCATAAACATCCGATTGTTTTGAAGGTTACTACGGCAAAAGTTTCCGCTTTTGGGATTTTGGCTCCAATTGCGCTTTATTTTCTTTTTCCAAAAATGTTTTTTGTATTTATTATTTGGGGATTGATTGGTCTTTTTGGTTGGTGTTATCATTTTTTAGACTGGTATTTTGACGTGTGGTTGCTTACTAACGCTGGAGTTGTTGAAGTTATGAGGAATGGTTTATTGGATTTTACGTCAAAGCGTATTGAATATCATATGATTGAAGGTGTTTCTTATTCTATTAGGGGGGTTTTGCAAACAATTTTTAATTATGGCGATATTCAAATAGATAAAATGGGGGCTCAAATTTCTATTATTCTTCAGGAGGCCGCTTCTCCTAAAAAACTTGAAAGACTCATAATGAGATATCAGGAAAAATATGTTTATGATAGGAGCGTTAGAGATCATCAGATGCTCAAAGGTATGCTGTCTGACATGATTGCTTATAATGTGCATAATGATAAGATAAAAATTCCTAAGAAAGATAAATGATTATACAAAATTTTCTTGGCATTATGATTTTGGTTTTTGTTGTTACTTTTTTCTTTGTTTTCTTTTTGATTTTTTTGAAAAAAAGAAGTTCTGTGTTTGAAGATAAAACGCTTCAATATATAAAATCTCATTGGATAAGAATAATAGACATGTTCCATTCTCATCCCAAGGAAGCAATTTTGGATGCTGACAAATTACTTGATTATGCTTTGCATAAAAAAGGATACGAAGGGTCTTTGGGTGAAAAATTAAAGCGTGCTGGTAAACTTTTTTCTGATATCAATGCTGTTTGGGCGGCGCATAAAGTTCGAAATTCTATAGCTCATGAAATGGTTGAAATTTCAGAAAAAAACTTTAGGATGGCATTGCATTCTTACAAAAAAGCATTGAATGATTTAGGGGCAAAATTATGATTATATGGCTTACAGGAGGGCAGGGGAGTGGTAAATCTCTCGTTATGAAATTTCTAAAAGAGAAAGGTTTTTCGTGTATCTATGCGGATAAGATTGTTCATGAACTTTATAAATCCGGGAATGATGGAGAGACTTTGATCGTTAAAAATTTTGGAGAAAGATTTTTAAATAAGCAGGGGAATGTTTGTAGGATGAAATTGAAAAAACTTGCTTTGGAAAATGTTAAGAATATTGAAAGATTAAATAAGTTAATGCATCCCTTGGTTTATAAAAAAATTATAGAACTTATTGATAAATATTTGGCTTCCGGTAAGGAAAATATCGTTATTGAAGCTGTTTATTTTGACGAAAAGAAGTTTGGTAAAATTGTGAATAAAGTGATTTGGGTTGAACGTGAAAATAGGAAAAAAGAATTTTCTATAAAAAACCCTTCAAGGGTTGATGATGTTTTGAAGAATAATGGTTCTATTGCCGATTTGAAGAAATCTGTTTATTATCTTGTTCGTTAACTAATTTATATGGAATTTGAAGTTGTTATAGGACTAGAAATTCACGCACAAATGTCTACAAAAACTAAAATGTTTTGTGGATGCGATAATGATTCTTTTGATAAAGAGGCAAATATAAATGCCTGTCCTATTTGCATGGGGTTTCCGGGTCAGCTTCCTGTTGTTAACGAAGAGGCTGTGAAAAAAGGGGTAAGTGCTGCGCTTGCTCTTAATTGTGAAATTCAGTTGCATTCAAAATTTGATAGAAAAAATTATTTTTATCCCGATAATCCAAAAGGATTTCAGATTTCTCAATATGATGAGCCTGTGTCGAAAAATGGCTTTATAGAGGTTGAAATTCGTGATGGCGAAAATAATGTGAAGAAGGTTAGGGTTGGGATTACGCGTTTGCATTTGGAAGATGATGCCGGAAAATTGACGCATGTTCGTGACGGATCTTTGGTCGATTTCAATAGGGCGGGGACGCCGCTTATGGAGATTGTTTCTGAGCCTGACATGCATAATGCACAGGAAGCTTCGGCTTATGCTCGAGAGATTCAGAAGATAGTTCGTTACGTTGGAAGTAGTGATGCGGATATGGAGAAGGGGATGATGCGTTTTGATGCGAGTGTTTCTATCCGACCAAAAGGAGAAACAAAACTTTATCCACGTGCTGAAATAAAGAATTTGAATTCTTTTAAGATGCTTGAGAATGCGATTGATTATGAAATTGCTCGACAAATTAGTGCATGGGAAGAGGGAAATTCTTTAAAATCTCCCATTACGATGGGGTGGAATGATGAAAAGAAAGAAACATATTTCATGAGAGATAAGGAGGAAAGTGATGATTATAGGTATTTTCCAGAACCTGATTTGCCTATTCTTGTTTTGGATGGAAAATTGGTTTCGGAAATAAAGAAAAATTTGCCTGAGTTGCCAAATGTTAAGAGAAAAAAATATACAGAAGATTTCGGAATTTCTGAGGATGAAGCGAGAATACTCTCAGATGATCCAATAATGGCTGCTTATTTTGAGAAAGTTGTTGAGATTTGTGAAGATGCGAAAAAGGCGGCTTCTTTTATTACTACAATTTTGATTGCAAAATTAAAGGAAGATTTAGTTGAAATAAGTCAGCAAAAAATCTCTCCGGAAATGATGGCAGAATTAATAAAACTTGTTAGTTCAAATGTTATTTCAAATAATACTGCGAAGGGTGAGGTGTTTGATGATATGTATGAAAATGGGGTTTCTCCTTCTCAAATTGTTGAGGAGAAGGGGCTGATGCAAGTTTCTGATACTTCGGAAATTGAACGTGTTTGTAATGAAGTTATAGCGGAGAATGCAGGGCCTGTTGCGGATGTTAAAGCGGGGAAAGATAAGGCGATGGCGTTTCTTGTCGGTCAGGCTATGAAAAAATCAAGAGGTAAGGCGAATCCCCAAATGGTAAATGAAGTCTTGAAGAAGCTGATTATTTGAGTTATTATTCTTTTGGTTTTATCTCCTTAATCTTTTTCCTATGTTTTCAACTTCTGCAGATATTTTGAATATCTCGTTGGCTATAGGTTTCCTTGTTCTTGTCATATTTTTATGTATTACGCTTTTTTATGCGATTTTAATTCTTCGTGATTTTTCGCATGTTAGTGAGGAAATCAAGACTACTGTTGCTAAAATTCACACGACAATAGCTCAACCTCTTATGGCTATTGAATTTATCGTAGAGAAGATTCGTCCTTACATAGAGATGTTTATAGATAAGAAAATGAATGCTGGGAAGGTTGCACCCAAAAAGAAATAATTTATTTTGTTTTCTTTATTATTTCGTAGGGGAACTTGATTACTGCGTTCCATATTCTTTTGATTCGTTTTGGCTCTTGAATAAGCCTTATTAGCCATTCTAGTCCTATCTTCCTGAATATTTTTGGGGCTCTTTTTTTGATGCCGGCAATGAAGTCGAATGCTCCGCCAACACCGATTGCTACCTTTACGGAAGTTAATTTTGGCAAGTTTTTCGCTATCCATGATTCTTGATTTGGGGCTCCATATGCTACAAATAAGATATCTGCGCTTGAGCGATTTATTTCTTCTATTATTTCTTTTTCGTCTTCTTCTTTTGGACTTTTACTCATTCTTCCTGTGATTTTTATATTTGGGTATTTTTCTTGAAGTTTTTGTTTTGTTTTTTCTCCTGTTTTTTCGCTTGCTCCAAGTAAAAATATTTTTAGATTTTCTTCTCCGGATTTTTTACAAATTTCCAGCATTAAATCTATGCCGGTTACGCGTTCTTTTAAGATAAGTCTTATTGATTTTGGCTTTATTAAGCCAAAAAATAGAGTTTGGACTGCTTTTAATATTTTTGCTAATTTCGATGAATCTTTTTTAATTTTTGAAGTGTAAGTGCTTGCCCATAAAATTCCTGTGCCGTCTGGAATGTTTAGTCCTGACTCATTTAGTACTTGCAAGAATTTTGGATTTTTTATTGTTTCAAGAAGCATTTCCGGATTTGGGGTTGCGATATATGTTTTAAAATTTTCTTTTGCCCACTTTAAGGCTTGTTCTGTCGCTTTCTCCAGAGTTGTGTCACTGAAATTTACTCCTAATATTTTTATTTCTTCTTTTTGCATATGAAAACTATGTTGTTATTTTTTTCTTGCTCTATTATTTCGAAATTGTGTGTTTCTAGCAATCTTTTAAGTTCGTTTTCTTTGAATGCGTAATAATATCTTTCGGCTTTTTTTGCCCAGGGGATAAAAGTGTCTCTAGGATCGTATTTTCCTAGTGTCAAAATTGACTTAAGGAAGGCTTTCTTTATGTATTTTTTATATTTTGGTTGGGATAAATTCCACACGCTGACTATGAAAATTCCATTTTTTTTGAGAACTCTGTTTACTTCTTTTATAGCTTTTTCTCTTAATTTTTTTGACGGAATGTGGTGAAGTGATGCGATTTCCAGTACTACGTTTACGCTTTCTTTTTTGAGTGGAATTTTCAAAAGGTCTCCTTTTATGAATTTCGCATTCTTTTCTTTTTTGGCTTTCTCTAGTAGTTTTTTGTTATTATCTATGCCTATGTATTTCGTTGTTTTGTGTTTTTTTAGAAACTCATAAAATCTTCCGTTTCCACATCCTATATCGGCAACCGTGTGTTTCTCTTTTATGTATTTCAAAAAAATATCAAACTCTTCCCATTTGTTTTTTCTTGTTCTATCAAACTCTTCGGAAATTTCCGTATAGTCTTTTTTTACTTTTTTTAACAAGCTAATTGCTGTTTTTTCCCGCATGTATCCATTATAATTGTTTTATATGGATTTCGCGAATTTAAATCTAGATGATAATCAGGAGATCGCCAGGAATGTGATAATGGCGGCTTCAAAAAAAACTTTTGCAAGAAGAGGGGATTTCGAGCATTTCAGGAATGGAATTATAAAAGAATTTAAAGGTAAAGTTTTCCATAATCTTTATTTTATTAAAGCGTATTATGATTTATTGAAAGAGAAGAAAATAAAAAATAATCCTGCTCTTCTTTCTTTATTAAGAAAGAGGGGAGTGCGAACATTGAGTGGTGTAACGCCTGTTACGGTCCTTACTAAGCCTTATCCATGTCCTGGAAAGTGTATTTATTGTCCGACAGATATAAGAATGCCGAAGAGTTATTTGCAATCGCAACCTGCGGCACAACGTGCTTTTTCTCAAGATTTTGATCCTTATACTCAGGTTTTTGTTAGGTTAAAGGCTCTAACTATGACTGGGCATGAAGTTTCAAAAGTTGAATTGCGTGTTATTGGAGGGACTTTTAGTTTTTATCCAAAAGCTTATCAGACTTGGTTCGTGAAGAGATGTTTACTAGCAATGAATGATTTTCCTTTGCTTGTTCTTGGGAAGAAACCTTTTAAGAAAAATCTTTCTTTTGCTTATGTAGTAAAGATAAATGAGACTGCTGAGGTTCGATGTATTGGAGTTAATATTGAAACAAGACCTGATTATATCAATAAAGCTGAAGTTAAACGTTTGAGAATGCTTGGAGTTACTAAAGTTGAGATGGGGGTTCAAACTACAGATGAAAAAATACAAAAATTGACTAAGCGAGGCCATGATTTAAATGCGGTGAAAGATGCGACCGGTTTACTAAAAGACAGTGGATTTAAAATTGGTTATCATATGATGCCGAATTTGCCTGGATCTACGCCAGATTTTGACAAGAAAATGGTTGGAGAACTTTTCACTGATTCTGGGTTTCAGCCTGATTATTTAAAGATATATCCTTGTGTTGTGGTGCCAAAGGCTCAGCTTTTTTATATTTTCAAACGTGGGGAATATCAACCTTATGATGATGCAACTCTTGAAGAGGTTCTTTTGGTGGAAATGTTATCTGTGCCGGAATGGTGTCGAGTTGATCGTGTTGCTAGGGATATTCCTTCTGATGAAATTACTGCAGGTTCAAAAGTGTCTAATATAAGGCAAATTCTTGAACAGAAACTCATGAAAAGAACTGGAAAAACTTTTCGTGAAATACGTGCACGTGAAATAAAAAATGAAACATTTAAGAATAAAGATGTGAAATTGGTTGTTCGTGAATACGATGCAAATGGCGGAAAGGAGTTTTTTATTTCTTTTGAAGATCCAAAACAGGATAAGATTATAGCCCTTTTAAGGCTTAGATTCGCCCATAAAACGTTTATTCCTGAATTAAAAAATGCTTCGTTGGTGAGAGAAATCCATGTTTATGGAAAACAAGTGGCGGTGGGGAAGAGGAGTGGAAAAGAAAAGCAGCACGGTGGGCTTGGATCTAAGCTTATGAAGTATGCGGAAGATTTTTCAAAAAAGAATGGATACAAAAAAATCGCTGTTATAGCGGGGATTGGGACAAGAGAGTATTATAAAAAGTTAGGATATAGAATCAAAGGTACATATATGTTAAAGGGAATATAAAAAGAAAAAGGTTTGCACAATGTATCTTGTGCGAACCTAGGTTGATTTTCTGTTTAGAATGTTATTTTGTATGCTTTTGGTTAGTTGGCTTCTTTTTTAAAGAATGTCGTTTTTTATTTGTTATTTTCTGTTGTGCGGGTCTTGATGATTTTTTACACTCTTTTGTTGTACTTTTTCGGTTTCTTGCCTTATTCCCCTTTTGTTGTAAAACTTAGATAAAAATGGGGCTAAAAATTTGCGTTTTAAGGCCTTTAAATAAAAAAGATGGGGGTTTAGTCGTCTGTTTAAAATTTCGGAAGTCTTGTTTCTGGCTTATTGGAGCGTTTTAATGCAACCCTTAATTATATCATTTTTTAGAGAAGTTTTTTTAAAACTTTATAAAAATTTTATATTTTTTTAATCATTTACGAAAACTTCCTGAATTTCTGTGATTTTTGCTGCTAATTTTGGGAATGTTTTTAACAATGGATCTTGATCTATAATTTTTGACGCACTGTTTCTGGCTTTTTCGATATTTACTGAATCTGTCAAGCTAGCCATTTTTAAATCTGGAATCCCGCTTTGGCGTACTCCATAAACTTCACCCGGTCCCCTCAATTGCATATCGATTTCGGCTAGCTTAAAGCCACTTGAGTGTTTTTCCATTGATTGCATTCTTGTTTTTCCTTCGTCTGATAAATTGCCGGTGAAAAGAAAACAATATGATTGATGCACTCCCCTACCTACTCTTCCGCGAAACTGATGTAGTTGGGATAAGCCAAATCTTTCGGATCCTTCTATGAGCATTATTGTTGCGTTTGGTACGTCGATTCCGACTTCGACTACTGAAGTTGAAACCAATATATTGATTTTATTGTTTTTAAAATCTTCCATGACTGTGTCTTTTTCCTCTTGTTTAAGCCTTCCGTGGAGTAGTCCAAGTTTTAGATTTGGGAAAATAAATTCTTGTAAATGTGCGTATTCTTGGACGACTGATTTTACTTCGATGGTGTCTGATTCGTCTATTAGTGGGCAAATTACGAAAGCTTGTCTGCCTTTTGCTATTTGGTCTTCGATCCATCTGTAAGCTTCGGTTCGTTTGTTTTCCGGAACGACTCTGGTTATAATTTTTTGTCTTCCTTTCGGCATTTCATCTATGACTGAAAGATCTTGGTCTCCGTAAACTACGATTGCGAGCGTTCTTGGAATTGGTGTTGCCGTCATGCTTAGAAGATGCGGAGAATTATAACTTTTTAAGATTTCTCGTTGTTTGACTCCAAATCTGTGTTGTTCATCTATAATTGCAAGTCCAAGATTTCTAAATCCAATATCTTCTTGAATTAATGAATGGGTTCCTATGACTATGTCGACTGTTCCGGTTTTCATTTGTCTAACAACGTCTTCCTTCATTTTTTTTGTTGTTGAACCAGAAATGAACTGAATGTTTAGATTATATTTTGTTAATGTTTTTACAAATGTGGTATAGTGTTGTTTTGCAAGGATTTCGGTTGGGGCCATTATGGCCACTTGGTAGCCGTTTTTTACTACATTTAATGCGGCAAGTGCGGCGACAACTGTTTTTCCCGAGCCTACGTCTCCTTGAATTAGTCTGCTTGCTGGGTACGGTTTTTGAAAATCCAACAGAGTTTCTTTAAGTGATTTTGTTTGGGCATTGGTTAATTCAAATGGCAGTGATTCAATTGCTTCTTTAAGTATTTCTGTTTTAATTTCTATGTTCTTTGCTTGCGACTGCGTCGCATGTTGCCAATGCCATTTTCTTTGTAAAACTTTTAATTGTAGAATGAAAAGTTCGTCAAATCCGAGACGTTCTCTTGCTAGTAGTAAAAGTTTTTCGCTTTCTGGAAAATGTACATTTTTTATTGCTTCTCTAATGCCCATCAAATTGTGTTCTCTTAATATTTCTTCCGGTAAGTGTTCTTCAAAAAAGGATAACCATTTATCTACAATCGGTTTTATTTTTTCTCTTATCCACTTTGATGTTATGCCTTCAGTTTCGTGATATACAGGAGCAATTATGCCGCTGTGAATTTGATCTTCGTATGGTTTTATTATTTCATGAGATGGATTCTGAATAGCTATTTTGTTGAAACCTATTTTTGCTTTTCCGCTTAGAATAATTTCTTTGTTTCTAGGAAGCATTCTTGTTAAATGTGGTTGGTTGAACCAAACTATTTCGATTGAACCTGTTGAGTCTGTGAATATTCCGCGTGTTATTTTTTTTCCGAATTTTGTGTTTATGTTAAAGAGTGAAGTCAGTTTGCCTTTTATAGTGTTTACTTCATTTGGAATGATGTCTTTTATTTTTGTGAATTCACGTGTGTCGTTGTAGTCACGCGGAAAATAAAGAAGTAAATCTTCAACTGTTTTTACCCCAAGAGAAGACAATTTCTCTATGTGTTTCTTTGTAGTCCTTAAGACTTTTTCGAGATTTTTTTGAAGCATTATTTGCCGATCACTTTTATAAATTTCCTTTTTCCAGCTTGGATTAGGCGTTCTTTGCTTGTGTCTAATTCAGCATTTATGTCTATTATTTTTTCATCATCGACTTTTAATCCTCCTTGTTCGATGAGTCTTCTTGCTTCGCCTTTTGAAGTTGTTAGTTTTGTTTCCACTAATAAATCTACTAGTTTGTGTATTTTTCCGGAAAGTTTGATTTTTTCTATTTCTTCAGGTTTTCCTTTGTTCGAAAATATTTCTGTAAATTCTTTTTCTGCTGTTTCCGCTGATTTTTTATCATGATATAGCGCTACAAGTTCTCTTGCGAGGCGCATTTTTAGATTCTTTGGGTTTTCGCCTTGTTTCAGGGCTTTTTCGATAGTTTTTAGATCTTCAAATGAGATTTCTGTCGCTAATTCAAAATACTTTATAATCATATTGTCTGGAATAGACATGGCTTTTCCGTAAATTTCTTTTGGACTTTCTGAAAAACCAATATAGTTATTGTACGTTTTACTCATTTTTTCGATTCCGTCTGTTCCTTCCAGAATTGGCACGGTGATGATGTCTTGAATTGTTTTACATCCGTAGTTTTTTTGCATATCGCGGCCCACGAGCATGTTGAATGTTTGATCTGTTCCGCCGAGTTCTACGTCTGATTCGAGCATAACGGAGTCATATCCTTGCATTAAAGGATACAATAATTCTGTAACCGAAATGTCTTGATTATTTTTTAATCGATTTTTGAAATCTTCTCTTTGAAGCATTTGGCTTACTGTTCTTTTTGTTGTTAATTCAAGGATTTGGGCCATGTTCATTTTTCCAAACCACTCGGAATTGTATCTGATTTCTAGTTTTTTTAGATCCAAAATTTTTGAAGCTTGTTCTATGTAGTGTTTCATGTTTTCCTTGATTTGCTCTTCTGTAAGCGTTTTTCGTGTTTCAGATTTTCCCGTAGGATCTCCTATTCTGGCGGTATAATCTCCTATTAGCAAAATTGCTGTGTCTCCCCTGTCTTGAAATTGTTTTAATTTTCTAAGAACAACTCCGTGTCCAATATGCAAATCGGATCCCGTTGGGTCTATTCCAAATTTTATTCTTAACTTTTTTCCTGAGTTGAGTTTTTTTTCAAGTTCTTCTTTTACGATAACCTCTACTACTCCCCTTTCCAATAAGTTTTTATTATCTTTTGCCATTTATTTGTTTGTTATTTTTTTGGCGATTAAAGAATAGCAAACTGCACTTTAAAATGCAAAATACTAAGTCTAGGTCAAAAGCTATTGACATATCCTTTCGAGTCGTTGTAATATTGCCCTCCTGTAGTTAATATTTGTATTCATATGTTGAGGGAATATCTGTGTCAAATAGGCTTTACCAGCAATGAATCAAAAGTCTATCTCGAACTTTTGCAAGTAGGTGCGCAGCCTGCGAGCTTATTGGCAAAGAGGCTTTCTATGAATCGTACTTCCGTGTGGAGTTTGCTCAAATCTTTAGAGCAGAAAGGGATTGTTTCTTCTTATTCAAGTAAGAAAATTCTATATTTTGTTGCGAATGATCCTAATTTTCTTATTGGATATATTGATAGAAAATGTCGTGCTTTTGATTATTATAGGGAAAAACTTATTTCTGTTATTCCCAAATTTAGGGGTGTGATGGATGATTTTGTTTTTCAGAAACCTGTTGTTTCTTTTTTTGATGGTTTGGAGGGGGTTAAGCATATTATTCATGATTTTTTGAATGCGAATTGTGAAAAGAGGGGCTATATTTCGCTTAATAAAGGCTTTTGGTCTGATCGTGATTTTTCTGATTCTTTTAGGGATGCATTGAAAAGAAAGACTTCAAAATCTTTTAAAATAATTTTGCCTAATTTTGATGAAATTAAAAAAATATTCAATTTTAATAATAAAAATGTTGAGGTTTTGTGTCTTGATAAAGTTGATTTTGGAAAGCTTTTTGAGAACGAAATGGCGATTTATGGAGATAAGGTTTGTATTTTGAATTTTGATAAAGGGGTGGAATATGGAATTGTTATTGAAAATCCAAAAGTAGCTGATATGCATAAGATGATTTTTGATATGGCTTGGAATGGTATACAATAGGGACATGGTTAAGATTTTGTTTGAAAATAAAGATTACCTTGTTGTGGAGAAGCCTTCCGGAATTTCCGTGCATCCTTCCGAGACTTCGAATGAAATTACGCTTACTGATCAGCTTAAGTCTAAAATCGATCTGAAGGATTTGGATCCTATTCGTCCAGGAGTTGTTCACAGGCTGGATAAAAATACTTCCGGTATTTTAATTATTGCCAGGAATAAGGTTTCTTATGATTATTTTGTGAAACTTTTTAAAAGCAGGAAGATTGAAAAACATTATTCTGCGCTTGTGAGGGGTGTTTTGAAGCACAAAAAGGCGGTGATTGATTCTCCTATTTCGAGAGATCTTAATAATAGGACTAAAATGAGTATATCTGCTAGTGTTGGAGCAAAGAATGCTGTGACTGTTTATAAAGTTCTTAATGAATATAAAACTTCTTTTGGCATGGTTAGTTTGCTTGATGTAGAGATAAAGACGGGTCGCACGCATCAAATAAGGGTTCATATGAAGGCAATAGACCATCCTGTAGTGATGGATGCCTCTTACGGAGACAGGAAGTTTAATGAGGTGTTTTCTGAAGCATTGGGGCTGAAGAGGCAGTTTTTACATGCGTATATGTTGAAATTCAGGGATCCTGATGGTAATGCAAAAATCTTCAGGAGTGATTTGCCTGAAGATTTAAATGATATCGTTATTAAGCTTAAAGCTTTGTAGGATTTAAGCTTCTTTTTCTTCTGAAGTTGTTTTTTTCGTTGTAGCTTTTTTGACTGTCGTCTTTTTTTCTGTTTTTGGTTTCTTTTCTGCTTTTGGCTTTTTTGCGATTACCACTTCTTCTTTAACTTTTTTCTCTACAGGTTTTGCTCCTGAAGCTGAAATGCTTAATACTTCTACTTTTGTAAGTTTTTGCCTGTGTCCTTGTTTTTTCTGATATCTCTTTTTAGCTTTCATTTTGTATACATAGATTTTGTCCGCTTTTGTTTGTTCTAAGACTTTTACTTCTGCGAAAGCGCCTTCTAGATAAGGTGTTCCCATTTTCACATCATCTCCGTCTACGATTAAAACGACCTTGTCGATTTCGATTTTGTCTTCTGCATTTAGTTCTAGTTTCTCAATTTCTAGAACTGATCCTTTTTCGATTTTATATTGTTTTCCTCCTGTCTCTATTATTGCGAACATTTTTTTGGTGTTTAATGCGTAAAATTTGCGTAGGTAATCTACGTAAAAATCCTGAATAGGTCAAGCTTATTTTGAAATCGTGAGGTTTTTTAGTTCTTTTATTCCCTCTTCTATGGCTTTTTTTACCTCTGAAAGTTCCTCTTCTTTGAACTTGGATAGTACGAAATCGCTGATATCTTGTTGTTTTGGGCTTGACGTCCCTCTGCTTTCGATTCCTATGCGGATTCTTACGAAATCTTCTGTGCCGAGTTGTTGAATTACGGATTTCATTCCGTTGTGGGTTCCGGCTGAACCTGATTCCCTTATTCGTATTTTGCCTAATGGAAGGTCTATATCGTCATAGATGACGAATAAGTTTGTCGGGGTTTCTTTGTAGAAATTTAATATTTTTGAGATAGATTCTCCTGATAGATTCATGAATGTAGTAGGTTTTACCAACAAAAAATCTTCTCCTTCGTATGAAAATTTGCATATTTCCGCTTTGAATTTAGGGCTTTCTGCTGTGGATATTTTTTGGTTGAGTTTTTTCCCTAACTCTTTTATTAGTTCATCGATGAACATAAATCCCACGTTATGGCGTGTATTTTCGTATTTTTCTCCTATATTTCCTAAGCCTACGACGATTTTCATTTATTTCCTGTAAGGTATTTTTTTGCCATTTATTTCTATGAAATCTCCGAATGTGGCTCCTTTTTTGTTAATTAATTTTTTGATACCTAATTTTTCCATATATATGTACATTCTTTCAAGTCCTTCTGGATTTCTGATGTCTGTCATTATTGCGAGTCTGTTTATTCTTGTTCCGCTTATTTTGAATGTTTTATGGCTTTTTGTCTTTTTTATTTTTTCTAGAATGAATGGAACTTTTTCAAGATGTGGCTTCAATACGGTCATTCCTTCTGATTCTTCTGGGGGATTATTCCTTAAGTTCCTTCTGAATTCTATAAGTCTTTTGGATATTTCAAACAAAAGAGGTTTTAGCCCTTCGTGTGTTACGCTTGATATTTCGAATATTTCTCCTTTTTTGTAGGCTTTCCTGAGTTCTTTCTTTTTTGTTTTTAGGGCTTCGTCATCCAGTAAATCTATTTTGTTTATAACTACGATTTGTGTTTTTTTCGCCAATGTTTTGTCGAAATCTTTTAGTTCTTTGTTTATTGTTTTGAAATTTTTGTCTGCGTTTTCTAAATATCCATCAATGACGTGAATTAAAACTTGGGTTCTGGCAATATGTTTTAGAAATTGATGACCAAGTCCTTTTCCTTGACTTGCCCCTTCTATAAGCCCTGGAATGTCTGCTACGACAAATGAATCATTGGCGTCTCCTCCAAATTTAGACATATTTACAACTCCTAGATTTGGGATAAGTGTTGTGAAGTGATATTCAGCGATTTTCGGTCTTGCGTTGCTGATTACTGAAATTAGTGTTGATTTTCCGGCTGATGGAAGACCAATAATTCCAATGTCTGCAACGAGCTTCAATTCCATTACTATTTCTTTTTCTTCTCCCGGTTCTCCGGTTTCAGCAAATCGAGGTGTTTGTCTTACTGATGAGACAAAATGTGCATTCCCCATTCCTCCTTTTCCACCTTTTGCTATTATTATTTCATCTTCTTCTTTCGAAAGATCTGCTAATATTTTTGATTTGTCAGAATTGAATATCATTGTGCCGATCGGTACTTCTATTTCTAAGTTTTCTCCTCTTTTCCCGTACATGTTTGAACCCATACCATTTTCTCCTTTTGGAGCTTTGTATTCTTTTTTATTAACAAGGTTACTTAAAGTGTTTAAGTTTAAATTTGTCTTTATTACGATGTTTCCGCCGTTTCCGCCGTCTCCGCCATTTGGGCCTCCTTTGGCCACAAATTTCTCTCTGCGGAAGCTAATACAGCCGTCTCCACCGTTCCCTGCGCGCACCTTTATTTTTAATTCATCACAAAACATGGATATAACCTAGCAATCTTTTGACTTATTATCAATTGTTTGTTAATTTTAGTTGCGCTTTTTTAAAAATGCCCAGGTGGCGGAATTGGTAGACGCGCGGGACTCAAAATCCCGTGGTGGCAACATCGTGAGGGTTCGATTCCCTCCTTGGGCACCATAATTCTTTAATATAATTCCTATGAATAGTTCTGTAAAAGATGTTCAGAAAAAAATTAGGTTTTCTTTGAGGTTACATAAAAAGTTTTTTGGAGTCATGTTTGCTTTTATTGCCATGACTTTGCTTTGGAGAGGGCTTTGGAATTTACTTGATATCTATTTGCTTCCCGGTCGACCTCTTCTTAGTAATATTATATCAATATTGATTGGAGCGTTTTTGCTTTATCTTCCTGATGAAGATCTAAAAGATATAGTTTAATGGAATTATTAATAACTAAATTATTGGCTTTTGCCGCTGAGCTTGGATATGGTGGAGTTTTCTTTTTGATGGCGGTGGAAAGTTCTTTTGTCCCTTTGCCTTCTGAATTGGTCGTGCCTCCTGTGGCGTATTTGGCTTCAAGGGGAGAAATGAATGTGTTTTTAATTGTGTTGTTGGCGGGGCTTGGAAGTGTTTTAGGCGCTTCTTTTAATTATGTTTTAGCGAGAATTTTGGGGCGACCTCTTGTTTATGCGATTGTTGAGAAAAAATGGGCTAAATTTATATTTTTGAAAAAATCTCATATAGAAAAGGCCGAGAAATATTTTCTGGAGAGGGGAAATTTGGCGACTTTTTTAGGAAGACTTGTTCCGGGAATTAGGCACCTTATCTCAATTCCAGCTGGTTTCGTAAAAATGAATTATTTTTCGTTTGTTCTTTATACTTTTGCAGGAGCTATTGTTTGGAGTGCGATATTGGCGGCTCTTGGCTATTTTTTCGGACAAAATCAGGATTTCATTTTTATGTATTCTAAAACTATAGGGCTTGGTTTTCTTGCGGTGTTTGTTGTTTTCATTATTTCTTTCTTTTTCGTGAAGATCAGGAGGAAAGCAAAGAATTAATCTCTTTCATTATTGTTTTTGTGTTATCCCCCACTTTGCCGTTGTCGATTTTTGTTGTATCGATTTTTGTTATAGGGATAATGAGAGTTATGCTTTGCGTTAGAAATATTTCTTTTTGTTTTTTTAGGTCTTGCAGTTTTATTGTTTTGAATCTCGTTTTGAATTTAGTGTTTTTCAATATGATTTCTCTTGTTATTCCCGGGAGAACTTTATTTTTTCGTGTGCATAATGTGTCTTTTTCAAACCAGAAAATGTTGCTGTAAGCGCCTTCGTATACTTCATCATTATCGTCTATCAGGAGTGCGTCGAAAAAACCTTCTTTAACCGCATTTTCGTGTGCTATGAAAGATGTTAGGCGTGACATTGATTTTATTTCCGGCATACTTCTTTGAAGATTTGTGCTTTTCATCGAAATTCCGGAGTATATTTTTTTGTCGATTTTTGTTTTTATTGATGTTACGATTGTATCGCTTGATGTTGCGATTATTTTTACTCTTTGCTCTTTGTGCGGAGATTTTTTTATAACTTTCTCAAACATTTTTAGGATTTCTTCTCGGTTGTATTTTATTTTTAAATTTATTTTTTTTGCTGAATAGAAAAATCTGTCTAAATGCATTTTTATTAGGACTGCTTTTTTATTGACGATTCTTAATGTTTCGAAAATCCCCTCTCCTCTACTGAATGGTCCTAGAGCGTCTACAAGCGCTTTTTTTACGAATTTATTGTTGTGCAGAATGATCATAATATTTTCATGAATGATTTTGCTTTATGCAGTGTCTCTTCAAATTCATCTTTGTTTTTTGAGTCTGCGACTATTCCTCCTCCGACTTGAAGATACAGGTCTTCTTTTTTTCTTATTATAGTCCTTATTGCGACACTAAAGTCCATGTCATTTTTGTTTGTAATTTGTCCTATTATTCCGGTGTAAATTCCTCTGGTTGTAGGTTCAATTTCGTTTATTATTTCTATCGCTCGTTTTTTTGGACATCCTGTTATGGATCCGCCGGGAAGCATTGAGATAAGCCCTTTGATCGGATTTGTTTTTTTGTCTATTTCCCCTGAAATTTTGCTTAGTGTGTGCCAAACATTATTGTATTTTTTGATGATTTTTTTTTCTTCAACCTTTACGCTTCCGGTTTTGCAAAATTTTCCTAAATCATTTCTAAGTAAATCTGTGATCATGTTTAATTCTGCTTCTTCTTTTTTGTTTTTCTTTAGTTCGTTTTTCAATTTTATATCTTCTGCTTTTGTTTTTCCTCTTGGGCGCGTGCCCTTTATCGGACTTGTTTCGATTTTGTTTCCTTTTATTTTTATAAAACGTTCCGGAGACGCACTTAGTATCTCGAAGTTTTTACCTCTTATGTAGGCCAAAAAACCTACTTCGTTGTTTTCTATTATTTTTTTAAATATTTCGGTGGAGGGAGTTTTTGTTTTTACGTGAAGTCTGTGAGTTAAGTTTAATTGATATATGTCTCCTTCTTTTATGTGATTTTTTGTAGTGAAGTAAGCTTTGTCGTAAGAGTTTCTACTTTGTTGAGCTTCAAAGTTCTTATTTTTCGATAAAGTGATTTTTGTGACACTTTTTTCTTTTAATATTTTTTCAATTTCTTCTCTAAAATTTTCTTCTTGAAAATGTGTTTTTATTCCGTTTTTTTCTTCTGTTATCCAGTTTTCAAAAGACAATAAATATATGTCTGGAAGGGCTAAATCATCTTTTGCGACATTTTTAATTTTGTGTATTTTGTATCCTATATCGTAAGAGAAAAAGCCTAGCACCTTTCTCTTTTTTCTTGTCTCTTTTTCTATAAATTTTATTACATTTTCTTCGAAATCTTCCTTCGAAGTTTTATATGAAAATTTTTCTTTTGGGTTCCATGCTAATATTTTCTCCCATCCTTCTTTTTGTCTGCTGTGGAATAAGCATACGTTTTTTTTGTCTTCCTTGAGTCGTTTGAAGACATCTAGCAATTTCTTGTTTTTGATTATTTTAGTTCTCATTCAAAAAGTTTTTTATTATTTTTTCTCCTTCTTTGGTCATAAATGATTCAGGATGAAATTGTACTCCGAATAATTTGTATTTTTTGTGTTTTATTCCCATAATTTCTTTATCTTTTGTCCATGCTGTTAGCAGAAAATCTTTCGGAACTTTGTTAATCATTAGTGAGTGATATCTGGCTCCTGTAAATGGATTTTTCACATTTGTAAAAATAGATTTTTTGTCGTGATAGATTTTTGAGGTTTTTCCGTGCATTAATTTTTTTGCATGTATTACTTTTGCTCCGAATATTTCACCTATGCATTGATGGCCCAAACATACTCCAAGTATTGGAATTTCTTTGTAGAAAGCTTCGATAACTTGTTTCGAAAGACCTGAATCCTTAGGGCTTCCTGGTCCTGGAGATATCACTATTTTGGAAGGTTTTATTTTTTTTATTTCGTTTATCGTAATTTCATCGTTTTTCACGACTTTTGTTTCCTCCCCTAGGCTTTCTATCAATTGATAGAGGTTGTAGGTAAAGGAATCGTAATTGTCTATCAGTAAAATCACTCTATCAATCTTAAGAATTCACTTCTTGTTTTAAGTTTCTTTTTGAAAAGTCCCGTGAAGGATGATGTTGTCATCGATGCGTTCTGTTTTTCCACTCCTCTGGCCATTGTGCATAGATGTTGAGCTTCCACTACCACTCCGACTCCTTGTGGCTTTAAAAGTGTGTTTAAAGTGTTAGCAATCTGCATTGTCATGCGTTCTTGGTTTTGCAGTCTACGACTGAATATTTCCACTATTCTTGGAAGTTTTGAGATTCCGATTATTTTTTTATTTGGAATGTATCCAATCGATATTCTTCCGAAAAATGGAATCATGTGGTGTTCACATGTCGAATAAAAATCTATGTTTTTACAAATAATCATTTCATCGTAATTTTCGCCGTCGAATTCGGTTAGAATATCTTTCGGTTTCTTGTCGTATCCTCCAAATAATTTTTTGAATGATCTTGCAACTCTTTCAGGAGTTTTTATCAAACCTTCTCTTTTTGGGTCTTCTCCGATTGCTTGCAGAAGGGCTTTTGCTAATTTTTCTATTTTTTTTTGGTCCATTGTGAAATTGTTTCGTTTTTATCAATTAATTCCATGAGTGGTACGAGTACAAATTTTCTTTCATGCATTCTTGGATGCGGAATTTTTAGATTTGGTTCGTCGACTATTGTATTCCCAAATGTCAAAATGTCTATATCTATTGTTCTTGGGCCATTTTTTATTCTTCGTTCCCTTCCTAGTTTTTTTTCTATTTTCATAAATTCCTCCAGTAATTTTTGTGGGGTTAAATTTGTTTTCACCTGAATTACCATGTTTAAAAAAGCTCCTTGGTTTTTATATCCGACAGGAGAGGTTTCGTATATTTTAGATTTTTTAGTTACGTCTGTGATTTTTTTTATTTCCGAAATAGCTTTTTCCAAAAATTTCTCTCTGTCTCCGAGATTTGATCCGAGGCTTAGATATGCTTTATTTGCCTTCATATTCGCAGTAGTAATCTTCCGTTTCGAAAACCGTTAATTTTATCAGAGGTAAATCGTTTTTTAGTTTATCCCATACCCATACTGCAAGATTTTCTGCTGACGGATTGTCTATGATGTCGTTTAAGTGACGGTGATCTACTATTTTTAAAACTTTGTCTTCGGCTATTTGTTTTATATCTTTGAAATCAATAGCCATTCCATTTTCTTTGACTGTATCTTCGATTGTTATTACGAGTTTATAGTTGTGGCCGTGTAAATTTTCACATTTACCTTTGTATTTCGTGAGGAAATGTGAAGCGGCGAATGTGACGATACAATTGAGTTTTACTATTGGCATATTAGGTTTAAATAATCTCTAAGTTTCCCCACGTCGTGGGTTCTTATTATATTGGCTCCGTTAATATATGCAATAGCGCTTAATGTTTTTGCCTTTTCTTCTCTCAGGCTTAAGTCTTCTTGTAAGAATGATTTTCTGGATATTCCTATCAAAATTGGTTTTTTGAAAATTTCCAATTCTTGCAGTTTTGCGATTATTTCGAAACTATAATGTGGGATTTTGCTTATGAATTGGCCCATTCCCGGATCTAATATTATTTGATCTCTTTTTATTCCTTTTGATTTTGCATACGCAATTCTTTCTTCAAGAAATTTTTTTATTGTTTGCATTACGTTTGGATATTTTTTTTCTTTTATTGTTGTGCGAGGTGAATTGTCTTTCGAATACATCATTATTATCGGGCATCTGTGTTTTTTTACGACGTCTGCCATTTTTTGATCTTCTCTCATGGCTGTTACGTCATTTATCATGTCTGCTCCGTTTTGTATGGCGGCTAAAGCTACATTTGCTTTGTATGTGTCGATTGATATTGGAATGTCTGAAAATTCTCTTATCGCTTTTATTACTGGAATTACTCTTGAGAGCTCTTCTTTTTCTGTAACAAATTTTGAATTTGGGCCCGTGGATTCCCCTCCTATGTCCAAAATGTCAGCCTCTTCTTCTATCAGTTTTTTTGCTTGTTTGGTTGCTTCTTCCAGTGTCATGAATTTTCCTCCGTCGCTAAAAGAGTCGGGGGTGATATTCAATATGCCCATTATGAGTGGACCTTTTCTTGAGTGTGTTTTTTTCATTATTCTCCTAGTGTGTTTATATAAAGGGCTAGTCTGTATAGGCTTTCGCTTATTCCTCCGCGCGTTATTAGGGCTCCCGGTCCATATATTTTTCCTGTTTCTTCAAGGATTCCTATGGTTTTTGCTGTGTCGATGTATTTCGTGAACCATTCTCCCATATTTACGTCCGAAAATGGTTTTGCTTTTGGAGTGGAAAGAGGTATTTCGAATATTTCAAGTAACATTTTCATTGCTTCAACTTTGTTTATATTGTTCGCAGGTTTGAATGTGCCGTCAGGATAGCCGGAAATCCATCCTTCTTCTTTTGCCAAACATACATATTTTGCAAACCATTCTTCTTTTACGTCCGGAAAACAATTGCTGTATTTTTTTGTGTCTAATTTTTCACCTTCTCCTACAGGAAGAGCTCCATTTACGAGTATCTTTAATAATTCAGCTCTGTTTAATGGGTTGCTTGGTTTGAAACTTCCATCTGAATATCCTGAGATTATATCTACACTTTTTAGGTATGAAATTGCTTCTGCATTTTTTGTGGTTAAATCTACATCGGTAAAGATTTGTGTCTCTTGATTGTCTAAAGATTGGTAATCGTTTGAAAATACTTGATCAACGAAAGTTTTATTTAGGGTTTTTTGATCGACTAAATCCAAAAACCAAAGATATACTATTTCATTTGAAATTACATATCCATAATTACCACCGACTCCTGTCGTGGAGACTGCTGAGACAATTCCTACAACTTTTTCGTTTTTGTCATATGCAGGTCCTCCGGAATTTCCCGGATTTATTGTTGCGTCTGTGGTGTAGGCCCAAGTAATGTCTTTGTTTAATGGGATAAAACTGCTTACTGCTCCTTTTGTGAGGGTAATTGTTGGAGACATCGCGGCCTGAGGGAAGCCAAGAATACTTAATTCATCGGATAAATGAGGTTTTGTGTCGGCGAAATCAACATATGGTAGTTTTAATGCTTGTGCTTGCTCGACTGTTATTTTTTCTCCTGTTTTTTTTCTGTTTGAGTCCATTACGTATTCCGGATAAATCAGGGCAAGGTCTAAATCTGTGTCGTAAGTCAAAACTCCTGCAAGAAAATAGCACCATGGTTCGCTGTATTCCGATTCGATTGTACATATTTCTATGTGATTATTTGGCTTGTTTGTGGTCGGATTTATTATGACATGTGCAGCGGTTATGATTATTGCGTCGTTACTTATTGTAAAACCCGAGCCCCTATAAAAATCTCCGTTTGCTTCTTGTGTTTGAATTAGAACTACGCTGTTTACTGTTTCAGGAAATGTTATTGCAGATGCCGTAGAGCTCATCATTGAGAGCATACTTAAACCAAGTAACACTTTTGTGATTATTTTTTTCATAGGATTTTTTTAATTTAAAAAATTATTTAAACATTTTTTTCGTACGCCTTTCTTTATTGTATGTTATCGCAAATCTGTGTGCTTCGTCACGGATTCTTTGCAATAATTTTAGTGCCGCATTTGTTTTATCAAGTATAATTGAGGTTTTATTTTCCGGTGTAAAGATTTCTTCGAGCTGTTTTGCTAGTGAAATGTGCGGTATTTTTAAATCTAATTCTTGCATAACTTTTGTGGCTACAGAAAGCTGTCCTTTGCCTCCGTCGATAATGATAAGATCAGGGATTTGGAGGAATGATTCGTCTGGTTTATGTTTTGCTTTGTCGTATGCCAAAATTATAGATGTTTTATCCCAACATATACAATCTTTGTGATGTTTTTGCAGTTCTTGGGGGATTATTTTTATTTCTTCGAACCCGAGTGTTAGATAGTAATCTTTGAGTTTTTCTTTGCATATTATATAGACGCGTTTTGATTTCGATTTGGCTATGATGTTTTTTATTAGCTTGTGTCCTATTTTTTTTCCGCGTTCTTTTGGCATAACGAAAAGTGCATTTATTATCGCAACTTTTTCGGAGTATTCCGAAAGTGCTGTAAACGCGGCCAGTGATTTTTTGTTTTTTTCCAATATGTAAAATTGATTCAATTTTAAGTCAGGCTTGAGGTCTTCTTTTTTTATTATTTTTCTGATTTCTTTCTCATATTTTTTTGTGGCTTTTTTGAAGATGTAATCTTTTGCTTTATAGTCGGCTGTTATTTTTGAAAATCTTCTTGTGAGGACTTCTTCCATAGATTTATAATCGTCCGGATAGCCGTCTATAGTGCGTAATTTGAATTTTCTGTATAAATCATTTTTCGGAATTCCGTTTTGAAAAACGACCATTGATCCGACGGTTTCTGTTCCTCCCAAATGTGAAATGTCGTAGCATTCAATGCGTTTCAATGGCGAATCTAGTTTTAATAATTTTTGGAGTTCTTCTGTTCCTTCTTTTGTGAATTCGCTTTCCACTTTCCAGCTTGGTTTTTGCCTGTCAGCGTAAATTTTTGCGTTATTTAAGCTCATTTCAAGGAGTTTGTTTTTTGTTCCTATTTTTGGAATTACTATTTGTACTTTTGATTTTTTTTCTTCGCTTAGAATCTTTTCGATTTCATTTTTGTTTTCTATCTCGTGTGGTATCAGTATTTCCTTTGGGATATCTGTCGCTATTTTATAGTACTGTTTTATGAATGCTTCCAAGATTTCGGTGTTTTCGTTTTCTTCTGCGGCCTCTGCGGATAGCGTGAAATTCTCTTGTCCTATGAGTTTTCCGTCTCTTATTTGGAATAGATTAAAGTAAGCTTTATTTTGAGTGATATAGTAATTTATTACGTCTTTGTCTTCTTGATTTGGGTCGGAAACTTTTTGTTTTTCCAAAATCTCTTCTACCTTTTTTAAGCGGTCTCTGAGCTTCGCGGCTTTTTCGAATTCTTTGTTCGTTGCGAATTTTTGCATTTTTGCCTTCATGTCTTTCATGATGTTGTCTGCTTTTCCCGCGAGAAAATTTTCAACATTTTTTATTATTTCCGCGTATTCTTCTTTTGTGATTTTTCCTATGCATGGAGCGGCGCATGTTTTTATGTAATAGTCCAAACATGGGTATTTGATGACCTTATTTTCTATTTTGACTTCATTGTCTGTTGTAAGTTTTTTGACAAATTTTATGTCGAGATTGCAATGCCTGAACGGGAAAATTTTCTTTAAGATTTTGAATGTTGTTTCCACTTTGTGTGCGGCGGTTTTTGGGCCGATGTATTTTGCGCCGTCTTTCTCCACTTTTCTTACGATTTGAATTCTTGGAAAATCTTCATTCGTGATTTTTATGTAGACGTAATTTTTGTCGTCTTTCAGTAAAATATTGTATTTTGGTTGGAGTTGTTTGATTAAATTCGATTCAAAAATAATGGCTTCCAGCTCAGTGTCTACGCTTGTGAAGTCTATCCTTGCAGTATTCTCCAGGAGTTTTTTTGTTCTAGTTGAATGCTGATAATCTTTTTGAAAATATTGTCGTAATCTTTTTTTTATGTTTTTTGCTTTTCCTACGTACAGTACAATCCCCTCTTCATTTATCATTTTATAGATTCCCGGCGAAGAAGGCGCTTTCTCCAGTATTTTTTTTGATTCTTTTTCGCTTATCATAAGTTTTTTTGTTTCACGTTAAGTAGTATACTTCAAACATGAAAGAAATAGAAAATAAGTTGTGGATTCGGGCAAGGAAATATATAAAAATTTTACAGATTGTGCCTTTCGTGAGGATGGTTTCTGTTTGTAATAATCTTGCTTTTGGGCTTGCAGATGAGAAAAGTGATATTGATCTTTTTATTGTTGCTAGAACTGGGAGGCTTTTTATTGTGAGAACTTTCGTTACTCTTATTTTTAATTTTTTTGGTGTAAGAAGACATGGGGAAAAAATTCATCAAAGATTTTGTTTGAGTTTTTTTGTAGATGATAGTGCCCTTGATTTGTCGAAAATGGCGATAGACAACGATATTTATCTTGCCTATTGGATAAAATCGCAAGTACCTTTTATAAATGACGGTGTTTCTTTGGACTTGTTGAAAAAAAATGAATGGGTTAAAAAATATTTTGAAAATGAAGATGATTTTTTCATCCGTGCCAATGAAATTTTGCCTGTTTCCAGGTGGCATATTTTTTTTAGATTTGTTTTTGAGTTTCTTTCGTCAGGGTATTTTGGCGAAATGATTGAGTGGTTTTTGAAGAAATGGCAGATGAAAAGAGCTTTAAGGAAAGCCAAGAAGGTGTCTGATGCTTCAGGGATTGTTGTTTCGGAACACGTGTTAAAATTTCATAATATAGATAGGCGAAAATCTTTTCGAGATCTTTGGGGTGAGAAATATGGTGAATCTAAAATTACAGATTCTAAAATCCTTAAACTTTACTTTTGAATTTTAGATTTATGCTTGTTCCTACGAATCCGTATTCTCTGCGTAATTCGTTTTCGATGTATCTTGGGTATGAAAAATGCAGGTTTTCGACGGATTTGAAAAACAAAACAAAGCTAGGTGGAGAGGTTTCCACTTGGCTTATATAAAGAAATTTTGGTTTTCTTGTATTTGCGCTGGATGGCAAATGTTTGTTTGTGATCATTTGCATGAAGCTGTTTAATTCCGGAGTGTTTATTTTTTTCTCTCTTTCTTTTTTAATTTCGTCTGCTAAATCGAAAATTTTCATTACATTCGTTTTGTTTTTTGCTGAGATGAAGACCACCGGAGCCCAAGGAACAAATGCAAATCTACGTTTTAGTCTGTAGATTATCATGTTTTTTTTCTCTTCGTCTGCTGATTTGTCGAAATCATCTATTTTGTTTACGGCTATTATAAGCCCTTTTTTCATCTCCAATATGTATTCTACGATGTGGGCGTCTTGTTTTGCAATTCTTTCCGTGCCGTCTATCAAAAGGACAGCTATATCCGATCTTTGAAGTGCGTTGAGGCAACGTAATGAGCTAAATTTCTCTATCCCCTGCTCTATTTTTCCTCTGCGGCGAAGTCCTGCTGTGTCTATTAAGTTGTATTTTTTCTCATCGTGTGTGACTAAAGTGTCCGTGTGGTCTCTTGTAGTTCCGGGAATATCAGAGACTATGATGGCTTCTGTTCCGGTGATTGCATTTACGAGTGAGGATTTTCCGGCATTTGGTCGGCCGAGGATGCAAAGGCTTAGTGTGTCCGAGTTTTTTTCTTCTTTTTTTCTTCTTTTTTTGAATTTTAATTTTCTGAGAGTTTTTTCTATCAATAATTCTAAGTCTGCAAGTCCGTCCGTGTGAATCGCTGATATTTTTAATGCTTCTCCGAAGCCAAGTTCGAGAGTTTCATAAGAGTTTGATTTTGCGTTTTTTGCGTCGGATTTATTTGCGATGAATAAAACTTCTTTTTTTGATTTTCTGAGGGCATTTGCGGCCAATTGGTCATTTGGATTTACTCCTTCGGATAAATCTACAATGAAAAGTATTAAATCGGCTTCTTCTATAGCTAATGCGGCCTGAGATTGCACGTCTTTTTCTATGTTTTCGTGTTTCCCGTATTCGAGTCCGCCTGTGTCGACCAAAGTAACTTCGTATCCTGCTATTTCACATCTTTTGTATATTCTGTCGCGTGTTGTGCCTGCTATATCTGATGTTATCGCATATTTTTGCATGACCAACCTGTTGAATAAGGTTGATTTTCCAACATTTGGTCTTCCTACGATTGCTATTACCGGTAGAGCCTCCATTTTTATCTTTTGGTTTACTTGTGCTTTGGTGATGATATACTGTATTCAATGAAATTGAAAGTCCTCTTCATATTGTCGGTTTTGGTCGTTAATGCCCTTTGGTGGGCACCTTTGGCGATGGCTAATGGTCCTGCTCCGGTTGGTGGTGGGGAGTTGGGGTCTGATTATACTGAAAAAGATACCGAACTTAAGGCTTTACAGGCAGAGATTGGAAAGCTAACTGAGGAACTTAATAATCTTAAGGCGGAGCTTGCATCATTAAAGTCTCAGCTTTCTACTGCTGAATCTTATAAAGGGGGTCCAAGCACTGAGGAAATAGATCTTAAGGCAAATGAGGTGGACTTGGCTCAAGGGAAAGAAGATGCGGCTTGTAAATATAGTCCTGATGGTATTTTGTGTGATGGCTTGAAGAAAAAAACTCTTGAGGCTAAGCAGGCTTTTACTTTGGCTTTTAATCCCGAAGGGTTTGCCGGGAAACTTAAGCCTCAAATAGCTAGTAAAGAGGCTGAGATAACGCAGAAGCAAGCAGAGCTGGATGCGAAAAATAAACAGCTAGATGATTACCTCTCTGGGCTGCTTGGTGGTTCTGGGGCTAATCCTCAAGGACTTAATAATTATGGGAAAGGTGGTACTGTTTTGCCGGATACGGCGTATCAGGAGATTTCTGATTGTGAAGCTATTATGAGGTATGTTGATAGTCATCCTGTTGAGATGGAGGAGGCTATTGGTGGCAGAAATGGAAAGATAAGCAAAATTACTGTGAAAGGAACTAATCCAAGCTATACCGATATACTGGGATGTGCTATTAAGACAGGAGATGTGAAGTTTTGGATGGTGCCTTATTTTGCGAGGTATATTCTGGAATTTATTATTGGAATTTCCGGGTTGGCTTCTGTTGCGGGAATTGTTTATGGAGGATATCTTTATCTTTTTGCGGGACTTTCGGACGATCAGCAGAAAGGGAAAAATGCCATCAAAAATAGTATTATTGCACTTGTGCTTACTTTGTCCGCATGGGCTATAGTGAATATCGTGATTTCTGTTGTAACTGCACTCTAAGGATTTTTAGTAGTATGTCTTTTGCCAGTGTTCCCATTTATCTTTGAGGTAGCTTAGGAATTTATTTTCAAATTCTTGTTCGTCAAATTTTTCTGCGTGTTTTCTGATTTCTTTTGGGTCAAATTTGTTTTTAATTTTTTGATATTCTTCTATTGCCGCTTTTAGATGTATTTCGTTTTGTTTGTCAAAAAATATCCCGGTTGTCCCCTCTTCTATTGAATCTATTGCTCCGCCTTTTTTGTATGCGATTACCGGTCTTCCTGAAGCCATTGCTTCGATTGCCGTGATTCCAAAATCTTCCACTTGAGGGAAGATTAAAGCTTCACATTCGCTGTATAAAGTTCTTAAAGTTTTGTCGTCCGTATTTCCTATGAATTCTATATTTGCTTTTGCGGATGCTTTTAATTCTTTTTCGGCCAAGCCTGTTCCTACTATTTTTAATGGAAGTCCGATTTGATTGAATGTGTCTACTATTAAATCAAATTTTTTGTAAGGAGTCAGTCTTCCGACTGCCAAATAATATCCTCCGGTTTTTTCGGAGATTTTGAAATCTGAGGCTTTTATCATCGGGTGAATGACCGAGGATGGTTTGTTGTAATATTTTTCTATGCGTTGTTTTGTAATAGTGGAATTTGCAACGAAATAATCCACTCTTTCTGCTGATAATCTGTCCCACATGCGAAGTCCGTGAATTCTGCGTTTACCGAAAAATTTCAAAATCGGATTCATTTTGTAATTGTCGATGTAGCTGTGCCAATTGTCCCATGCGTATCTCATTGGAGTGTGGCAGTAACAAATATGCAGGGTTTCCGGTTTTGTGATAATTCCTTTTGCGCATGCATGTGAGCTTGAAATCACTATGTCAAAATTGCTGAGGTCGAAATTTTCGTAGGCGTAAGGCATCATTCCCAAATATATTTGGTGGTGATTTTTGGCGAATGGAAGATTTTGTATAAATGAAGTTGTTATTGCGGCCTTTTCAAATCCTTTGATCTTTTTTTCATTAAATATGGATGTAAAAATCGGCGCCTGCGGAAACATTTTATGCAAAAGCAGGTTTACTTTTTCCGCTCCGCCCGGATTTGTCATCCAGTCGAAGACCAGTGCGATTTTTGCTTTTGCTAAGGACATGAGGAGGTAAAAAAATCTTTCCTACATACTATTGTTTTTTACAATTAAATTCAACTGATAAGCTATAGTTTGAATGAATCGTCCCCTGCATATTTTGAAAGAATGTCTTTTTCCGGAGCTTTTATGACTGTTTCTTCCTGTATAAGTTGTGGAGATGTTTGAGTATTCGGCGATTGAGTCGTTCTGTTTTTTTCTTTTTTCGTGACGTATTTCGAAATTATATTTTTGTCGTTTACGGATACGTCATCTTTTGTTTTTACGACTGTGCTAAGGATTGTTTTGTAGGTGTCTTTGTCGTCCAAGCGGTCCATCGCTTTCGCTTTGAATATTTTTATTACGTTGTTGTCGGGATCTCTTTCAAGGAGTCTTTCGCAAATATGTATTACATCGACATAGCGTTTTTCGTTGAACCACATGCCAAGAAGTTCGACTACCACTTCTTCGTCTTTTTTTGCGAGGGTTGATTTTTGTTTTATGGAAATGTCTTCTGCGAGCACTAAATTTCCCGCTTTTCTGCTAAGCAGGTATTTCAAATATGCATATCCTAATATTACAAAGATTATTACGGGTAACATTTTGTTGTATTGAAGGAGGTAGTTGTATGTTGCGTGAATAAATACGGCTAGGGCCAATCCTTTCATAACCATTTTTTGCTGGAAGGCTTGGCTTAGAGGTAATCCGAGTATTTTGGAGATCATTCTCTCGAAAATCGAAGCTTTTGATCCTGTGATTTTGTTCTGGGTGTTTATGTCTATGGCGAATTTTCCAATTCCGTAATGATATCCAAAAATACTTGAGAAAATCATGTGTGCGCAGGCCGTGAATACGGATCTAAATACGTACATGTTGATCAAATCCCCTGTTGAGATTGTTGCCCAATAGTTTGTCAGGTAGTAAATATTTTCGGCGAATGCGAATCCAAGGGCTGAGGCAAGTGCGAATTTTATTGAATCATCGAGTGTTTTTATGAGAAGAGTGCGTTTATCTATGGAAATTATAACGTACATTTTTATAATTTCTTCGAGTGCGGCGAAGAGAATAAACATCGCGATGAAGCCTGTGTCTTGTCCGGTGAATGTGTTTTCTACGAATTTTGAGAGATTGAATTTTGACGTGACTTCAAGTATTTGCTGAAAAATGTGTGGAAGTTGGATGATTGTGTCGGAAAATGGTATTTGAAAAAGGCCTTGTTCTAAAACTTCGAGTGGTGGATCCCAAATCCATTGCAGTATTAAAAGTGCCGGCGGGGTCAGGCACCCCAATGCAAAAACAAGGGCTACGATGCCTTTGCCTTGTTCTGTTTTTTTAAAGAATATATAGAGCCATACTGCGGCAGGAATAGCCGCGAAGAGTGTCGATACTACTAGAAGGAATGTTGGGTTAGAAAACATTTTAAATGGCTCATTGTTTAGGTTTAGCTTTCAAATTTATATGCTCCGTCTGATGTGACCTGTGATGGGTCTGCTGGTGTAACGGGAGCAGGTGCCGGTTCTACGACCGGTGTGGTTGCTGGTTGTGCAACTGGTGCCGGTTCTACGACCGGTGTGGTTGCTGGTTGTGCAACTGGTGCCGGTTCTACGACCGGTGTGGTTGCTGGTTGTGCAACTGGTGCCGGTTCTACGACCGGTGTGGTTGCGGTAGGCATTGCTGCTTTTGCGGCGTCGATTGATTCATAATTTTGCATCAATTGTGTAAGTCCAACGACTTGTAAAATGTCTAAAATGTTTGGTTTTGCTGAACAAATTGCGACTTTTCCGCCAAGTTCAGTGATTTTTCCGTATAAATCTGTCAAATATCCGATTGATTTTGAATTCATGTAGTCTAAACCTTGCATGTCGAAAATCATGCTTAACCCTTTTGGGGCATTTTCCAAGGCCTTGTAAATTCCTTGGATTTTTTCGTCAACATTGCTTTCGTCCAATTGTCCCGAAATATGGGCGACCTTAAGTGTTGGATTTATGTTTTCTACGAGTATAGTTACTTCTGTCATTCTTTTAATTGTTATGAATTAAGTACTATGGTTTCTGCTTTTTGAGGTAATCCTGATTTAAATCGAGGATCTTTCAGAAATTTTTTAACGCTCACTCTTAGTCCTCCTTCCGCTCTGTCTTCAAATTTGATTTCGTCGCTCCATTCTCCGATGATTTTTACAAGTCCACGACCTCTGATTCCTGTGAATTGATAGGCCGGTTCTCTTCTTTCATCGAATAATTTTTGTAGTTCTGCGGCTTTCATTCTGTTTTTTCCTGTTCCTGTGTCTTCGACGTCTATTTCTAGATAGTCATCTTTTGCATACATGAAAGTGATCCTGATCTCGCTTCCAGGGCTTGATCCATATTCAATTGCGTTATTGCAAAGTTCATCCACAACTGATTGAAATCTAAATGCCCACTTCTCTTCGAAGTTCGTTGTATTTTTGATCATATTTAGAGTGAAGTCTCTGATTCCCGACATAAAGTATGCATTCGTCGGTAGAGTGATCGTTATTTTGGTTTTTGTGTTGTCTTCCATTTGTTTGTTTTAAGTTTTAATATTATAGCATTTTGCATAGCATAAGTCAAAGCGTTTGAGGTGGAAAAAGTTATAAATACATTCTGAGGTTATATTAAACATGAA
>Ga0210006_1000150_pt1 | contig 59988 bp, 52 predicted proteins | sample CryGey02umfilter_2_FD_185452 | JGI IMG/M metagenome (GOLD analysis project Ga0210006, IMG submission 185452) | Groundwater microbial communities from aquifer in Utah, USA - Crystal Geyser 4/10/14 0.2 um filter (SPAdes) (version 3) | ecosystem: Environmental > Aquatic > Deep subsurface >... | reverse complement strand
CGGTCGAGCCGGTCAACTTCCAGGATGATTCTGACATCATCAAGATCCCGGTACCGGAACAGCAAGGCGCCACCATTCCCTTCCGCTACACAGTGATCGTCACCTACATCGGTAAAAGCAGTGAAAGCGAACCGCTCATCAAGATCACCGCCCTGCCCCACGACGGGCCCTTGGGCGTTCTACTCGGGGTGAAGTTCGATGGTAAGACGACCTTGCGCGAGCGCATCGACCGCGCCATCGCTCACATGCTGACGGCCGGAGTCATTCCCGGCTCCATCATCGCGGTCTGTGTCTATTGGGCCAAAGAAGGCGCCAGGGCACAGACTTTCGCCGGGTTCAGTCACGGTACGGCGCGCCTCAACCAGCTGATGCGCGCCAGATACAAAGAGGAGGTAGAAAAGTACCTCAAAGAACAACCCTGGTGGAAACGCTGGCTGGGCATCACTGCCTTGAGCGCGGTGGACAAGAAAGCGCCACTTCCCAAACAGCCCATTCCTGAAAACGATTACAGCCCCTGGGATAAAACGGTTGAAGTGGGTGCTGAGTCACCCATTCACCACGCACTGACGGTAATGGTGGAAGCCGTCCAGAAGACCATGTACGCCTACTCCCGGCTTCCTGCGATTATCGAGCATACCACGGGCATCCGGCAGCCTTATGCTGTCACAATCATCCCGATGACGGATCTGTACGTGCGTATCGACGACGCCAGTGCCGATTCCAGACAAGTGTCTATGGGTGGCTTGACCGTACTCGACGGTCACAGCAAAGTGGACGAGGCCGCCGTAGGCAGATTCGACGGCCTCCGGCGAATCCAACAGCAAGGAAGCGCCAGCATGACAATCGTGCCCGACCTCGACGATGTGACCAACCGGCAGCGGCCACCTATCAACCTCGCAAAGAGGGAAAAGGACACCACCGACAAGTAGCGTCCCCTCGTGGACGCAACAGCCTCCAGTTCGCACTCGCGGACTGGAGGTACTTCTTTTTCGTAAAGGGCGGGCACATGGGCCACCCCTACCTATTCTTTCTTGAATGTCACCTTAAACATCGGATACCATTTGTTTTCGTATTCATCAATAATTTCTATCTGTTCCTTTTCTACATACATCGAAAGGGCAATATCAGACAACAGTTCTTGATCAGTTTGGATGTCGATTTTAATATCATCTAATTCTTTGTAATCGCGGCTTGAAGATTTGATCTCATTTTCAATTGATTTTTTTTCTTCTCTTAATTTTGCCATTTCGTCAACAATTTCCTGATACCTGGCAGACTGACTCAACTCGTCTTTATACATCTTACTTATATCTCGCCTTCTCTTTTTTGATTCCTGGAGCCGTTTGTAAACCTCTTCAAGTTTTTTCATAGTTTGATTATTAAGAATGCGCGCATTATAGCAGATATTGACAGAAAGTTGTTTTTTCATTATTCTACCGACGCAGCATAAAGGTCCCATCGTTTAATGGTTAGGACGCCAGGTTTTCATCCTGGTAATCCGGGTTCGATTCCCGGTGGGATCACCACCGAGCTGAGCTCGGTTGTAGCTTGTGGTAAACGCTTAACGTTTACCTGAGACAACATTACAAAAAAGCTCAGCGAGGTGACAGGCCCGCACAGCGGGTCCATCTCAGAGATCAGCTCGGTAAACAAAATCAGTCGCTCAAGGCGGCTGGTTTTGTTATGATCAAGGCTTGGTAGACATTTAAAAAATTTAAACATCGCCGTTAGGAGCGTTAGAAAACAAGAAGCCGCCCACCGAAGCGAGCAGCTTCAGGGGCGGAGCTGTTCAGTGCGCTACAGGTTTGAATACCTGGTGAGCGAAAATACCGCTCGAGTAAACCACGCCGTAACCGATGGCCCAGGAGACAACGTAGTAGTCCTTCAGAGCGAAGCCGTAAGCGGTCCAGAACACGGCACTCATGAGGTAGACGACCAGTACTCGGAGCTCGACTCCCTCCGTGCTCTTGGTGCGCCAGATCTTCCACGGCTGGTGTCCTTGCCGTGATGACACTCACCCAGAGCAGCCCCGTTGCGACCAATATTGGCCAGAACAACGAGGCGATCGTCGCCAGCGTCGCAAGTCCCGCCAGTCCCCACTGGAAGCCAGAGAAGGTTAAGTGGAACTTGTAGAGCTGCCGCATGATCACCACGTAGAAGGGCGCACGCAGCAGACATTGCATGACCAGTGCCAGACTTTCTCGCTCGAAGCCGTATGGCATGAGACTGGTGAACATGGCTAGGAACACGAGGTTCCACTCCACGGACACCGACTTCGCCCCCTCGGTGTCGATGCGCTTGATCTGTTTGTGCAGTGCATGCGCGCCGAGAACAGCGAAGACCACGGTTCCGACGAACGAAATGATGATGGGATCGAGAAGAACGAGGAGAGCACCCATGCTCCAGCCGTCGATCTTCGAAAGATGCTCGAGTTCGATGAAGTGAAACAAGGTTCCTCCAGGTGTTGTTCGGCTCTCCCTGCCGTAGGGTGTCTTGCGACATCAAAATCTAGCATTTTGCTGCTAGTTTGTCAATATATTTTACTAAACTTAATTTCCGGAAACCATTTTGAGTAGCCCACGCCAGAACTTACAATCCTATACTTGTCACTTGCCTCCCCAACTACCAGCTCTCCCGCACTGCCTTGCCTTCCTCAAACCCCGATGATGTCTGCACTCCAACCACTGCGTTATCATAAAACTCACGCAGATTACGGGCTCCAGAATATGTACAAGCGCTACGCAGTCCGGCTGTAATACTGTCTAAAATATCTTCGGCACTTTCCTGCCCTTCTTTTAAATACATCCTGGCCCGACTTGTTCCTTCTTTAAAAAATTCTTTTCTAGCTTGATTCCAAGCAGCATCATTTTCAACCCTTTGCGCCACTGCGCGGTGCGAAGCCATACCAAATTGCTCTTTATAAAGCCTACCATCAGAATCGCGATAAGCGTCAGCCGGGCTTTCGTGAGTGCCTGCAAACCAACTTCCAATAAAGGCGCAGTTGGCACCAGCGGCCAGTGCGAGTGCTACATCACGCGGATGTTTAATTCCACCATCGGCCCAAACATCAATCCCTTGCGGTCTGGCGATGTCTGCCACACTTTTAACCGCTGAAAATTGCGGCCGACCAACTCCAGCCATCATGCGCGTTGTACAAGCCGCCCCCGGACCCACTCCAACTTTTAAAATTGAAGCGCCGGCATTAATCAAATCCTGAGCTGCGTCTTGCGTAACAATGTTACCTGCCGCAATCGGGAAATCAATTCCAACCATTTCCCGCACTTGGCGCACGGCATCTAACATTCGCTTTTGGTGGCCGTGCGCCGTATCAACCACAATCGCATCAATCCCAATATTCATCAATCGTTCAACCGAATTTTCAATATCTCGACTTACTCGAATAGTCGCCGCCGTCATCAACTCCCCTCTTTTATTGACCGCCGGCTGATAGATTGAAGACCGAACAGCTCCGTTTCTTGTAATTATGCCCAACAATTTATTTTCCAAACTTACTACCGGAGCCAATGAAAGTCTGTGTTTGTCTAAAATATCAAAATATTCTTGTGAAGAAAGGCCATCTGGAACAGTCACCAAATCCTTACGCATTGCGTTTTTAACCGAACTAAACAAATCACGGTTTACTGCGTCTTTTTCTGTGAAAATTCCAATTGGTCTGCTTTCATCGTCTACAACAATAATGGCTTTATGTGACCTTTTAAAAATTAAGTTCATGGCTTTTTGAATGGTGTCGTCTTCTTTTAAAACAATCGGGGTGTCATAAATCTTGTGAGCATTTTTAACATGACTAACCATTTTTTCAATTCTTTCCAGAGCTACATCTTGGGTAAAAATAACCAGTCCTCCCCGCCTAGCTATAGTTTCCGCCATTCGCTTTCCAGCCACTGAAGTCATGTTCGCTAAAATGACCGGGGTATTTAAATGCAGACTGCCGGAGGGTGCGATGTCAACATCCATTCGAGAAGTAACATCAGAATACCTAGGCATTAAAAAAACATCATTGTAAGTAAGCTCTAAATTTTCGTTTTCCGGTCTTAGAAATCTCATATTTGTTGCTGGCAAAAGCGGGCTCGCGCCCGCCTCCATTTTAATTGTTAGATTTTCTTATTTAACATCTTTAAATATTCAACCATTATGAGGCTGAGCTTTTCATGTAAGCGTATCTATGACTTCTATAAGTTTTGGTCTCTTGGTCGGGTCCGGTGAAGACATTTTTTCAACTATCTCCGGCACGGGTTCAGTATATACCTGAAATACTTTTGTTAAAGTGGCTCCAAATTCGTAGACCATTTCCGCTTCAGTTATAATGCCTTCTATTTGTGGCGGCATAGGACCCATCATAGACAAAAATACCTCAAATTGATCGGTGTAATTCATGGCTTCTGTATCTTTTTCCGGAATTCTTTCCGGAGGGCAAAAACCAGGATGAGTCATGTAACCTTCCATCACAAAATCATCTGTAAACAAGCTATCATAATCAAATAATTGACCCGTGTTTAATTCTTGGTTAATAGCAATATTGTGAGGAGCCAAATCAGTTAATCGTAAATTGTGCTTTACCAAAAAAGCCGCTCCGCGCATAGCCTCCGTAATATAACGAGCACAATCTGAAAGTGGTGGCAGTGGCTCTTTTTCAAGTAAGCGATCAAGTGTGGTTATAGACAACTCTCGGTGAAGTTCTATTCCTTCATGTCTGTCCGTCTTAAAATTTCCACCTAACACCTGATATGTTAGATATGGTGACCGTTCTGAAACAGCATTTAGAATATGAAGAGCCCTGTTTCGATTCTCTTTAATTTGAGGATCAATTGAATCCATAATGGGCTGATAGTCAAACGCAAATTTTAATACCTTTCCTCCAAGTAATTTTTGGACTCTACCGTCAGGACTTAATTCTTTGTCGATAAGATGAATTATAGCAGGATCAATAGTTTTCTTGAGCTCTTCGAAAATCGCCAATCTAATTGGGCGTAAAAATTCATCTAACTCATCAATGTGATGCCTATCTTATCAACAATATTACCTCCTTCTTTAAAATTTATAGTATAAAACCCCTTCTTCTCATATTCCTGATTTTTCTTTCTATTTTTTTCACTCTGTTCTAAATACAATTCAGTATCGCCAATATATTCTGGTTCTGGCTCCTTTTTAAAATCAATTGCAAAGTCTTTTGACCTACGAAGCGCCGAAAGAATTTCATGGCAAGTTAAAACCGCCCCGAATAATATTAAATTTTCTTTATCATTTTCCGGAATTTCTTCTAAAAATTCTCTTATTCCACCAGCAATCGTAGAAGCAATATTTTTAATTTCCTCAACTGTCAAAGCTTCCTTTGTGGAATCGACAAAAATATCACTTGCTTTATCTATGTCATTAGCAATTTCTTCTTTTCTTTCTAAATATTCAAAGTGTTGTTTTTTTAATCTTTGATTCATAATATTATCTATTATTTTGCATCTTCCAGTATTCCACTTTTATAAAGCTCCACCACCACCATTACAGCCGCTAGGATTGTTGGCCCCACGATAAATCCAATTGGGCCAAACACTTGCAGTCCACCCAAAATTGAAACCAGAATCAAAAGCTCATGCATTTTTGTTTTTGAACCAACAAGTTTTGGCGCTAAAAAGTTATCAACCAAACCAACAACTAGTATTGACCAAATCAAAAGACCAATTGCCGGCCCAATGCTACCGATAATAAATAAGTAAGCTACGGCAGGCCCTAAAATAAGCGCCGCACCAATCATTGGAATCTGAGAAGCTACAGCTACCATTGCTCCCCAAAGAACACTGCCAGGCACGCCAAAAATCGCCAAACCAATCATGGCTAAAATCGCTTTCAGAATTGCTATTACCAGTGCACCAAAAACTACGCTCCTGACCGTGTTTACAATCCGCTTCATAATACTGACATCAAGCGTATCTTTAAACGGACTTAAGTCTTGCACCAATTGGTTGATTTTCTCTCTGTCTACTAAAAAATAATAAAGTGAGATCATAAAGATAACAACATTAAAAAGCAATTTAGCTGTACTGGATAACAAGTTTCCTAGTCTTGAAAAAATCCACTCAGCCGCATTTTTACCAAGACCGACAACATCTATATTTTTAATTTCAGTTTGAACAACCGGTGGGAGGCTTAAAATCAATTGATTGTCTGCTATGTTTAAAGATCTAATCCAACTGTCTTCTTGCAATGAGGTGTCTATTATCTCGGCCGCCTGATCGACCATCACCACAGAAACTGTAAAAAGCGGAACCACAATTACAATAAGAACTAAAATTAACATTGCCAAAGCTGATAGTCGTTCGCTTTTAATAAATCCTTTAACTCGCTTTTCAACCGGGGTAAGAATGATAGCGGCAATACCGGCTGCGACAAGCACAGGCGCAAAAGGCTGAATAATCTTCCAAGATAAGATTAGAACAACAGCGCTGGCTAAAAGAAAAAACCATTTTGTAACACTTGTTTGTGATTTGGTTGTCATAGTACTATCATTGTAGCGTATGAAGACACAAAACTCTATTCTATATGTGATTATCACTCTCGTAGGTATTGCACTTATTGGCGTTATCATTCTGCTCTCTTTGCCAGACAGTAAAACAGAATATACAACTACAGCTACAGTTGATGCTCAATTAAATTTTGTAGGACCACTTCAAGAAGATGAATCAATTGCCCTGTGGGAAGGATCAATTGTAAATCCAACAACTGATGACCTGCAATCGGTAAGAGTCTATGTTCCGCAAGGAGAAAATTTGCCAGCAGTAATTTTAATTCCGGGTGGAGTTGGAAACGGAGCTGATTTTGAAAAAGATAATGGCGAATATCCAAGTGATGTGCGAACCATAGCTGAAGCCGGCTTTGTAACGGCAGTTTACGATCCACTGGGCCGAGGAAAAAGTGAAGGTGAAATTAACTTTCAAGGACTTGAAGATCAAGATGGACTGTCTGAAGTTATTCGACTGGTACAAAACATGCCCGAAGTTAATTCTAAAAATGTTGGACTGGCCAGTTTTTCCTACGGCGTAACTGCAGCGGCCGGTGTGCTTGCACGCTATCCCGAGCTTGCCCTAAAATTTTGGTCAGATTGGGAAGGTCCATCGAGCCGAAGTTTTACAAATCCGGGTTGTGCTGGATCACTTTCAAATAACGCTCTGCCAACACCTGGAAGTTTTGCCTGCAATGACGACGAACACTGGCTAGGACGCGAGGCAGCTGAGTCGGTAAAATTCGCCAGAGTAGATTCTTACTGGCGCACTCAGACGCTTGATGATCATGTTCAAAATACTTATGGGCATACAGTTGAAATGGTAAACAATGCCATTTTAAATCCTGACATTTTGCATGTATTTTTAAACGATATGACCGAGAACACTCTTGTAACTGAAGAAACGGTGGAACCGGTTCCAAATGGACCACATTTAATTCTCTACATAATTCCTCACCTTAAAGAAATGGCAGGTCTATGAAACCGATAAAAGATTTGCCAATTGCCGTTGCTTTTGTGTGGCGCGGTGAAGAAATACTGCTTTTACAACGCAAAGACAAAACCCCGGCTTGGGATAAAAAATGGGAATTCCCCGGCGGTAAAATTGATGACGGAGAAAAACCTGCGGAAACAGTTGTGCGCGAGGTACTGGAAGAAACTGGGCTGACTATTTTTGATACTAAACTGATTGGCAATCACACTCATGACTGGGATGTTTTTACTGACAAAATTCTGCGTGTTCACTTGCATTGTTTTTCCTGCCAGGCAAATGACAACCGGGTGATACTTGAAACTGACAAAGCCTATACACATGTTTGGGTTAATCCAAAAAAAGCACTCGAGTTTGATTTACTCGAGGCGAACGCCGACATCATCAGAAAATTTGTTTTATAAGCAGGGGCTTGCAGCCCCTTTAACCCCGGCCCACTTTTCTTTGCTAACTCCAAAGAAAAGTGGGGAAAAGAAAAGGCTCATAAGTGTCCGACGGCTCGAGCATTCGTAATAAAGCCTGCCGTTAATTTTTTATCCCGGCCTCCCTCCACCAAAAGAATCTTAGAGTGGAAGCCTGGTCGGCTGAAAAATTACAGGCGAACCGATTCGCTCAAAGAGAATCGGCGAGGGCGTCTATCCGACAGGTCGCACACTCATTGTTGAGTCGCTTAGTGGAATAATAAAGCGCGTAAAGTGTAATTAAAATAGTAATAAGTGAAATCCAAAGTCTGTGCTCAACTAAAAAAGCGGTCGCCCCCAGTCCAAACAAAGCCAGCACAGATGAGTAACAAGCAGCACAAGCAATAGTAGACGCCAGTGCCCCAACAATCAGTCCAAAAACGGTCGTAGTCTCGGCCGCTTTATGTTTTAAGCTGTGGGCTTGCTTTGTCTGTTTTCTGATCTCTATTTGCATTGTGATTAAAAGTCCGTTTGAAATCGAAAGAAAAATTACCAAAGCCACACCGTACCATTTGAGCACATGAAGCTGAAAAAGAAAATCATTTCCCGGAGTGGTGGCAACCGGAATCATTACGAGCATCATGAAAACCAAAAAGATGGCGACTGCAAAAACCAGCCAGCTTTTCTTATATGCAAAGGTTTTTTTCAAAGCCTTGATTATCATGAATATTATTGTATCAAGGATTGACGAACACGTCCTGTTATGATAAACAATAGCCAGCCAAAAGGAGGCAAACATGGAAGTGCATAAACTGGTCGAGGCAATCGTCAAGGCGCTGGTGGACTATCCCGAGCAGGTCACCTGCACAGAAGTGACCGGTACACACTCGGTCATACTGGAGCTGAGTGTCGCTCGCCGGGACACCGGAAAGGTGATCGGCACCAAGGGCGTGCACGCCGACGCCATCCGCCAGCTTCTGGCGGCCATCGGGGGCAAGAAGCACAAGCGCTATGTGCTCGAGATCATCGAGGAGAGGTAATCGTGCCAAACGGCAACTGGGCTGGGTTCTATGAGCCTAGCCTTTTCGTTTTCATCTATTACCCTTTTAACCCCTATCACTACTGCTACCTATTCCCTCTATCCCACTATTATCTATCCTGCTATCCTTACATTGACAAAGCCCGCCGAATTTGGTGAAATAAGTCCTTGTTCTTTTAAACAAACCATAAGCCCCCGGAGGGAACATGTGTAATGTTGAAGCCCTCCTGCAAGGGCATCCTCGATACAAGTTCCGCCGGATCATAGGTGTTGGTGGCAATGCCATCGTCGCCGAGATCTGGGACAAGGAACTGAACGGAAGCTATGCCCTCAAGGTGCTTACCGAAGACAGAATCGCTGGAAGATTCCGCCGTGAAGTGATTGCGCTGCGCGCCATCGACTCACCTCACCTCATCAGGTCCTACGATTTTCTGACCATCGGTGGCAAACTTGTCCTGGTCATGGAACTCATGGACGGGGACCTGGAAGGCTACATCCGTGAGCACGGCCAACTCAGTGAAAAAGAAGCTATTACTGTCGCGGTCGCGATTGCCTCGGTGCTGGAACAAGCACACGCAAATGACATCATCCACCGCGACATCAAGCCGAGCAATGTGCTTTTGCGTGATGGTCTCAAGGTGATCCGAGTCGCCGACTTCGGAATCGCACGAGTAAGCAACAGTAATAGCGGGAGAACACGAACCGGTCTCACCATGGGCACACCGACCTACATGGCTCCTGAGACAATCCGAAATGTAGACCAAGCTGACGGCCGCGCTGACATCTTCTCGTTGGGTAAGCTCCTCTTTACCCTTCTAAACAGCAGTCAGCACGAGATCGAAGCCAAATCATTTCCAGAATTGGTAGAACTGGGGCTGCTAGAGCAACGAGAAATTCCTCCGTGCCTGGCAGTAATCATCAAAAAAGCCACCAAGATGAGCCCTGATGACCGCTACCAGAGCGCCGAGGAAATGACTGAAGCGCTTCGTGCACTGGATCGAGCGTATGACAAAGCAAAACAGTCAGCGCCGAATCCGGAAAACGAAGAGCCTGAACCGGTCTTCCAGTCGCAGCCACGGCCGCGAGTGCTGATGTGGCTTGTGGCAATAGTTGCAGTGGCAACGCTGGTCTGTTCTGACCTAGCCTGGAGGCTGATGCCTAGCGTGGCTCCCAAGCCGACTCCAACCGCCCAGGTTGTAGAGGCGGCTCCCGAACCCGTAGTGGTTGTAGCTAAGCCAGAGCCCAAGACCGCGATCGTCGAGGTGAAGACTGAGGAACCAAAACCCAAACCAGTCAAAACCACGCTTGTGGCCAAGACGGTGATGGTGGAGGTTTCAGAGCCAAAGCCCCTCGCAGTCAAGGCGCTAGAGCCACCAAAGGCAGAGCCGGCAGAAGTTGCCCCCGATCCACCCGCGCCCACTACGGGCAAGGTGACAATCAGTGGTGACTTCCAAAACGCCAGGCTCAGCGGTAAACCGGCGACTCGCGCAAACGAGCTGGCGCCGGGCGCCTACGAGCTGGAAATTGAGTTCGACCATGGCGATGGATTCGTCACAATCCGAACGGTCGAAGTCAAAGCAGGTGATGACATCAAACTCACCTGCAAAAACTACGACTGTAAATAGCTCCGTGATGGGGCGGACCGAGGAAACCCTCGGTCCGCCCCATATCTTTTTTATAACAAAAATGACATGACGCGCCATATCCCTACTCCTTATCACCTGTGCTATAATTATATTGTTATGATTTTCTCATATTACTTTATTGTCACCTTAATTCTTATCCTTGTTTGGGCGCTAATTTTTGCCACAAAACAAGAACTAAGAAAGGAAATGATAATCCTTGGAGTGCTATCACTTTTTCTTCTGCCCCTTGCCTTTACGATTCAAACCAGCGACGAGCGAGAAATTCAACATCTGTTTAGCTCACTTTCAATAATGGATTTAATTTTCTCGTTTGGAATTTCTGGCATTGCCGGCGTTATTTTCCATGTATTTTTCGGCAAGCACTATCACCTTATGCCTATAATAAAAAGCGCAAAAAAAGAAAACGAGCTGGCAACTTGGTGGGTACTACGATTGTTTTTCTCGATTCTCTTCTTTGTTTGGATAACTCTTTTTCTAGCTCTTGGTTTTGATCTTTCATCAGCAAGCGCCATGTTAATTTCGGCGATAATGATTTCAATTTATATCATTAGCCACAGAAATAATCTTTTAATCGATAGTATCTTAAGTGGCGTTTTAACAGCCATGATAGTTTTTCTGATTGTCAGCTTGGCTGGTATTTTTTCACAAGCTCCAATTGATATCAGTTTTATAAATGTTGAAACTTACTTTGCCGGAGTGCCTGTTGAACTACTTCTTTGGTCACTTGCACTTGGGATTGTCTTGGGACCACTTTATGAGTACACTCGTCGAATAGAATTAAAATGAATAATCAAATAGAAAAAGATGATTTTCAGTGGCAATCACAAGAAGGCCAACTTGCGGTTGATGTAATTGAAACTCCAGAAAAAATCATTATCAGATCGGCAATCGCTGGCGTTAAACCGGAAGATTTAGATGTTCATATTACCAATGATTTAGTCACCATTAGGGGCGAGCGCCAAACCCAAAAGGAACGCCACGACGAAACAATTCATTTTCAAGAATGCTTTTGGGGAACATTCTCGCGTTCAATCGTATTGCCGGCTCATGTTAAACCCGACGAAGCTGACGCGGTTGTCAAAAACGGAGTTCTAACTTTAACCATTCCAAAAACCGCCGGTGAGGCAAATATAAAAGTCCGCGAGGATGTCACCTAATAACTCCACCGCCAGGTTACCGCCAAAGCCCTAACTTGATATTTGGGCTGGTGGTAACCTGGCGGCCAAAAAATATGTTAAAAGAGAAGCTTAAAAAAAATAAAACCGCCATTGTAATACTGTTAACCACGGCCGTTGCTCTTGGTTCTATCAGCACTGTGGCTGCTTTTACTTTTTTAAATTCATACCAAGGTAAAATTTATCCAAATGTTTATGTTGGTGTTGTAGATGTTGGCGGCCTTTCTCAAATTGAGGCTACTGAAATGCTACAAAAGCGTATTGATGATTTGATTGCCAAAGGAGTAGATGTAACTTTTGAAAATCAACTAGGGCACATTGATTTTTACAACGATAGTGAAAGTCTTGATTTGACTCGAGACTATCTTTATTTAGATGCTGCGGATGGTGCCGAAGTTGCTCTAGGCTATGGTCGATCTAGCTCAATTTTTCAAAACATGTTTGAGGTAGCTTCCCTTCTGGCACAAAAGCAGGCTCTACAAATCCTTCCTGAACTAGATGAAGAAGCCCTTACAAAACAATTGCTTGATCAGTTTGGTGAAAAAGAAACTCCAGCCGTGGCGGCTGATTACTTAATAGAATTATCAGATAACGAGCCAATAATCACTTTTGTACCGGGCTCATCTGGCGAAGAACTTAATACTGACTCCGTGATTAGTTATCTTTTTAAAGATGCAAGTGATTTGCAAATATCAACTCCAATACTTGAACTTCGTGAGATAAAAATTGAAATGACAGAGGAAGATGCAATGTCCTTGGAAGAAGAAATAAAAATTACCCTACAAAACACTCCTTTTAAACTAACCTACACGGCAGAAAACACGCGCGAGTATTCTTGGGAAATTACCGACGAAGACTTGGCAGAATGGCTATCGCCGATGTACTCAAGCGATGAAGATTATAATGAAGTCACTATTTTAATTCTTTCCGGAGATAGCTTTGAAGAATTTATGTCTGGGGTGGCAGAAGATGTAAATGAAGAACCGATTAATGCCCGATTTGTAATGGAAGATGGTCGCGTTGCAGAATTCGCCGGCAGTCAAAGTGGCGTATCACTTAACACCGACGGAACAATGTATTCAATTATCGAAGCATTGACTGCAAGTGAGAAATCAGCTCCAATCATAACAGATATTACCGAACCAGAAATTACAACTGACGCCGTTAATACTCTTGGTATAACTGAAATTCTTGGCGTTGGAGTTTCTGATTTTTCTGGATCGCCTCGAAATCGTATTGCAAATATTCAACACGGCGCTTCAAAATTAAATGGACTTTTAATTGCTCCGGGGGAAACGCTTTCACTTCTTGAACACTTACGACCGTTTACCATTGCCGATGGCTACTTACCTGAACTAGTTATTTTAGGAGATGAAATTAAACCTGAAGTTGGTGGTGGACTCTGCCAAATCGGAACAACAACATTCCGAGCAGTTATGAATTCAGGTCTTGAAGTCGTTGACCGTCGCAATCACTCACTTGTCGTTTCCTACTATGACGATCCTGCAAACGGCAATCCAGGAACCGACGCCACTATTTATGACCCAGCGCCTGATTTCAAATTTAGAAACGACACGGAAAATTATGTTCTGCTGACAACCGAAGTTGATATTGCAAATAAAGAATTGATTTTTACGCTTTGGGGAACGTCAGATGGTCGCAAGGGCTATTACTCACCGCCGGTGATTCTTTCTTGGAGCGGTTACGGAGCTACGCAATACACTCAAACTACCAGCTTGGCGCCTGGCGTGAAAGAATGTCAAACTCCACATCCAGGTGCTACCACCAGCTTTGACTACACAGTGGAATATGCCGATGGCGAAGTTTTTGAAAAAAATTACACCTCGGTTTATCGCTCTTTGCCCTGGATTTGTTTGATCGGTGTATCGAATTTAAGTTCGGAATGTTCAGACTCTGGTAACTGTACTTTTGATAGCCAAGAAGCTGCAGAGGCAAGTGATCAAAAAATAGATATATTATTTGACGGAACTGATACGCAAGAACAAACAGTTGGCACGCCCGACGACGCAACAACGGACGAATCTGCTGTCACAGAATCGTCAACAACCGAGAATACAACAATTGAAATCGTGGAATAACAAAATAAAAACCGCCACTAAGGGGCGGTTTTTGAATTACCAATTCGTTGTTGTTTCAATATCTTCTTGATTCCCTATCACTCTTGCTACTGCATCGTAACCCAGTTTCATTGAATCAACGTAGTCTTGTGGAACAGTCTCAACTGAGCTGAAATCATCATACCAAGTATAAAATATTTCTTCGCTTGGAATCCAGTGCAGTAATCCATCACTCCCGGCGTAATAAACATTTGGCGAGTCTTCGCTTTTGATCAGCACACCTTTTGAAGTGTTATAACGAAGCATACAAGCACCCTTTAATTCATAGTCAGTACCATAATTACAATATGCGGACGCAAAGATCATATCCTGGTTGTAATAATATAAATCCCTTATCCAAAGATCATAACCATCTGGAAATAAATTATTCATCAACGTCCAAGTATAGCCACCGTCAGCAGTAAAATATATTCTTTCATCAAAATCATAATCGCCATCTGAACCAAATTTTCTAGACCAAGCCAACACTACACCGTTATCCTCATCTAAAAATGAAATCTGACTTCCAACACCTATAGTATCCTCGGGCTCTGGCATCAATTCCCAATTCAACCCACCGTCAATACTTTTGTATAAACCACCGCGTCCAATATAGACAACATCATCAGAGGCAAAATCGAAATCACACTGTCCGTTGACACCTAAGCTAAAATCAATATCAACTCGAGTAAACGATTCACCATAGTCATCTGACACAATAATTCCTTCTTCTCCGCTACAAATCTCGATAATAACTGACTTACCTGAATCAGATGCGGCCATGTCACAATAAAATTCACGACCATTTAGCTCATTGGATTCATAAATTACTTCTGCTGTTTCAAAAGTATCATAGGTCTTATATAGACGACTACCGTTTATAAATAAGTACTCTTGATCTGAAATTTGACTAGAACCCCAAAGCCAATTTGCTGAGTCTGACTCCATATAATCAAGATACTCGGAATCAAAACTAAACGCATAATCATCAGATTTATAAACATTCTTTCCTGAAGAAACAATCATAACGTCGGAACCATCAAGAGCATAAAGACGATTAACTGCAAACTGAGTGTCAAATCCAATCCAGGTATTACCCACTCCGTCGTTTGAAGCTCCGATCCAACTTCTACCACCATCAAATGTCTTATACATTGTCCCGCCGTCACCCCAAGCATAACCGGCCACATCGTTGAAGCTGATTATTTCAGGCTCCTGTAGGTAATAGCCGTCGGCCGTATTTTCATCTAATACAGTTAGGTCAAAAATAACCCAGCCTTGTGCAAACGAGACAATGGGGTTTAGAAGTGTAACAGCCGCCACAAAAGCAACAATAAATTTTTGTATTTTCATAATATTTATAACTAAAGTTAGCAAAATATACCCCTAACGTTAATACCGTAACAAAAAAATCGCCATAAGGCGAATTCTTTGTTTATCCTTTTAAATCTGCAGCCAAGAAGATATATATTCTGTAAGGGGCCAGCCGGAGCCGGAAACATACAGATCATATACCCCCATGCTTGTCGTGGCTGCAGGTACAAAGGGACAAAAAACGGACGTATAAATATATCACGCCCTCCAATCCGTGTCAAGCCTTGTTAACTACCGGTTAACAAAAAGCCTCCCTATTATATCAATGGAAGGCTTTTTTGTACAAATCTTACTTATTTGATGACTTTATCAATAAGCCCATATTTCAAGGCATCTTTAGCACCCATGAAGTTATCGCGCTCAGTATCCATCACCACTTTATCCAGAGGTTGTCCACTGTGACTGGCAATTATTTCATTCAAAGTATCTTTTACCTTTAAAATTCGCTCGGCGTGAATTTTAATATCAGTAGCTTGTCCCTGCACTCCCCCGAGCACTTGGTGAATCATAATTTCTGAATTTGGTAAGGCAAAGCGCTTCCCCTTAGCCCCGGCTGTTAAAAGCACAGCCCCCATCGAAGCGGCCATACCAACACAAATTGTGACTACATCCGGCTTTATATACTGCATGGTGTCATATATTGCGAGCCCCGATGTTACTGACCCACCTGGTGAGTTAATATAAAGTTTGATGTCTTTTTCTTTGTCTTCACTTTCCAAAAAGAGTAGTTGAGCAATAACGGCATTAGCAACAGTGTCGTTGATTTCCGAGCCTAGAAAGATGATTCGATCTTTTAGTAATCTAGAGTAAATATCATAGGCTCGCTCCCCGTAAGCTGTTTTTTCAATGACTGTCGGAATTAGCACCTGTGAAGTGATTTCGGGCGTGATGTCTTTTGTCATAGTGTTAGCAGTCTAGCACAGCAATTGCCAATCTTGCAAGCCAAATCTATTGACTATTAACTGATTTTAATGTACAAATGTTCATGAATCTCAAACGCGGCTAGCCCGCAACGGAGCCCAAATGGCACGACTTCTGGCGAGCTTGCTCGCAATCGTTCTGATGGCTGGGTGCGTGAAGCACGCATCTCGTGTCCCGTACCAGAACCAGCCCTGGCAAGGCACCGGTATGATCCGGATCATGTCGACTGCTGGGTTCACTCGGTTCAACGAGAGCCTGAATGTGAGCACAAACGGCATGTTCAACCAGGCTTGCAGCGCGGAAGGCGTGAATTCCTGGAGTGTCGAGAAGAACCAGCTTGGACAATGCTCCGCATCGTCCCTTGGAGCCGTACCTGAATCGCACCAGCCCGAAATGGCCAGAGCGACTGCAGAAGACATGCTCTGCGACTCAATGTCGCCTGGGTCAAGAGCGACTGTCACCCACTGGTGCATCGCACCCCCGACACCAACTGCCTGGACGATGAGCAGACCCAGGTTCACCTGCACGATGGCGATCGACTACAACAAGACTACCGGCATTTACACCTGGATTTCGTGTCCGGATTCGATCCAGCCGTCCGCCTCCGACAGCAACTGATCGCCATCCACCTCTCTGTTCCGCCCCCTGTCTCGCAGGTGGCGGAACTGCTGTTTATTAAAAGATATTAGAGATTGGAGGTTTATCCAGCGGAGTCGGACCAGGCTTCGTCTGGGACCAATAGACCATATTTAGAATCAAGCAAGTTCTATTATCTATCACTTCTATCATCTATTCCCTCTACTTCGTACATCACCTTAGCGTGATTTTCATATAATTTCTCATGCGAAATTATATTGCCGGAGCTAACATCAACTACATCTCTAAATAAAACATTTTCACGATAGACATTGCCACTATTATCTTTTATAAACCGATGATTTTCTTCTTTAATATGATAGCGAACACCTGGGTCAGCACTAACTCTTACTTCCCCATTTAAATGTTCATCGTCTACCCAAACTCTAAATTGAATTGTGTTTTGTGAATTATTTTTAAAACGTAAATCAACATAATTATAAAAAATTGAACAACCTGTTCCAAAAGGAACCTGGCGCTTATTGTCCGGAAATAAATCCAAGCTATGGTAGTGACGCTCTACAACCGTAAGCGGTGAATGAAGCGAAAGCCAAAAAAGCATATTAGCCATTTGGCAAAGTCCCCCGCCAATATCACTATCGATTCCGGTGCCAGCGATTATGAGTCCCGGCAAGTAGCCTTTTTTCTGCGTAGGCTCGCCGACCAGTTTCCACAAAGAAAAAATCTGACCGGGTTTAATTATAATGTTATCAATTTGTTTGCCGGCCAAAGTTAAATTAACAACTTTATTGTGCTGCAAGGTCATATCAACTCCTTCCAAAGTTCGCAGTAATAAACTTTTATGATACTTGAGTCTGACCGGTAAATTATCAGATTTTTCGGTCGCATATAAAAACGGAATGCCGGTCTGCATTCTTCTTTTTAGCCGCTTTAAAGCAACTGAAATTCTGGTTTTAAGCGACCACTTAATCATAACGGCAGTATATCATGAGACAATTGGATACTAGGCTCTCGCATATTACCCCTTTCACCCCTTTCACCCTTTTTACCCCTATCACCCCTTCTTCACAAACCATTTTCCATCCTTTTCTTCTAATCTTGCGTTTTCAATTTTGAAACCAGCTGCGCGTCTGTGCCCGCCACCACCATACTTTTCGGCAAAAGCAATGCAATCCTCAGTTTGCGATCGCAACCCTCCCTTTACAGCACCGTCTTCTGTTTCTTTAAGTACCAGAATTGTATCAATGCCATCAAGAGCTGCATTTAAAAAATTGATCATGCTTTTATAATCGGCATCTTCTACTCCCAAATCTTTTAAATCTTTTTGAGTAATAGCGGTTGCTAAAACACCAAAGTTATCATCATGGTAAAGGCGTTCAAAGGCAAGTCCCCACAGTCGCAGAGTTGGTACAGACCGGCTCATCATTAATTTATCAACGATTTCCTTAAAACGAGCGCCGTAAACTGAAAGCTCGTGGGCAGCGTCCAGGCAGGCCGCTGTTGTGTTTGATGTTAAAAACAAATTTGTGTCCGAACAGATTCCGGTTAAAAAACATTGGGCCGCTTTTTGGTTCATTGGCAATCCAACTTCTTTTACAAATCCCCAAACCATTCCTGCAGTCGCGGCTGATGTTGAATCAATTACATTAATGCTCCCATATTTTGGATTGCTGTCGTGATGATCAAAAACAATCAGAGGAACTTTTTTTGGCATTGATGGAATTGGCTCTTTAATATATTCCCCGTCTCCACAATCGAAAATCATCATCAAGTCAATAGATCCATCTTTGAAAATTTCTTTGTCCCGACAGATAACTTCGGTGCCGGGAATAAACTCGAGCATTTTTGCCATTGGCTGAGGAGAATAAACGGAAACTTCTTTACCAAGTTCTTTAAGTACATGGTACATACCCAAAGTTGAGCTAACGGTGTCGCCGTCGATTCTTTCGTCTGTTAAAAGAAGGATGTGCTCAGCGCCGTCAAGTCGCTCCTTGATTTGTTTATATAAAATACTCGCCATAGTCGATGAGCGAGTGTACTTGATAATTGAATAATGGTCAATAATCTATTCAACCACCAAAACACCTTCCATTCCAAGCTGTCTGTGTGGACCAATATCACAATAGTAATAATATCTGCCCGGTGAGGAGGGTGCCATAAATGTAATTACTTTCCCTGTAGAAACTGAAGTTTTAAGCCCAATCTCATCAATTACAAAAGTATGTATCCCTGTATTCTCATTGAAAGTAATTTGAACTTCTTAGCCGGCTGAAACCATTAAATTCTCCGGCTTAAAAAAATAATCACCGGCAATCACCTCGAATGCAGCTATTGACAAATCATCATTCTCCTCATCTAACTCCCCTATAGCTGGTAGAGAGACCTGATCAATTCTCCCTCCGGTTATGGAGGTGTCTGGAGAGGAACTCTCAACATCACCTATTTCATCAATAATCTCTAAATCAGAAACTTCCAAAAACTCTTCTGGCAAATCTGACTTTTGTGAAACACAACCGACCCCAGCCAACATCAGCCCAAACAAAAATAGAAAAGCTTTTTTCATACCCATGCATTATACCCGCTTGCCCGGTTTTTTGATAGAATAAGACCACTTATATGTATCTATCCCGACTAGAAATTCAAGGATTTAAGACTTTTGCCAAAAAAACAGTTTTGGATTTTCCTAATCAGAATAAAAACCGCCAGGCTCTCACTGTGATAGTTGGGCCAAACGGCTCAGGAAAATCAAATACGGCCGACGCCGTTCGTTGGTGTTTAGGTGAACAATCATTAAAATTACTGCGTGGCAAAAAAACAGAAGATATCATTTTTTCCGGCTCCAAAACCAGAGCTAAATCCGGATTTGCTGAAGTAACCATGGTAATCAATAACGAAGACAAAGCCATGGGAATTGATTACTCAGAGGTAACAATCACCCGCCGAGTTTACCGCGACGGCACTTCGGAATATTTATTAAACGGAAAACCAGTGAGACTGTCTGACATTCAAATTCTTTTGGCTGATGCCGGAGTCGGGCAACGCTCATACTCGGTTATTGGCCAAGGAATGGTTGATCATGTTTTAACTTCATCACCGGAAGAACGAAAAATCTTTTTTGATGACGCCACCGGTGTCCGAGGCTTTCAAATCAAAAGACATCAGTCCATGTTAAAACTGGAAAAAGCTAGCGAAAACTTGGCAGAGGTAGAAATGTTACTCGAAGAGATTAGACCGCGTTTACGCTCACTAAAGCGGCAAATCAGTCGACTGGAAAGACGCGAACAAATCGAAAAAGAACTGGCTGATATTCAACGCTCGTACTTTGGCGCTTCTTGGTGGACGCTCCGGTCGCAAATGAAAGAAGTAAAAAATGAACTAGAAGAAATTAAATTTCAGATTGAACAAAAAAAATCAGAACTAGAAAAAGGCGATACCGAGCTACTTTCCATGGAGCAAAAAGAAGAAAGTGGAAGCAACGACGACCAGCTAAAAGCCCAAGCTAAATACAAGCTGGCCCAGAATAAATTAAGCGAGGCTAGAACGCAGGAGTTTGAAGCACAGAGAGCACTTGAGTTAGCAAAAATCAGAACCCAATCAAACTGGACTCCCCTGCCACTTATTCAAATCATAAAGGAGCTCGACGAAATACTAACGCTGCCAATTGATTCTGCTGATAAAATTTTAAATCTGGTTAAAAAACTACGCGGACGCCTAACCAGGCCATCAGAAGAATTAATTGTTGATCCTAAAATGGCTAGTGCGCTTGAGCAAGTAAAAGCTAAAGTAACAAAAAGTCAGGAGGAGTTAAGCGTTGCTGAAAAAGAATTAGACGCAGCTAACCAACAAACAACAGGAAGTAAAACTCATATCTTTGAGTTTCAACGAGAGTTAAGAAAATTACAAAATGAAATTCATACTCGGCAAAACGAACGCAACCGTATTCAAATTGATGTCGCGCGTATTGAGACAAAACTTGAAAACCTAGACCGGGAGATGTCAGAACAAGCGCCAAACTTAAAAGATGAGATTCTAAAAGTTGCACCAGCAAAAATGGTTAACAATCCAGAAGCATTGCGTGAGTCAATGCTTAATCTACGCCATCAGCTAGAGCTAATCGGTGGGATAGATGAAGAAACTGTTTCCGAATATACTCAAACACTGGAAAGACATGACTTTTTAGACGGACAGGTAACAGATATTCGAAGTGCCATTGAAAAAACTGAGAAAATTGTTGATGAGCTAGATGAACAAATTCAAAAACAGTCAGAAACAGCATTCAAAAAAATTAACGAAGAATTTCAAAAGTACTTTAAAGTTTTGTTTGGTGGTGGTAGCTGTAGCCTTATTAAAGTAAAGGCTAGCGAAACAGACAGTGCCAACTCTGAAGAAGAAAAAATTACACTTGATCGAGCGATGGAAGCACTAGCCGAGGAAAAAATTGAAGAAAACTCAGAAACACTGGAATCAATAATGCACCGAGTAAAAAAGAGAAAAGATGAAGTTGCCGGAATTGAGATTCATGCCACCCCACCAGGCAAGCGTCTGAAAGCTTTGAATCTTCTGTCAGGCGGTGAACGAGCTCTAACCTCAATTGCTCTACTATCTGCAATTATGGCCACCAATCCCTCTCCATTTGTAATTTTAGACGAGGTTGACGCAGCCCTCGACGAAGCTAACACTATGCGCTTTGCCAATATCTTAGACGAGCTCCGCAAGCTTACTCAATTCATTGTTATTACCCACAATCGCGCTACCATGGAACGAGCTGATCTTTTGTATGGAGTAACAATGAACGACGATGGAATCTCAAATCTTTTATCCGTTAACCTTCAGGACATTGAAAAAAATGGAACCGCCAGACGCTAATTAAATAATCAATTTTATGGAAATGTATAAAGGAAAAGAACAAAGTGAATTAGTTGATGCAAGTTTTGAGGCTCAGTTGGATCAAACCTGGGAAACAATGCAAAACGATCTTACGGTTACTTTAAATAATCTTGGAATAATACTTAGCGCAGAAAAGCAGAACCAACTAGCAATAAAACTCGAATTAATGAAACTCTCAACCCTGCAAAACGCAAATACTTTAAACGAAGTTAAAGAAACATTTAAGACTTTAGTAGAAACCTTAACCAGGGACGAGGAGTCGAACCAAGAAATGACAGATGAAGCGCTCCCTAAAGTTGTACAGAAAAAAGCAGCCTAATATTTAGCGGTCGGGCTTAAAAGCCCGGCCGCTTTGTCAATAAAGCAGGCTTGATGTATGCTTTTTTCAATCAAACTTAGTTTCAAGAAACTAAGTTTCACAAACTAAGTCTTAAAAAATGTTTCAAAGTAAAATTCAAAATTTTCTCTATCAGAAAATCGCTAAGCCGATCTTTTTTAAGATAGATCCAGAATTAATCCATGATTTAATTATAATTGTAGGACAAGTACTGGGATCAAATCCTATTACCCGATATCTAACAAAACTCTGTTTTTATCATTCAGACAAAAGCCTTGAACAGACTATTCTAGGAATCAATTTTAAAAGCCCGATTGGACTTGCGGCCGGGTTTGATAAAAATGCAAAAATCATAAATACAATTGCCGATGTTGGTTTTGGCTTTGAAGAAATAGGATCTGTTACCGGTGAACCTTGTGCAGGGAATCCCAAACCAAGACTATGGCGCCTACCAAAAGCTAATGGTCTAGTGGTCTACTACGGACTGAAAAATAATGGTTGCGAAGAAATTGTTTCTCGACTTAAAAACAAAAAATTTAATATCCCCGTTGGAGTAAGTATTGCCAAAACAAACTCACCTGACACCTGTGAAACCAGGGCCGAAATCGCTGACTACAAAAAAGCTTATGAAACATTTATTGACTCTGGTGTCGGCGACTACTTTACTATCAATGTTAGCTGTCCAAATGCATTTGGCGGAGAACCTTTCTCTGATCCTGAAAGATTAAAAATGCTTTTATCCGAGCTCGATAAAATCGAAACTAAAAAACCGATATTTATTAAAATAGCAGTTGATATAACAATTGGCGAGCTCAATGAAATTACAAAAGTTGCCGACAGTCACCGAGTACATGGATTTGTAATTGCCAATTTAACAAAAGACAAAACTCGAGGCGAAATAAATGGCTCCTTACCTAAAGAAGCAAAAGGAGGAATCAGTGGCCGACCGACTTTCGAAGCATCAAACAAACTAATATCACATTTATATAAAAATACTGGAGATAAATATGTGATAATCGGGGTTGGCGGAGTCTTCTCAGCCGAAGACGCCTACAAAAAAATAAAATGCGGCGCCTCACTTGTTCAATTAATAACCGGAATGATTTTTGAAGGACCTCAGCTGATTGGTCAAATCAACAAAGGACTGGTTGAACTTTTAAAAAAAGACGGATTTTCCAATATTTCAGAGGCGATCGGAGCAACTCACAAATAAGTGTTTCAAAACCTAATTTTTGATTCTTAGTCCCCCATTTTGCCATTTGCCCCGACCCGCCTTCGCCCTTTCAGGCTTCGGACGGACAGGCAGGACTCAATCTCTCAAATTGCCTGTACAGGGCTTGACAAACATCAAGATCTTTTCTAATATCTCTCCATAACCTAAAAGCTATAAGCTATAAGCTATAACCTAAAAGCTAAACTATGCTAACCATTCGACTTTCACGAACAGGAAAGAAAAAGGCCCCATCATATCGTATTGTTTTACAAGAAAATCACCGCGACCCATGGTCACCAGCGATTGAAGTTCTTGGCACATACAATCCACGAGCTGAAAAAGATGGAATCGTCCTAAAAGAAGACAGAATTAAATATTGGCTTAAACATGGTGTTCAACCATCAAATACAGTTCACAACTTGTTTGTTGATGCCAAATTAATGGAAGGAGAAAAATTATCATCTGTAACAATCACCAAGAGACGATCAGCTAAACTAGGAGAAAAAGTGGCCGCCGAAAAAGCTAAAGCCGAAGAAACAAAGGCTAAAGCAGCTGAAGCTAAAGCTAAGGAAGCCGAAAAAAAAGCAGCTGCCAAGGTTGCTGCCAAGGAAGAACAGGCCGCTCAAGAAGCAGCTGCTAAAGCTCCTGCCGAAGAAACAACACCGGTAGCAGAACCTGCAGTTGAAGAAGCTCCAGCTGAAGAGTCGGTGCCTGAAGAAAAAGCTGAAGAGTCTGCAAAAGAAACAAATAAATCAGAGTAAATTGACTAAGAAAAAAACAGTTGCTATCATAAGCTAAGCTTAATAAATTCATTCTAAACTGAAGATATGGCAAAGGAATTCGAACAAGAGTTCACAGAATACATAGTCCGAGCGATTGTGAATCACCCAGATGATGTAAGTACTGAACGAACTGTAGATGAACGCGGAGTGCTCATCACCCTGCACATCAACCCAGAAGATATGGGATACGTAGTTGGCCGACAGGGGCAAACTGCAAGAGCAATCCGAACACTTTTAAAGAAAATCGGTGCTCGACAAAACTCAAGAATTAACTTGAAGATCTACGAGCCAGAGGGTTCTCGTCAAAGACACTACGATGAAAAAAGAGCAACAGAAGGTGCTGCTGTAGATTCATCAGAAGAAGCCCCAGCCGAAGATAGAGATGTAGAAGTTGATACCTCAGAGGTCAGCGATCTAACATTCTAAAGAAATTAAAAAACCACACACCTAATGTTGTGGTTTTTTGTTATAATAATCATATGCAATTCGATATCATCACATTATTCCCAAACATTATTGATTCCTACATGCAAGAATCAATTATTGGGCGAGCTCAAAAAGCCAAAAAAATCAAAATAAAGGTTCATGATTTAAGGACATTTTCAAAAGACAAACACCGTAGAGTTGATGACACCCCATACGGTGGCGGTGCCGGAATGGTAATGACAGTGCAACCAATTGATGATGCGGTAAAAAAAGTAACAAGGGTGAAAGGGGTAAAAAAGATCAAAACTAGAATCATATTAACTTCAGCCTCTGGTAAAACATTTACTCAAGAAGATGCGAAACGACTTTCAAAATATGATCAGTTGATTTTCATCTGTGGACGCTACGAAGGAATTGACGCCAGAGTTGAAACTGAAATTGCAGATGAATCGCTTTCAATTGGTAACTATGTTTTAACTGGTGGCGAACTGCCAGCCATGGCAATGACCGATTCAGTTGCTCGTCTTATTCCCGGAGTGCTTGGCGCTAAAGCGTCACTAGATGAAGAGTCTCACACCACGCCAGGTCAACTCGAATATCCGCAGTATACGAAACCGGAGGTGTATGGATACAAAGTGGTCAGGGGTCAGGGGTCAGGGGTCAGAAAAAAGAAAATATTAAAAGTACCAGCCGTGCTTCTCTCAGGCAACCACGCTGAAATTCAAAAATGGCGCCAGGAAGAAAGCAAAAAAAGATCTCGCTGAAGCTAGGTCTTTTTAAATCAATATTTAGCCAAAACTCCTATACTTCTGTCCATCCACTCCCGGTATCCAACCTCCTCACAAATCGCCTTGACAGCTTTTTGGTCATTTAGTACAATTCCCCCGCTACCAGTATCTGGCACATTCAAGAAATTACTTGGTAAGCTTGATCATTCACAACTGAATGCATGAACCAAACAATTCACAATTGTGTGGTTATAACGTCTATATTAATCGCATCAAAGCGATAAAAAACAAAGATCCTTTAATCCGGATCACAAAAAAGTCCTGGAGCTAGCCAGTTCCAGGCACCATCAGAGGTTCAACTTAGTTGGATACTACTTTTGAGAGTTTGATCCTGGCTCAGGTCGAACGCTGGCGGTGTGTCTAAGGCATGCAAGTCGAACGAGCTTTATTTCTTCGGAAATCAAGTTAGTGGCAGACGGGAGAGTAACACATTGGTAATCTACCTCGTACTCGTGAATAGCCCAGAGAAATCTGGAGTAATACACGATATTGATGGGGGGTCACAAGACATTCCCATTGAAAGATTTTTCGGTGCGAGAGGAGCCTATGTCCTATCAGCTTGTTGGTGAGGTAAAAGCTCACCAAGGCTACGACGGGTACCGGGCGTGAGAGCGTGACCCGGCTCACTGGGACTGAGACACTGCCCAGACTCCTACGGGAGGCTGCAGTCAAGAATATTCCGCAATGCACGAAAGTGTGACGGAGCGACACCGCGTGTCGGATGAAGGCCTTCGGGTCGTAAACGACTGTTCTGAGGGACGAAACAATGACGGTACCTCAGCAGAAAGGGGTTGCTAACTCTGTGCCAGCAGCAGCGGTAATACAGAGACCCCGAGCGTTGACCGGATTTATTGGGCGTAAAGAGTGCGTAGGTGGTTTTGTAAGTCATCTGTTAAATCTTCAGGCTCAACCTGGAGGCTGCAGGTGATACTGCAAGACTAGAGAGTGGGAGGGGTAGATGGAATGCCTGGTGTAGGGGTCAAATCCGTTAATATCAGGTGGAACACCAAAAGCGAAAGCAATCTACTGGAACACTTCTGACACTGTTGCACGAAAGCGTGGGTAGCGAATGGGATTAGATACCCCAGTAGTCCACGCCGTAAACGATGGATGCTAGGTATTGACAGTATCGACCCTGTCAGTGCCGTTTAAACAAGCTAACGCGTTAAGCATCCCGCCTGTGTAGTACGGCCGCAAGGCTAAAACATAAAGGAATAGACGGGGACCCGCACAAGCGGTGGATCATGCGGTTTAATTCGATGATACGCGAGGAACCTCACCCAGGCTCAACTACTGGCTGCAAGCTCTAGAGATAGAGAAGCCTTAGAGGGTGCCAGATAGGTGTTGCATGGTCGTCGTCAGCTCGTGCCGTGAGGTGTACCCTTAAGTGGGGTAACGAGCGCAACCCTTGTCCAGTGTTGTACTTTCACTGGAGACTGCCCACGTAAGTGGGAGGAAGGCGGGGATGACGTCAGATCAGCATGACCCTTACGTCTGGGGCAACACGCATGATACAATGGCCGGTACAACGGGAAGCCAAACCGCGAGGTGGAGCAAATCCCTTAAAACCGGTCTCAGTTCGAATTGGAGTCTGAAACCCGACTCCATGAAGTTGAAATCGCTAGTAAAGGCGGATCATAACGCCGCCTTGAATACGTTCTCGGGTCTTGTACTCACCGCCCGTCACGTCAAGAGAGTTGGGGGTGCCCGAAGGTCGTTGTAGAACGGCCGAAGGCAAATCCAGCAATAGGGACGAAGTCGTAACAAGGCATCCGTAGCGGAAGCTGTGGATGGATCACCTCCTTTCTAGGGAGATAATACGAGTCGACTTTAGTGTGACTTAGATCACAGATGTCAATTTAGAAACCTGACATTTTACTAAAGCATTCCACAATGTGGAATAAAAAGACGTTATAACCACATAGTTGTGAAAACGGAACATGCATTCAGCTGGAAGTAAGAAATCGCCATTAGGCGATTTATTGTTTTTTAAAATATGTAGGAGACAGTCACAAGGCTTTTCTTTTAAAATATTTTTCTGATTTTCGATCGTATCAATAAGTGTATCCTGCTCGCCTTGCCCTGTTGCCAAACTCTGATCAAGATCTGACGCGTGGTTATAGCCTCGCTTTTTCATCTCCTCGACCAGGGCCTGATGACGATCATAAAGCGCCCGGAGTTTACCAACCCAGCATTTAGTTTCCGGGTGCTGAGAATAGCCACCCTTTCCATCATGCTTTGTTAAGATATTCCAAAGCCCGTGAAGCTCACGATGTTCACCAAGAAGATGTTTACGACACAAATATTTTGGATGAATATCCCAAACGCGCATAGTTATTCTGTCAAAAATAATGCATCAGGTGTTGTCCAATTTGAAATATCCAAGGCATCACAGACCATCCGAGCATAGTAAGCATCCTCCACAGAAAACGCCTCACCACCGTATGGATAAAACCAAATTACATCTTCTGAAATCGTTCCAGGTGTATTTAAACAACCGCCGAGCTCTCCATATGGACATGAATTTTTTGAGAAAGTACCGACACTACTACAATTTAACTCCATCTGCTGATCTGTCCAAATTGAGCCAATATAATCAATGCAGGTACTAGAAGCATCGATAATATTACAACTACCACGGACTGCAGATGAGCGATCGATTTCTTCAACCAACGGAAAAACATCATCTTCGTAGCTTATATCCTCCCCTTCTTCGGTCCGGCATCCTAAACCCATTAAAAGAAAAGGGATGAGAACTAATAGTGACCTTAGATTTTTCATATAGTTCCATTGTAGCAAAACAAAAATGAACCTGAAGCAGGTTCATTTTTGCCCGCCTGCCAATACGCCCGTTTGCGGGGGCGAGCCGCTGGGGATTTCAACAAAATTGAACTACTTCTCAGTTTGAACCCCTTGATCCAATTCTTGTTCGGCTTGCGCTCTGATTTCAGCGTCAGAACGAGATTCGCCGGGATTGCCTTTGATCCCTTCCACTTTTGCTTTGATTTGGCGTTCTCGCTCCATTTTTGCCTCGTGCTGTTTTGCCGCTTCCGCGGCTGGACCTCCCCGGCCCTGATTCGATTCCCACATATTGATTGTTAAGAGTAAACTAGGTATCAAAACTTTTTATATTTTACCGTATTCACGCAATTGTTCAAGGTATAAATTCACCCTCTCTTGCGCCATTGGGTGTCCGGAATCTCTATCGTTCATAATACGCGTGAGCATGTCATAAGCACGAGTGAGCCGAAAATTTCTCGCCTTGTCGGGATCACCCCCAGACACTTTATCTATTATGGCTTGTTCGTCAAAGTCGACCGACTCATCAAGCCACATGTTTTCAACATTTTTCCGAATTGGATCAAATAACTCCGGACGGTTTGCCTGCACATGTTTCAGAAAAGCTGACTTGTTTAGAATCTCTGACCAATCATGATATTGGTTTGAAATACGCAATCCTTCAAAATCCAGTAAAGAAACATCTAACTCGCCATTATCCGCCTCACTCACAAATATGTTATCGCCGTGCGCATCTCCATGCACAAACACTGGTTGTTCGGCTGTGAGCGACGGAAGCGCATCACGAAATGCTTCTTGTAATACATTGACCGTTTCCGAATCTATCCTACCTTCTTGCAAAAGAGTATCAAGAAAATATTGAGCGTCACGCGCTATTTTTTCTCCATCGTGCGATGGTAGGCCACTTTCACGAGCATTGTCCGTGACAGAAAGCTTTTGAAGGCTTTCTATAGTTCGCCCAATAATCTTGACCTTCTGTTCAGCGGATAAACTCTTTTTTAACTCTGGATCATCCTGAATATATTCGGTTGCTAATCCTACCATTTCGTCATCTTCAAATACATCACCTACCTGCCGTACAAAATGCACATCTAAATTCTGACCCTCCTCAATGGGCGCATTTTCTATGACACGAAGATTTCTCGACTCATTTTGTACAGTGTCGCGGTCTTTTGCTTCACCAACCTTAAACACCACGTCTGAATCATTCAGTTCTCCTTTTTGAATAAAAAAACGTTCGTGTTTTTTGGGATTGAAACGTTTGTAGGGTTTTTCACTTGAATCTATTTTTCCACCAGCCGTGTGTATCAATTCTTGCGCGCTAAGCACTTGCCATTCTTGTTTTTGTCCTGAATGTTCTTTCATCCTTTTTTGGGTTCCAGCAATCTCACTTCTCATTTTCTCATCAAGTTGCGCTCTCGTTTCATCTGAAATTTGCACGCCCTCACAAGCATGCTCATGTTGCTGACGGATTTCGTCCGCACGCACTTCAAACTCGCGGTCGTTGCTTGGCCCCTCATATCCGTCTAATTGTTGTTTGAGTGCGCCAATATGTTCGGCACGTTCTTGTTCCGGGGTTTTGGGCATTTCGGTCTTTTCAGCGGGCTGCTCAATTTTTGTATCGGGTTTTGGTCCTTGCTCGCTCATAATCATGAAATTAAATCATCAACGCTAACATCCAAAGCTTGTGCGATTTTCTTGAGTGTGTCGAGCGTAGGGTTTTTGTTCTTGCCTGCCTCAATCTTTATCACGGTATTGTTGGAAACATCAGCGAGACGAGCGAGTTTTTCTTGTGTTAGCCCCTTTTGCTCGCGCAGTTTTCGCAAAGTTTTGTATATGTTTGACATAGCTTATACTAAAGTAGTAGAATTTAAGTATCATCAGTATTTCAATTCTTCTACTACAATGTTACCAAAAATGGGAGTAAAAATCAAATGCGCACGCACGGGAGGGTGGGGTAAGCGTATTTTCCTTTTGAAATCCCCAGCGGCTCGCCCCCGCAAACGGGCGTATTGGCAGGCGGGCAAAAATTCCTTCCCCCCAACCCCCTTCCTTTTTGCCCGCCCGAGCGTTCGGTTTTCTGCTCCGCCTTTGGCGGAGCAATCAATCGGAGTTTCGTTCAAAATAGGTTCGAGCTTCGTTCAGCAATTGCGACCAATCAAGACATTTCAAATTTTCAGGGGAAAGAGTTTGTTCGCTCGCCCCGCCGGAGTTTATCCCGCACGGCGATGCGGGAACGGGTCTCGCTTCGCAAAAAGCCCTGTATTTCGGAATTAAATCGTAAGGACGGACAAATTCAAATTCAGTTTTTCGGGAAAGCAAACGGCGGTTCGGAATTGCGAAGCAATTCACAAATGAAATTTGTATCCAATTTTTTCCGTTTTTTGCCAAAGGCAAAAATACAAAGCAAGTTTTTAATCCCGCGCTTTTGGCCAAAGGCGACTAATAATTAAGGAGCAAACATTATGAAAACAAAGTTTTTTCTCTACGCTCGCAAATCTACCGAAGACGAAGAAAGACAAGTGATGAGCATTGAAGCGCAACTGGCGGAGTTGGCGGAATTTGCCAAGCGAGAAAATATTGAAATTGCCGAAACCTTTATTGAATCAAAAAGCGCAAAGAAACCCGGCCGAGAAATTTTTAACGAGATGATGAGTAAAGTCCACGAGAGCAAAGAGCCGATTGGTTTAATCGCGTGGCACCCCGATCGCTTGGCAAGAAATTCCGTTGACGGCGGACAAATAATTTACAGTATAGACATCAACAAGATTGTTTCTTTGCGCTTTTCCACCTTTTGGTTTGAGCCAACTCCGCAAGGTTTGTTTATGCTTCAAGTCGCTTTTGGCCAATCAAAATACTATTCCGACAATTTGTCGGAAAATGTAAAGCGCGGGATTAGACAAAAACTCAGGCGGGGTGAATGGCCCGGCCTTGCGCCGTTTGGTTATGTGAATAATCCCAAAACAAGAACCATTGAACCCGAGCCGACAAAATCAAGGTGCGTTGCGAAAGCGTTTGAGGAATACGCGCAAGGCCATCATACTTTAGAATCTTTAGGCCAGCGCCTGAGTTTTTGGGGCGTGGTGAGCGGAACCGGAAAACCGATCTGTAAAGCAACTTTACAAAGAATGCTGACAAATAAAGTTTATCTCGGAATCATAGTCCATAACGGCGAAAGTTATGAGGGCGGTTTTCCGGCAATTGTTTCCCGAGCGACTTTTGAAGCCGTCCAAAAAGTATTAAAACAGCGAGCAAGACCTCGCAAAAGCAAAAAGAGGCACAACTTCCCATTTGTCGGACTGCTCACTTGTGGCGAGTGTGCCGAAGTCATTACCGCGCAATTTGCCCACGGACACGGCGGAATATATCGCTATTATCGTTGCACGAAAAAGTTAGGAAAATGTAGCCAGCGATATTTGCACGAAGACTTGCTCACCGATCAATTAAAATCACGGCTTCAAAATGTCGCTCTTTGCGACGACTGGGTGGAAAAAATGAAAGCTCAAGTTGATGTTTGGGAAAAAGAAAATGTTTTGTCGTCGCAATCTTCCGCCCAAAATCTTGATGAGAAAATCAAAGAGGTGAAAACAAAACTTGATAAACTGGTCAACGCTTTTCTGGACGGCTCAATTGAAAAAGAAACTTACCTAGTCAAAAAAGACGAACTCATCAAAACAAAAACAGACCTTAACAAAAGAAAGTCTGATTTTGGGCGAAAGGGAAACAATTGGATTGAACCTTTGCGAAATTGGATAAATACCGCTCACCACGCCGAAAAACTTGCTTTGTCCAATGATTTTTATGAAATAAAATCATTGACGGAAAAAATTGGAACGAACCGCCGTTTGCTTTCCCGAAAAACTGAATTTGAATTTGTCCGACCCTACGATTTAATTCCGAAATACAGGGTTTTTTGCGAAGCGAGACCCGCCGAAGGCGGGGCGAGCGAGCAAGCTCTTCCCCCTGAATTTTCAAAATGTCTGAATTGGTCGGGCTGGCGGGACTCGAACCCACAACCCCTTGGTCCCAAACCAAGTACTCTAGCCTATTGAGCTACAGCCCGATATTTATAATCTGGTTCCAGCTGAGCTGGACTATCCCCTCGCTTAGCTTCTGACAATGTTGTTTTAGCCAAAGCTGAGCTTTGGCGTCATCAAGATACAACCGAGCTAAGCTCGGTGGTGGGTGTGGCAGGACTCGAACCTGCGACCTCAGTCTTATCAGGACTGCGCTCTAACCACCTGAGCTACACACCCGCATTTTGAAAAAGCGTGATAATTGTATGCCAACTACAGCAAAACGTCAAGGTTAAATACTTGCAAAAATATAAGCAATTTGGTATATTGCCTGCGCAATTATCAAATGCTGGGGTAGCTCAGTGGTAGAGCGAGGGCCTGAAGAGCCCTGCGTCGGGGGTTCAATTCCCTCTCCCAGCACCAAAATAACACGAGAGTTCCTCGTGTTATTTTGTTTTGGGGATCCAAGCATTAATTGACATAAACAAAAAAACAAGGTTTAATATCATATCTTTAACATCTGGGGGAAAATATGGCGAAAAGGACTAAGAAGGCCTTTAAGGAACTGATCCTTAGGTTATCAGGCAAAACAAGTACTATTGCAACCTTTATGGACCGGTCTGAGGGCTGTAACGAGCTAGTACGAAGAGTTAATCGTGCCAAAAGAAGAAATTTCGACGAGTTCACCCAAGAAGAATGGGATGACTTGGAAACTATTCTAAAAATACTGATCCTTGCAAAAAGGATCACCTAGCCCGCGTCCTGGCGCGGGATTAAATTATACAAACAAAAAATCACCTTTTTTGAGATGATTTTTTGGAGCGGGTAGGGGGAATCGAACCCCCATCTTCAGCTTGGAAGGCTGACATAAAAGCCATTATACGATACCCGCTTATTTAATTGTGCGAAGATAGAATATCAATTCTGCCCTATCCTGTCAACAAAACACCCCGCCAAAAGGCAGGGTATTTTTTTATTTTTTTGTGTTCTACTCAACCAAAGTGCTAACATCAAAATATTCGCAGGTTACCCCATCTTCAAAACAAACATAAAAGGCTCCGGTCCAACTTCCAACAGATGAAGCTAATCCTGTGAATGTAACTGTCTCGGTAGCACCTTTTGCCACATCAACTAACAAGGTGTGGGAGGTTGTACCATCTGGAATTGAATATGCTTCGCTATACATTGGAACAGATGAAGTGATATTAATTCCTTCAAGGTAGCTGTCTCCGATATCAATACTATGTAGTACTTGGTCATCTCCTGACTGGTTATCAATGGTAACAATAACTTGAACGCTATCACCTACTACTGCCTTTACAGTATCTGTAACAGAAATTGAAATACCAACTGGTACTTCATGCGTTGAGTAATCATAAGTATCCGTATCTGTACATCCGCCTCCTACCAGTAACAATGACATTGCTGCCAATGAGAGAAAATATTTCTTCATAACAAAAGGTTATTAATTTATTAATATTTTAACATTCCAGCCCCTGTCCAGGCAATAGCAAGGGCATCGGCGGCATCATCTGGTTTTGGCACCTCCTCAAAGCCAAAAATCGTCTTTATCATCTCTTGCATCTGAATTTTATCTGCCTTGCCATAACCGGTGACTGCCATTTTAACTTCATTAGGTTTGACCTCAATCACATCTAGCCCAGAGCGTGCGGCAAGCATCATAATTACGCCCCTTACTTCTGCTACTTTAAGAGCCGTGGTGGTTGATTTTGAGAAAAATAGCTCTTCAATTACGAGTATTGATGGTTGATACTTGTCGATAATCGATTCAAAATCTTCAGCAATCTCCAAAAGCCTATCTTTATGCTCTGATCCTACTTTGGTTGTCATCACTCCATGAGTTATACAGAAAAAATCTGCCCCCCCACCCTTAATTATCCCAAAGCCACAACGGCCATAGCCCGGATCGATTCCCAAGATAATTTTTGGGTAAGTACTCATGTCGCGTTTGTGTAAATATTATCAACATCATCATCTTCATCCAGCAATTCAATAAACTTTCCAAGCTTATTCTCGTCATCTTCTGAGAGTTGAATTTTTTCTTTTGCTATATACTCAGGTTCAGCGCTTGAAACCTGCAACCCCACAGCTGAGACTGCCTGTTCAAGAGCATGGAGATTTTTAAAATCAGAAATAGCTTCCAAACCGTCTTCCCAACTTATGTCTTCCGCTCCAGCTTCAATCAATTCGAGTTCCGTTTCATCTTTATTTGAAATCGAACCCACATCATCCACCCTTACTACCCCTTTTCTTTCAAACTGCCACATAACTTTAATATCCATGTTACCTCCATTTTTATTAAAGATATTTTTGATATTTGTAAGGACTCGATTTTTATTATCAGTTAACGCCTCCACAATAATCGCCGCCCCGCCCGGTGCCATTCCTTCATAAACCACAGTTTCCAAAGCGCCATCTGCACCAGAACCGGAGCCACGCGCTATTGCTCGCTCGATATTATCTTTAGGCATGTTAGCCTCCTTTGCCTTCTCGATAGCTAATCTTAGTGCAAAATTAGATGATTGATCAGTACCCCCAACTTTTGCTGAAACTGTAATTGCCTTAGCTATTTTTGAGAAAGTCTTACCGCGCTTTGCATCTGCTAATCCTTTTTTTTGAGCAATGTTGTGCCATTTACTATGTCCTGACATATTTATCTTCTATTTAATCTATAACCATCTCTACCTTCCTCTTCATATCTTGACTCCGGAGCTTTCCTCGCTTCCTCTAACTCTTCCTTGATCATTTCTTCATTTGCTTCTTGCTGGTGCTCTTGCTCTCGCAATTCCGCTTGGGCCTCGGCTAAATATTCTTTTTCAACCTCTATTCTAATCTCGCTCAATAATTCCTGATGAGCTTCCCAAGCTTTTTCACTGTTTGCCAGACTTTCTGTAAGCCCATCGCGATCAACTCCAAAAGCGCTTAAAACTGTACTAGTGACAGGATAGGTTCTGCTAGCTACTTCTTTTGCCCATTCCTGTTGCGTCCTTGACTCTTCGCGCTCAAGCTCATCAAAAACAGCATTAGGTGAACGACTCCAATCTGCATCAAAAAAGATCTCGTACTCGCTATCTTCATCTTTTTCTAATGCTACCTGAGCTACATCATATAAGACTTTGAACTCTGAAGGCGTGTCTTGTGCATCGATAATACACTGTACATCGTCTGGATTAGAGGCATTAAAAGTATTCTCTGAAAAACATTTACTTTTAACTTCATCAGAATGAGGACCAAATGATGAATGCATTATTTCATGTACTACCACTCCCGTAGTCCATAATTCTCTAAGATCTGCATTCAAAAAAATATAACCATCATCCGTATTCCTAGAGATAGGTGTATCTGTAAAAAAAGCAACTGAATCCTCTTTGACACCACCAAATAACTCTTCGCCGGAATAGACTTTAATTCTACCCTCCTTCAGCATGGACAAAAGACCGTCGCCAATTTCAGAGTCAAAACCCTGCATTGATTCACTGTTTGAGTCAATATCTCCACTCCAAATATCTGTCATTTCAACATCTGAGTGTTTAACTAATTCAGTAACTATGTCTCTATATATTGGTTCATTATGGACCAATGTTTTTATTTCATTATTTTCATCTGACGTTGGATCACGACCAACCAAATCAGGAATTGCACAACCCGAAATCTGAGTGGCAAACAATAAACCAGCGGCTTTTGTGGCTGGTGATTTCCTTGACGGCCTAGATAATTGTGACATCATATTTTTCATAGTTACTTCACTCTACCACGAATAAGAATATTTTCAAGCAAAAAACAGGCCTTTCGCCTGTTTTTTGCTCTTCTTTATTCTATCTCCTCACTCTGGCTATCTTCTATAACATCCTCGGTAGGTAGCTCTTGTTCTTCTGTTGATTCCTCATCCTTTGCCACCGGCTCATCGTCGTCCGGTAAGTCGCTGGCTTTAACAACATCTTCTTCCTCCTCGAACTCTTCTTCTTCGTCTTCGAATGTTGCTCCATAACCAGTTCCCGATGGAATCAAGCGTCCAATGATAACATTTTCTTTTAGCCCTGACAGACGATCAACTTTTCCAGTTACAGCAGCGTTAATTAAAACGCGAGCGGTTTCTTGGAATGATGCTGCCGAGAGCCAACTTTCAGTTGAAAGAGAAACTTTAGTAATTCCAAGGAAAAGTTCTTCGAACTCAGCCAACTTTCCTTTACCTACTTTATTTCTCTGCTCTTCGTCAAACAAAGTTGTTTTTTCAACAATTTCTCCTGGTAGCAAATCAGTGTCGCCCGGGTCGATAATTCGAACTCGGCTAAACATTTGTCTGACAATTACCTCGAGATGTTTACTATTTAATTTCTGTCCCTGTGAGGCATAAACTCCAAGAATCTCCTTCAAAATATATTCCTCAACAGCTTCTTTGCCTTTATATTTAAACAAAGCCTGAAGTTCGATATGACCCTCCGTTAAGGCGTCTCCTGCCAAAACCTCATCTCCATCTGATACATATAGAGTGTATCCTTGTGGGATTACATACTCCCTAATTTTTTTAGCTTCATATGTGATTGTAACGACAGTTTTTGCAGCTTTAGCAGTTCCTTTAACCTCACTAAGAATCTTTTCTCCAGCTGCAGTCTCACCAATTACATCTCCTTTATTTACCTTATCGCCATCTTTAACTAAGACCTTTCCACTGCGACCAATCACAATTGGCATTTCTTCAACGGCATCGTATCTTATTCTGATAATCTTCTGACCTGGTCTGGTGTCGGTCATTTTCTTACCGGTTCCGACTTGAACAATTGATCTTTCAGCCTTTTCGATTTCAACTTTACCTGAAACTTCGGTTAGAATTGCTTTTTGTTTTGGCATTCGTGCCTCGAATAATTCTTCAACACGAGGAAGTCCAGATGTTATGTCTTTTCCGGCCACACCTCCGGTGTGGAAAGTTCTCATTGTTAACTGTGTTCCAGGCTCTCCAATTGATTGAGCGGCGATGATTCCAACTGCTGCTCCCATTTGAACAACCTTGTTGTAGGAAAGATCATATCCGTAACATTTCTGACACAATCCGTTGCTAACTCGGCAGGTCATAATTGAACGAACTGTTGCTTCTTCTAGTGGCTTTTTAGCGGCCTCTAGAATTCTAATGTGCTCTTGAGTAACTGTTTCATTAGCTTCCACTACAACCTTTCGGCCACCAGGAAGCACAATTGGGTCAACTACGGTTCTGCCCAAAATTCTTTCCAAAACTGACGAACCAAGCTCTTCAGATTCTTTAGTGTTTATATCAACTTTTTCTTGGTTTCCACAATCTTCGACTCGAATTACAACATCTTGGGAAACATCTACCAATCGTCTGGTCAAATATCCTGCGTTTGCCGTTTTAAGCGCAGTGTCAGTCAAACCTTTTCGCTGACCGTGACTTGAGATAAAGAATTCAAGCACATCAACACCTTCTTTAAATGAAGATTTTACTGGTAGTTCGATTGTTTCTCCAGAAGCCGAGGCTTTAAGTCCAATCATACCGATCATCTGAGTCATCTGTCCCCATGAACCTCGAGCTCCAGAGTCGATCATTGTATAAGCTGAACTTTCCTTACTTAAAGCGTTTTTAGCAAATTCTGCGATTCTATCTTTTACATCAGCCCAAATTTTTACAATTTGTGTGTGACGCTCACCTTGTGTTAGTAGCCCCTGGGCGTAGAAGTTCTCAACTTCAATTACACGCTTGTTTCCTTCATCAATAATTGCTGGTTTTTCTGCAATCGATGGAAGCTCACCCATTCCCCAAGAAAATCCTGATTTCTCGGCATACTTGAATCCTAATGTTTTCAAGCCATCAAGTAGCTTTGCCGTAAACTCAGGACCATGGAATTCCAAAGTATCGCGAACCACGATTGCCAACTGTTTTTTACCCATCACCTCATTCATGAACTCAACTTCTTCTGGAAATTGTTCGTTTAAGATAATTCGTCCGACTGTGGTAATAACTAATTCTCCGTTCATTTGCACTCGGATCCAATCTTGCAAACCGATATTTCTTGATTGATATGCATAGTGCGCATCATCAACATCAGCAAAAGACTTTATCTTTGTTTCATCCGGCTTACCGTAAGTCATACTCAAATAGTATGCCCCCCAGGCTACATCTTTTCCTGGAGTTGCTACCGGTCCACCGTGTGATGGCTTAAGTAAGTTTTTAACTGACAGCATTATTTCAGCTGCTTCCTTCTTAGCCTCTTTGGTAAGTGGCACATGAACAGCCATTTGGTCTCCGTCAAAGTCAGCGTTATAAGCATCGCAAACCATTGGGTGAACTTGGATAGCTTTTCCTTCGATAAGCACCGGTCTAAATGCTTGAATACCAAGTCTGTGCAAAGTTGGAGCACGGTTAAGAAACACAAATGAGTCAGATACTACTTCTTCCAAAAGATCCCAAACTTCTGGTCTGTCAGATTCAATAAACCTATTGGCACTTCTGATATTGTGCACATATTCTCGGGTAATCAATTTTGAAATTACAAATGGTTTGAAAAGTTCAAGTGCCATTTTCTTTGGAATACCGCACTGGTCCAAATTAAGATGAGGACCTACCACGATAACCGAACGACCAGAATAGTCGATTCGTTTTCCAAGCAAGTTCTGTCTGAATCGACCTTGCTTTCCTTTTAGAATGTCAGCAAGTGACTTTAGCTGACGCTTTCGTCCAGTTGCAGCAATAACTGTTTTTGAACTTCGTGATGAGTTATCAATTAGCGAGTCGATTGCTTCTTGCAGCATGCGCTTCTCGTTTCTTGAAATTACTTCCGGAGCATTCAAAGTATATAGTCTCTTAAGTCGATTATTGCGGTTGATAACGCGTCTGTATAAATCGTTTAAGTCACTGGTTGCAAAACGGCCACCATCAAGTGCTACCATTGGTCGCAAATCAGCTGGGATAACTGGAATTGCACGAAGCACCATCCAGTCCGGCTTGATACCATTTTTCTGCAAACTATGGAGTAATTTTAATCGTCTGATAATTCTATCCTGTTTTGTTTTTGAACGAGTAGTTTCCTGTTCTTCTTCAAGTAACTTGATTGTTGCTTCAATATCGATTCTTTCAAGTAGTTTTAGAATCGCCTCGGCACCAATTCCGGCATCAAAAATATGTCCAAACTTGATTGACCAATCCTGATAAGTCGATTCAGGAATAATCTTCATTACTTTCATTTCCTTAAGATCCTGGTCGACTGTCAAAAAATCTTCTTCTAATTCTTCAAGTTTCTTTTCTGTGATTTCTTCAACATGAGCAGTTTCTTTCTTGATAGCATTTGCGTCTCCAACAAACTTTTCTTCAATTCGAGCGATATCGCGCTTACGCTCACCTTCTATCATCTTTTTCTTATTTTTATATTCAGCTCGGACCTGGTCCATTGTTTGATCAAGTGCTTCCTGATTGATATCTGTGATGATAAAGCTGGAGAAATAAATAACTTTTTCCAAAGACTGAACACCCATGTCTAAGATTGTGCCGATCTTGGAAGGTACACCACGCAAAAACCAAATGTGGGTTACAGGTGAAGCTAGCTCAATGTGTGCCATTCGTTCCCGACGAACAACCGCCTGAGTAACCTCGACTCCGCATTTGTCACAAATTATTCCTTTGTAACGAATCTTTTTATATTTTCCGCAGTAACACTCCCAGTCTTTTGATGGTCCAAAAATCTCTTCGGCAAACAAACCGTGTTTTTCTGGTTTTTGAGTTCGATAATTAATTGTCTCCGGCTTTGTTACTTCGCCGTATGACCATGACCGGATCACATCCGGTGAAGCAAGTTTCATTCGAATTGAATCAAATTCACTTGCTCTTAATGTATTCATTTTATGTATAGCCATACAACTTATCGTTTATCTTGAGTTTTCGTTGAATCAAAATCGACTTTCTTCCCGTCTTTCACCAGCTCAACATCCAAACACAAACCTTTCAGCTCGCGCATAAGAACATTAAATGATTCCGGGACATTAACTTTTTTGATTTCCTCACCTTTGATTATTGCTTCGTAAGCTTTTGAACGACCGGGAACATCGTCTGATTTAATGGTCAAAATTTCTTGCAAAGTGTGAGCTGCTCCGTATGCCTCAAGCGCCCAAACTTCCATTTCTCCAAATCTCTGACCACCAAACTGAGCTTTTCCTCCAAGTGGCTGTTGAGTAATAAGAGAGTACGGGCCGATTGATCGTTGATGCATTTTGTCTTCAATCATGTGGTTAAGTTTAAGCATGTACATCACACCGATTGTGATCAAATGGTCAAATGGTTCCCCAGTTCGTCCATCGTACATTGTCACCTGCCCACCTTCTGGATAGCCAGCTTTTTTAAGCTCTTCTCTGATCATTTCCTCCGGAGCACCGGCAAACACCGGTGAGGCCACCTTATATCCGAGCTTAAGTGCAGCTAGCCCCAAATGAACTTCCAAAATCTGACCTAAGTTCATACGAGAAACAACTCCAAGTGGAGTTAAGATAACATCAACTGGTCGGCCGTCTTCTGCAAATGGCATGTCTTCAACTGGCACAACACGCGATACAACTCCTTTATTTCCGTGGCGTCCTGCCATCTTGTCTCCAACCTGCATTTTTCGTAAATCAGCAATTGTAACTTGAATTGACTGCAAAACCCCTGGTGACAAATTGTCTCCCTCTTCTCTTGAGAAGATTTTTACATCAACCACTTTTCCTTTATTTCCATGGCGTAAGTACAAAGAAGAATCACGAACGTCTCTTGCCTTTTCACCAAAGATCGCTCGTAACAATTTTTCTTCAGCCGATAGTTCTGTTTCTCCTTTTGGTGTAATTTTTCCAACCAATATGTCCCCTGATTTTACCTCGGCTCCGATTCGGATTATTCCTTCGGAATCAAGATTTTTTAGTTTCTCTTCTGACACGTTTGGAATGTCTGATGTAATTACCTCTGCTCCGAGTTTTGTGTCTCGAACATCAAGTGTTAAGTGTTCCAAATGGATTGTTGTGAATCTATCAGCTTGAACAACCTTTTCAGAAAGAATAATTGCGTCTTCATAGTTATATCCATCCCAACTCATGAAGGCCACAAGCATATTTTGACCAAGAGCCAACTCACCGCTTTGAACCGATGGTCCGTCTGCCAAAACATCACCTTTTTTAACCTTATCGCCAACATTTACAACCGGGCTTTGATTAATCGATGTTGAATGGTTTGAGCGCAAGAATTTATTTAATGTATATATAACCTCGCCCTCGTTTTTGTATAAAATTTTAATTTTTCCGCTGTCCATTTCCGTTACTTCACCTTCGTCGCTGGCAACTAAAACGTGACCAGAGTCAACAGCTGCTCTGTGTTCACGACCGGTTCCAATAATTGGTGATTCAGGAACAATCGGTGGCACTGCCTGGCGCTGCATGTTAGATCCCATGAGCGCTCGAGTAGCGTCATCATGTTCCAAAAATGGAATAAGCGATGTACCAACCGACACAATCTGTGTTGTTGAAACATCCATGTAACCAATTTCCGAAACCGGAACTTGCTTAGCTTCACCGTACTTTCTAGCCTCAACAAATTCTGAAATTATGTAACCATCTTCATCAGTTTTTACAGTTGCAGGAACCGTAATAGCTTTTTCTTCTCTAAATGCGTTTAAATATTCAATTTCGTTTGTGATTTTTGCTCGTCCGTTTTCTTGAATTACTTTTCTGTATGGAGTTTCAACAAATCCGTATTTATTGATACGAGCATAACTAGCTAGCTGACCCACAAGTCCAATGTTTGGACCTTCTGGAGTTTGTACCGGACAAATTCGGCCATAGTGAGTTGTGTGCACATCACGAACTTCAAATCCTGCCCGCTCTCTGGACAAACCACCTTGACCCAAAGCTGATAAACGACGCTTGTGTTCCAACTCAGCTAGTGGGTTAGTCTGGTCCATGAACTGTGAAAGCTGGGAAGACATGAAAAATTCACGCGTAGCTCCAATTACTGGTCTGGCGTTAATTAATCTTCCCGGAGTTAAGCTTTCAATATCTTGAGTCGACATTCGGTCTCGAACAATTCGCTCCATTCGTGCTAATCCAATTCTAAATCTTTGTTGAATAAGCTCACCAACTGCACGAACTCGTCTATTACCAAGATGGTCAACATCGTCAGCTTCATCTTGAGTGATATTTAACCGAATAATTTCAGAAATAATATCGACCAAATCCTCTTTTTTCAAAATTCTATTCGCTTCATCTGTAACTCCTTCTTCTGGATTGTCTTTGCCAAATCTTGTGTTGAATTTATAGCGTCCAACTGACCCCAAATCGTAACGATCAAAGTTGAAAAACATTGAGTGAATCAACTGGCGAGCATTGTCTGCAGTCGCTAAGTCACCCGGTCTAATTCTTTTATAAACTTCCTTCAATCCTTCTTCCTCGTTTGTAGAGGCGTCTTTGGCAATTGTAGCTTCAATATATTTATTAAGTGGATGAGTGTCTACATCCTTAAATAATGCCAAAATTTCTTCATCAGTTGTGTAACCAAACGCTCGCATTAAAGAAGTTACCGCAACTTTTCTCTTTCTATCAATCTTCACCCAAAGTACATTTTTTGAATCTGTTTCAAATTCGAGCCATGCACCTCGGTTTGGAATGATTTTTGCTCCATAATACCTTCGTCCACGAACTGCTTCAGCTGTAAAGAAAGCTCCGGCTGAACGAATTAGCTGTGAGACCACCACTCGCTCAGCCCCGTTGATAATAAAAGTACCACGATCAGTCATAACCGGAAGGTCTCCTAAGAAAATCTCCTGTTCTTTAACTTCTTTGGTACGCATGTTTGTAAGTCTGGCTCTTACACGAAGCGGTGCTTCGTAAGTAATGTTCTTACTTTTTGATGTGGCCTCGTCAAACTTTGGCTCATCAATGAAAAAGTCCACAAAAGACAATTCAAGGTCTCGTCCAATAAAGTCACCGATTGGTGAAACTTCATCGAGAAGCTCTTGAATGCCTTCGCTGACAAACCAATCATAAGATGATTTCTGAATCTCGATAAGATTGGGTAAATCCATGGCATCACGGATTGTAGAGAAGTACTTGCGTTCCTGAAGGGCGGTTTTTGGCATAGAATATTTGATAAAAACAAAATTTACTCCACGGGTTAAGTGAAGTCTTATTTGTAATTATTTATCTGTCCTGAGGCCACGAAAACGTGGGTCAGAATAAGGTGTTGGGGGGTCACCTGAAAGATTTATTTATCTAGAGTTAGCCTAATTTGACACTTCTGGCTAGTCATGATCCGCCAGTCTACTGGCATAGTCTGACAAAGCGACGAAAGTATACCAAAATAAGCCAAAAAGCGTCAAGTTTTCTCCATGACCGCCCTTTCTTACAGTGACTGCAGGACAAAGACACAATATGAGAATCAAGCCAATGTTTGAGTACAAGAAGAGAGAGATTCCTTGGCAACGCCAAGGCGTACCGACAATGATTTGATAAAATTGCGATCTGTCCCGCAGTCACTACAAGCAAATACGAGTCGTCAAAAAGTAAACTATAAAATAACACCTCTCATTGTTTGCGTAAATAGTAAATTGTTAAGTCGCAGTTTACAAAACCCGCGCAAATATATTTGCGCGGGTCCGTAATTAAGAATTGATCTACTTATCAATCAAATCAGCTTGTTTAACAGCTTCTTCTGTCTTTTTCCTAATTTCCGCTAATTTCTTAGGGTTTTCTTTCAAATATTGCTTAGCAACCTCGCGCCCAACTCCCAGTCTCTCTTCCCCAAATGAATATGTATTGCCTTTTTTCTCAATGGATCCGACCACGACTCCCAAATCAAGCAAATCCCCCGAGATGGAAATACCTTCGTTATACATTATATCGAATTCACAATTTCTAAATGGAGCAGCCACTTTATTTTTAACAATTTTTGCTTTTACTCGGTTACCGATAATTTTATCCCCCTGTTTTATCTGAGCCGCTCGACGAACCTCAATTCTAACTGATGCGTAAAACTTTAAAGCATTTCCACCAGAAGTGGTTTCCGGGTTTCCAAACATTACACCAATCTTCATTCTAATTTGGTTTATAAAAATAACAGTTGTTTTTGATTTATTAACGATTGCTGCTAGTTTTCTAAGAGCTTGACTCATTAACCTGGCTTGCAGACCAATATGTCTGTCTCCCATATCTCCTTCAATCTCAGCTTTTGGTGTTAGAGCTGCCACTGAATCGATGACGATTACATCTACCGCGCTTGATCGAACTAAAGTTTCAACAATATCAAGCGCTTGTTCGCCGGTATCTGGCTGTGAGATAAATAACTCTTCAATGTCTACTCCAATTTTTTGAGCATATTCTGGGTCGAGTGCATGTTCAGCGTCAACAAAAGCCGCTACACCACCCAGTTTCTGTACCTCAGCCACGATATGTTGAGCAAGTGTAGTTTTTCCGGATGATTCTGGTCCGTAAATTTCAATAATTCTACCGCGCGGTACACCGCCAACCCCAAGAGCAAGATCAAGCGACAAGCAACCAGTTGGGATTGAATCAACTTGCATTGCCTTTGCCTCGCCAAGACGCATAATTGCGCCCTCGCCAAATCTTTCTTTTATTTGCGAAATTGCTTCGTTCGCTGCCTTAAACTTTGCTGACCCTTCGTCTTTTTTTGCGTTTGTCATAAATAACCAATAAAAAATTAGGACTTTACAAGCTAAAAAAAGCTTGCTCCGTCCTCCTCAAATATATTTTACTATACTAATGTAAAAAACTCACGCGACTTATCCCCGACTCCGGACTAAAGACTACATTTCTTTGAATTATAGCTCTTCTTGAGTATCGCCTTTCTGCTTCTATCATGATTTCGTTAAGCCCTTTTTTCAAATCAATCTGAGTTTTAAAAGTTGAATCAGCATTTACAACCACTTGTTTTCCATTCACATAAACTGTGGCGTCTTTATCTACAAAGCCTTCGATTGTGATAGTTGCATCGCCTGTAAGTGATTCATTTACTGGTGACACAATCACAATTTCAGGTGGCGCTACAATAGATTTAACCTGCCAGCCCAAATATCCAAAAGCAAAAACCAAAATCAATGAAAGCAAGCCGAACTTTATAAAACTGTTCCAAATACGCAAGCGTCCTTTAGCCATTTTTTGCCTTGGTGTTTGCATGGGAACAATCAAATCACAAAGCCCACATTCTTCTTCGTACAGCTCCAAAAAATAATCTTCATCAGCCCCTAAAACTCGAGCATAACTTCGAATAAAATTACGGGCATAAAGTGGTGCTGGCAATTTTTCATATTCCCCTTTCTCTAAAGCCTGTAAATAAGAACGCCGAATCTGCGTATCTTTTTCCATCATCTCTAAACTTACTGCCTGACCGCGACGCAAAGCTCGTAGCTTTTCTCCAAGCGTCTGTGGTGATTGATCAAGTTGTCGTCGTACAAATACCATTTTTGGCGGGGATAGATAATAGCTTACAGCGGGATAGCTTATAGCTTCTAGTCAAAACTAAAGTTTTTCATCGTCTTCGTATTCTTCGTCATCTTCTACTTCGTCTTCTTCTGATTCTTCTTCGTCATCGTACTCTTCTTCATCATCTTCTTCAATCTCCAATTCGAGTTCATCGTCGTCAAAATCATCAACATCTTCGACATCTTCATCTGTTTCGTCGTCATCAATATGTTCGAGATTTTCATAATCATCTTCTTCACTTGACACCCGACTCTCCGACGAAGCCGGACCAGGCTTCGCCTGACTAACTCCTAATCCCTTTCTTCCTGCCGGCCATTCATCTATTAAAACCTCGCGAGCGCGAGCACCATCGGCAGCACTCACAACTCCCATTTCTTCCATAATATCGATCATTCTAGCAGCTCTTGAATAACCAACTTTTAATCGACGCTGTAAAAATGAAGTTGATGCTTTTCCAGACACGATCACAACCTGAATTGCCTCCTCCAAAAGATCATCAGAGTCTTCACTGTTGAATGCGGTGCCCCCGGTTCTCATGTCTTCTGTAACATTATAATTGTAATCTGGCTTGCCTTGCTGTTTTAGAAAGCCTATCACTGCCTCAATTTCCTTATCAGTGATTAAAGCTCCTTGCTGACGGCGCGGTTTAGATATTTGCGGACTGGTCATCAACATGTCCCCCCGACCCAAAAGCTTTTCTGCACCACCCTGGTCTAAAATTGTTTTTGAATCAACTTGGGAGGCCACAGCAAAAGCAAGCCTGGTTGGAATATTGGCTTTGATAAGTCCCGTAATAACATCAACTGATGGTCTTTGAGTAGCAAGTACTAAATGAATTCCGACAGCTCGAGCCATTTGCGCAATTCGTACAATCACAGCCTCAACATCACGCTTATTTTGACTCATTAAATCAGCCAACTCATCAATTATGATAATAATCTTTGGCATTCTTTCTTTGCTTTTTGCATTATAAGCATCAATATTGCGAGCGCCTGATTTGGCTAAATGGTCCAGCCGACGCTCCATTTCTCGAACTGCCCACTTAAGCGCATTAATCGCCTCTTCTACTTTTGTAATCGGCGGCACCAAAAGATGTGGAATGCCTTTGTAAACTCCTAGCTCAACTCGTTTAGGGTCGACCATTATAAATTTAAGATCATCTGGTCCATTTTGATATAGGAGAGAAAGAATAATTCCATTTAAACAAACTGATTTTCCAGATCCGGTTGCTCCGGCCACTAGCATGTGCGGAGCTTTGTCGACACTAACCATTTGTACCTCGCCACTGACATCTTTTCCAAGCGGAGCGGTAAAATCTGTTTTTCGATTTTTAAATTCTTTTGATGTGAGCAGTTCACGCAAAGTAACCATTCCAATTTTTTGGTTTGGAACCTCGATCCCTACCAGTGACCTTCCTGGAATTGGAGCCTCGATTCTGATTGGGTGAGCTGCAAGAGCAAGAGCTAAATCATCTTGCAAGGCTACAATTCTGGAAAGCTTAATTCCTTCAGATGGCCTTAACGAATATTGAGTAACAGCTGGCCCCACTTTAACGCCAGCCATTTCCACATCAATTCCAAAGTTCTGTAAAGTTCGATGGATTATTTCTTCGCTTCGTTCGATGTCTCCGGCCTTAGCTTCGGTTCCCTTCTCGTTTAATAGGCTAAGTGGGATTTCCATTTTACGCCTTTGACTGCTAGTCATCACAGACTCATTTTCTAGCTCGTCCCTGTCTTCTTCGTCTGGCAAAATACGCTTGCGGGGCATTTCTTTTTCTTCCTCTTCGGTTTCTTCGGCGCTGTCAGATTCAGTGTCCTGGCTTATATCGTCATCTCCACCAACGCTTTCTCTGTGCAAAAATCGACCTAAATCACTAAAGTGAGTATGGGCTGCCAGCACTGACTGAATAGAAACATTAAAAATTAACATTATCGCGATTGAAAGCAATGTAAAGGCAATAACTAAAGTTCCCCAAAAACCAGTCCAGCCCACTAAAATATAAGAAACTAAAAGACCAGCGTATCCGCCGGTCTGCATTAAATCCGAGGTATTAAATGAGTTAATATCGGCCATGAATAAATTTAAAATACCGTTGAATGATAAGAAAAATAAAACAAGGCCAATTACACTCATTGTTCGAAGAACATTTTTGCTTGGAACTAAAAACCCCCAGGAGATTACAAGCAGTAAAAGTGCAAATAGCCACCTATCCCAACCAAAAAGTTTAGCAATCCAATTATCAATCGCGTCACCAACAGTTCCGGCAAGTTCAAAAAACGACAAAAGCGCTATTACACCCACAGCAGCAACCACAATTGCTATTATTCCCTGTCTTGTACTGTCTGACATGCTTTTACCTCTTGGAGCCCTGTAACTACTGCTGCGCTTTCTGTGTTTCTTCTTTGCCATAGTAGCTTTATTGTATCATAGGAATCAGGAGGCAGGAATTAGGAGTTAGACTATCAGAAATAGATGCCAGGAAGCTAATATATGTTAAGGTTTTTTAATAGTACAACTTTTTGTCGATCGCAAAAAAGTTGCTCAAATTCAAGCAGGCAACCGAGTTGCCTGCACGAGAATCCTAAAATTTTCCCTTCATAATCACCCTAGTATCAGGCACCCTCTGGATAGTGCCGGCAATCCATTTATCAGAAACAACATCCTGAGTTGCTACAACCGTAAAACCACGACGGTAATACATTTCAATAATGATGGACTGCTGAATCGAGGTCCGCACAACTCCAATTGAATATCCAAGAATCCGAGCCCAATCAAAACGAGCCCTGACCAACGCCTCAGCGATTCCAGCTCTACGATAGTTTGAGCTGACAAAGAGCTCAGCCATATAAAAAACATGGCTAATTTCCTGATCAAGAAGATCAAGAACATCCTTCTTACAGGAAAGATCGAACCCAGCCGTACCGCCGACGATCTGACCAGCATTTTCAGCCACTAGACACGAAAGGCCACGGTAAGACATCATCTCAGTGAACATAGCCTCGATCTCGCCTTCAGCGAACTTCTCATACCAAGGATTTTCATAAAAGCAGGCCCGATAGAGCTTTGCCGTTTCAGGCCCGTCGATGGAAAGATTGAATTCACGAATTTTCACGCTGGACATTATCACCTCGTTTTGGAGCCGTAAGTAGCTCCTGACTGTCGACAATCCCAATCAGCAACTACTAACGCAGCTGCTTATGTTTAAAAATATCTTGGATTTTTTTCATTTTAAAATAGGCGATGGAATAATTATCTTTGTAGGAGCTAACAAAAATTGGATAAAACTTTTCATTATCAATCATCGTTGGTTTAAAGTCATCAATTTCTATCCCTGGTAACTTGCGCTTAAAATCATAGATCTCAAAAATTTCCATCTTACTCAATTTTGCTTTCATATCAATCTCTGTCCATGTATCTTTCTTCTTGAGAAAATTAGATAAGATTCTTTCGAGCTCTAGCTCTGATTTATTTGAACCACTATCCCCACACTCAATCTCGATCGCACAATCCATATATTCGCTTATCGGCCCTTCTAACTCTTTGCAAAAAGACGGAATATAAACGATACGGCCAACATCAATCATGCTCGCTAAAAACAAAGTTTCTTGTGTTAGTCGAGTGATAATTACAAAAGCACCAAAATCACGCTTAGAACCGTGAAGATCGATAACATATTTATAATCTTTGGCCCAACATATAATCTCAGCTGCCCGTCTAGATTCATAAATATCAGAATTTTTGTCGCCAGGAGCACTTCTGTTTAAATCGGCTTGATACTTTCGCTGACCTAATTCTAATGCTTTTGGATTTCCAATTGTCCAATCAATCTTAAGCTTTTTCTCAATCTTTTTGAGAACATTAACGCCAATTGGCTCGTTGCCATGAGTAGCTCCGATAAACAATGTTTTATTTTTCATATTTTTTATATAATCAAAAAACCTGCCCAAAGGCAGGTTTTTGCAATCTTTTTAAAAACGCAATCAATCACCTACCCTCTGGAGAAGGTATAATGATGCATTAATTTATTTGCGTTCAATTTCATAACTGGCGACATATTAGTACTAAAAGCAAATATTGTCAATCTAGCTCAGATGTTGATTCACCGCCTCACGGTGCCGACAATAATCACAATTACTTTTCGATGCCGGAATCTGATCAGACTCAAGCACGGTTTTAATTTCGTTAATAATCGGCTCAACCCAATCATCATTTCCTTCATATGGAACCAAAGAGATATCAAATTCTAATTTTCCATCAAATGCCTTGCTGTCTGTTCGGCCGGTGCAATAAACAAAGTAACTGGTATTGGAAACTTTCAATCCGTTTTGGCGGAGCAACCATTGGTAAATATCCATTTGGCGCTTATAACTGTCTTGCCACTCCTTATCGAGCGTCTTGACTTGTTCCTCTTTGGCCGTGGCTTTATAATCCACCACAATATATTCTTCGCTATCCGGATCAAACCACAAATCATCAATTGCTCCGCTGATAGTCATACCGGTTGGCGTATGCAAACACTGCACGCCTTCAAAATTCTCGCGCCAAATATTAAGTTTTGCGTGGTCAATTGGCACAGCGCTAATGCCGTACTCTTCTTGCAGTGGATGTTGCTCACCACTAGCGCGATGAAGATCAAATTCTTTTTTTAACAGCGTGTCCACAGCAGTATTTAAGTTAAATGGATATCCCGGCGGACGCTTAGTGCCTAGTTTATTATCTAAATAAAAACAACGCGGGCATTCTTTAAATAAATCGATTTTTGAACGAGAAAGTTTCCATTTGCGCCCACCGTAATTCCAGTCGGCGCTACGATTTGGATTGTAATAGTCTGACATATTCGTGTGCAACCGGGTTACCGCCGTAGTCGTAAATCCTGACAAGCGAAGGTGGTAACCCGGTGAAATTAATTATTTTTATAAAAGTATTTTACCATAATAATTGACAAAAGACGGGAATAATGGTGAAATTGCGTCCCAATCCACCCCTGGAGGGAATCATGATCGGAGCTGCCAGGCGCGCTCTCGCGCCGAAATCAATTTTCGTGAAGATCGAGAATGAAGAAGGAGAACCCATCATCGACTCGGATGAAAACGTGAATGTCGTTTGGAGCGACGCGAGCAGGCAGTCCAAGAGCGTCCTCCACATCTCGATCGACCAGCAGACAAGCCGCGTCACGGTCACGGTGTCGCGCGACGATGTTGTCACAATGGAAGGCGTAGAGATGAACGCTTATTCCAAGGTGATGGACAACATCGCTGTGACCGGCGCCAATCCTGCAACGAAGAGCGTCCAGATCATGGGCGTACCTGTCACCATCACTGCCTACTACCGGTGAGACTTCGCCCCCTACCGCCCCGCGCGCCATGCACCGGGGCGGTTCTGCATTTAATTTAAAATCCAAAACATTAGATTCGAATAGCTAGCAAAAGTTATCCAAACCAAGTATGGCACAAGCAGCCACCCGGCTGGCCTGGAAATTCTGAAAAATAGAATCATTGAAAAAAGTATTGCGAGCCATAAAGCAATAATGTCAAAAAAAAGCTAAATCTGGGCGGTGCAATCCAAAGAACAAAATAGACTAAAGTAAGTTAAGAAAAAGCTGAACATCAAAAACGACTAACGCGGTTTTAACACCATCTTTTTTAAATCCCTTTTGCCAAATTAAATAAACTGCCACGCCCATTAACGCAAAAAGAGTTGTCCAAACCGGTGCGAATATCCAGTTTGGCGGCGAAAACGCAGGTCGCGCCAGTGTTGCATACCATTCCCCAATGCTTGGAGTTGTAAAAACGGAACCAAGAATCCCGACTGCTTCGCAAATAAAAATCGAAGCTAAAAGTTTTGGGTAAGAAATATTTTTTGTTTTCATATAACATTATTATAACAAAAACCCCGGTTTAGACCGAAGCTTATATTTATTTTTAAACTTATTTAGCAAGCGTTCCTATCTTGTAGTTAGCCAACAAATCCCAGGCGAGATTGGAATGAATTTGTTTAAAGATCGAACTCGAATCCTGGCCACATTGATTTGAAATATTCATCGCTCCTCCTGGATGCGATCCTGAATACCTTGTTACATCGTATACATTATTATTTACTAGTAGATAGCAATCATTGATTGAGCTGTGTTTTGCAATTTCATCCAAAGTGAAAGCTATATCAACAACTGAATCTGAAAGCGATGATGCCGAAGTCTGCAATAATGACCCGATTCCAAAATAGCCAACCGCTGTTAGTGAAAGCAAAATCGCTATTGTAACCAGGTATCTTGTCATATTAAGAAAATGAAAATTCTTCGGAATGAATGTTTGCTTTTGATATCCCCAAATCTTTAAATTGATTTTTAAGCGCTGTCATCATTGCTGGCGGACCGCAAACAAAAATATCTGTTTTTTGAATATCAGCCACTGATTTAGCAATATAGTCAGCTGTAATCCTGCCATCTTTATCAGAGCAAAATAGATGAACATTGATATTTTTTCCAGATTTTTTTAAGGCCAACAGACCTTCTTCGTACACTGCTTCACTCCTTGTATTAACGCAATAAAACAAATCCACGGTTTCGCCGTTCAATTCCCCGGCTAGAGCCAAAAATGGAGTGATTCCAATTCCGCCCGCTATCCAAACCTGGCGTGAACGAATGCACTGCTCGGCTGTGAAAACGCCGTATCCACCTTCTAGTTTAACACGAGTGCCGACTGCTAAATCTTTCAATTGACTAGTAAAATCGCCTGAATTCTTAATACTGAACCTAACTGTGCCTTCTTTTGTAGGCGCAGAGCTGACTGAAAATGGATGAGTTTCAAAAGAAAATCCAAGATTTGGAATTTGCAAAAAAGCGTACTGACCGGCTAAATAAGGCATTGCCTCAGCAACAGGTTTAGCTGTTATCTCGGTTATTGATCCAAAAGTCTGAACCTCTGTAATCTCATACTTATATCTTTTTACTAACCAAGAACCAAAAACAGTTCGATACAAGTAGCTGCTAAGTCCAACTAAAATCAAAACTAATAAATAGTATCTAAGTGCCGGCGAGCGCGAAACATCACTTGGAATAAGGAGCATGTGTAGCGATCCAAGCAAAAGAGGAACTCCCAATAGCGCGTGGGACAACCGCCACCATTCATATGGCAAATTGATGTAAAAAGTAATTATCAAAAGCGCTAAAAGTCCGTAGAGCGAATATTGACCAAGTGCCAGCGCCACAGCATCGGCTGGAATAAAAAGTAAAAAGGCCTGGTAAAAAGATGTGGACGCAAATGTTAATGCCAGCGACACGGGGTGTAAAAGTAACAGAATCAGAGCTGTCCCGCCAATATGATGGTGGTACTCATATATTTTATTAATGCCTGGCAAAAACTTTTCAAATCGCCTTAACCTGGCGCTTAAAAACAAATTAAGACTGAGTAATACAATTCCCAAAAGACCACTAATTTGACCAATACTTTGCCATAGATGCTCAAAACGGTCAGAAATCGGCTCGAGCGTTAACCAAATAATAACCGGGGTAAGTAAAATAGCAACAAAAAGTCCAAACGCGATTTGATTTTTAAATGAATTTTTCATGGCCCGAGTATAGCAGAAAATTGATTGATTGTCGGCCTCTCTTATTTGTCTTTTATTTCTGGCATGCCGGGCAATAATGAGTGCCTCGGCCGGCGGTTTTTTGTTTTTGGATTTCTGAGCCACAGACTAAACACTCAAGCCCGGCGCGACCGTAAACACAGAGCAAATCTGAATAGTTTCCGCGCTTACCATCAGCACCAACATAATTTCTAAATGTGGTTCCGCCGACTTCAACAGCTTTGTTTAAAATATCAACAATCGCCGCCGACAGGCGACCCAACTCATCTGATGTTAAAGAGTCAGTCGCTCTATCCGGTCGAATCTTTGCTGCAAAGCAAGCTTCGTCTGCGTAAATATTTCCAATACCGGCGATTAGTTGTTGGTTTAATAATATTGATTTGATTGAGGCCTTGCGGTTCTTAATCTGATCTATAAAAATCTCCAAACTAAAATCTGGATTAGTTGGGTCAGGTCCAAACTTTGCCCAAACTCGGTTTTTTTGTTCTTCATCAATCAGCTCAATGTAGCCAAACTTACGCAAATCGTTAAAGTAAAGTTTTGATCTATCTGTAAAATTAAAAATAACGCGCGTGTATTTATTCTGATCGACTCCCGGCACTTCGTGTCCGCCGATAATCTCATTTTCTTTGTCTTGATAAATTAGCTGACCGGTCATTTTCAAGTGAATCGCTAAATATAGTCCGGATTCAAATTTGATTAAAAGTAATTTTCCTACACGCTCGATTGAATCAGTTATCTGATCTTTAATTTGGTCCTCAAAATCCTCGGCACCTCGTAAGGGCTTGCCGTCTTTAATCTCAACAAAATCAATCGTTTTGCCAATGATCGCCTTTTGTAGTCCTCTCCTAATTGTTTCCACTTCCGGCAGTTCAGGCATAAAGTCATAGTGCCTGATAGGCAGAGTATTGACAAATTTTGAATATTATTATATAAAATTGCTGGAGTATGGCTCTTCAGGGAGCCTACAGAGAGTAGTCAAATCGCGAGGTTCGACACGGCGCTGACGCTAGTCAGCATGGAAGCCGTGCTTCCAGCCGGGCCCCGGCTCTCTTGAGCAGTTCGCTGCTTATCCCAGAGGGGATTGAAACTACCCACCTTTAAAAAGTGGACTGCCGCCAAAGCCCTCGGGTCGAGGCGGTTTTCATTTTATCAAAAATCCCCCGCTAATGGGGATTTTTGACTACCGGCATTTTTTTACGCTGCTTCTTCGTTAGCCTGTGTTTCCTGCTTTGCCTCGAGCGCCTTTAGTTCCTCCTTAGTAGCAGCATAATCTTCGTCGAGCGTTGCGTTTATTTCTTCTATACTTCTGACTATGTCTTGTTCATCTCCATGACTTTGTTCTAGGAGCACGAGACTCTTTGCTTCCGCTGGAACACCGGAAAACAAAAGCGGTGGATTTATATTCTCCCCTTGCCCGGAATATTTTTTAGGAATACACCCATTTTGCTCAAAAGCAGGTGATGTGATTTGCATATGTTCAAAATTGTTTCAAAAACCGATAAATCTCAACCATGGCGAAGGTATCCATTTTACAATACTCAAGCAAATCTTTGGCAATCTGATCTTTTTCTTCCTGGGATGTTTTGGGATCAATCATCTTTTCCCAGCGCTCAACCGCCTGATCGCCCTTTTGGACCTTTAAAGTTTTATATGATAATTCAGGAACCAAAACTGGCAGAACATTTTTTATGCTGGCGCTTCCTTTGAATCTAGCATCAACGTAATAATTTTTTGCAAAGATATCATATAAATCAAACATCCTATCATTCATGTCTTCTAGAAAATCAGTTTGATCAGGATGGATTTCAGCCAGCTTGTTATTGCGCTCAGATTCGTAGGACTTGTACCAAGAAATAACAGAACCGTTTTCATCAAAGTCTTTTCGCATTTGTTCAATCAAAGGCAATGTTAAATCACTTGCAGGGTCCACAATCAAATACTCTCTATGCTCAAGTGTTCCATCCTCATGCAAGGTATGAAGTGAGTACTGAAATGGCACTTGTTCATAAGCGCCAAAGCCGTCAAACCGAGGAATGGCACTTGAGTAACCTTCGTAGTCGAAAAATTGCAAAGGAAAAACCAGCTCATCCAACGCTTCTTTTATTACCTCGTGATTAATCACTGGTTTACCAAGTATATAAGCATCATACTGCGCCTTCTTGGCACCCGTTAGCTTTTCCGGATTATAAATATCGTCAATTTTATAAATGCCTCGATCAATCCAATCGTAAAAAAGCTTTTTGCTGGCACCAATTCGATTGATGTCATGAACAGAATATTCTGGCACCTGGGGATTTGAATATCTAAAGGTTGTGCACTGAGCATTATGACCGCGGTACAAACATTCGCAACCCTTTTCCTCTGGCAGGTGAAGATATGTTTTAAGATCAGCCATTTGCTCTTGCACGCCTGGCATTGCTTCCAAAACTTCATCGGTAAGATCTACAATCACGAATAGCTCATCATAATTTACCCGACCAGATTTTCGATATTCACCATTGAGATGAATGACTCCGGCTTTTACAATTTTGATTCCAGAATTTTCAATCACAGTTTTCTGAAATGCCAAATCATTTACATGATGATGAGGCACGATTCGTTTTACATCATTTGTGGCCTTAACTTCGTAGAGTTCCCAACCATCTAGAACTTGATTGAATCTAAGAATATCTGCCTGAACAAAAAACTCATCATTTAAAAATGCTCCTTGAAAAATCGTTGCCGGTTTGCTTGTAAGAATATTCTTTGTAACCGGCACCGCATTTGCCCCTACTATTTCGACAAGAACCCCATCTGGAAAAAGATTCCTAGCCGCTTCATCGGCATCGTTTCCTTCTTTGATGATTTTCTTTTCAAAATCTGATAACTCAACCCCATCAAAAAGTTCTGGCTTGTATTTTTTAAGCCAAAGGTTTTTCTTGCAAAAGGTGTATTCAAGATAGTCGGTTTTGGTTATGTACATAGTTTAATTGATGTTTTATTTACCCTATCACATCCTACCAAAAATCCCCGGTGAGGAGGATTTTTTAAGCCTGATAAAAATCACAAATGATAAAATCAGTTAAAAAGTTCCTCAAACAATTTCCAATTCTTATCTTCACCAACCTTACCTTTTACATAATTATAATTTTCATCACAATTATAATACCAAACACCATTTTCAAAAATTGTAATACCACCTACATATTTTTTACCTAATTCTTTCAATTTCTTTGACAATGCTAACACCTTATCTTTTGTTTCTTGCGAGGTTGCAGTATCACCCTCCTTGGTGTCAAAAATACCAATTCGTCCATCCTTAAATTGGATAATCCAATCGGGATAAAATAATTCTTCTTTTTGATCTTCATTGTTAAAGTATTTTATAGCATAATGCAATTTACCATAATCACCATTCTTAAACCACCATTCAATATCCTTTCCTTTGGCGTCAATGTAATCCTTAAACTTCATTTCATTGGTCTTGCCTTTGTAATCCTTCAAAATATAAAAGCTATCAAGAACACATAGTTTTTGTAGTACTTCATCACAATCTTCCGTATAACCATATTCCTTTTGTATGGTAAAAGTCGGAGCCTCTCTCTCTTCTTGCTCTTTTTGTTTTTTCTCTAATAACTTTTTTGCGGTTGGTTTGAAATCTTTTAATGCTTTTGTAATTGCCGGTCTAAACTTACTACTTGCTCCCTTGTTTATGTCCGCAACAAACACACGATAATAAAAATCGCTATCCTCTCCAAAAACACTTTTCATCCAAATACGAATACCGGATTTTAATACACTCCAAGAGCGGGCGATATTAGTAAACTTTGCTTGCTCATCCGTTTGTTCTTTCAATAACTGATAGCAAATAAAGTTAAAAGTTTTTTCCACGTCATTAGTGGACATATCCAAGTCAACATCAATTCCTTTCTCATTGAAATCAATCTCTATTTGGTCAAAATCCTCGAATTGAGCGTTTGCGACGATTTTGTTAGTCAGGTACCCTGAAAGGTCTATACTCGCTTTTTCGAGCTTTTTAAGGGCATTTGCCTTGTTTAGTATGTCCTCTTTGGATAATCCAAAGGCTTTATCCATTGAAGCCACGAAACTTTTTTGAAATTCAAATGAGCGAGGGATATCACCATAATCTACTCTTGAAATATAAGCAGATTGTAATTCAATGTTTTTAATTCCTTTTTTTGGATAAGCGTGATAAACATCCGCTTTATTATTTTCACTTTGATCAGGTATTTGAACTTTATTTCTTTTATAATTCGTAAATAAATATCCCGAGTTTAACAAAGCATTATTTTTGTAATCGTCCTTAAACTGTGGTTCAGGCATACGCAAAATTCTGCCAACCGTTTGTGTATAAAAAACTTCTTTTTTTATTTCTCTAAACATTACCAATACACAAGCTCTTGGACAATCCCAACCAGTGCCGGCAGCCTGTTTGAAAAGCATAAAATCAGTATCATCATCATTCTCAGTTACCAACTCCATATTTTCTTGTCGTCCATCAAACCATTTGGCTATTTTAGTATCTTTTATTCCTTTTTTTCTCAAATAATCACACACTACTTTTTCTTTTGTTTTATCAACACCATTCTCAATCAAACTCTTGTCGTCATTTGGCAACTGGATAAGCATTAACGGATTGATATTTTTACCCATTCTTTCCAATTCTTCTTTTATTTCCTCTCTTTTTGCCATTCCCAAATCCAACAACACCTCGTCCAAATCCCTACCTTTATATTTTTGCAAATCTTCATCAGTCTGGACCATTATTCTTTCCTTTATCAAACCCTCACCAACCACACTATCTCTTTCAATCTCTAAATAACTCTTATTTCTATACGCTTCTAATTCATCATCTTGGTCTGGCGTGGCACTAACGTGAAGAATAATTTTTGGATTGATTTTATCAATTTCATTTTTTGCCAAGTCCGTGCTTTTATTTTTGTGACTTTCGTCAATAATTAAAATAATCTCTCGTCCTTCTTTTTGAGTATTCTCCAAAAAATCCTCCCAATAACAACCACTTTCTTTTCTCATTGTTTCATCATCAGGACGACGTAAAACTCTACTGTCAGCACTCTTTGAAACAATCTTTTGCCAATTCAAAAAAAGAATATCATTTTCATATAGTTTACCTCTGTTTATGTCATTGACTGTCACTAAATTATTTTCAAGATTATTCTCAAAATACTGCATAAACTTATCTCGGCTTTGCATTGCGAGATCATCGTTGAAAGTAATCCAAATAAACGCTTTATCTCGTTTCCATTGTGGTAAATGGTTTAGCCCACGCACAAAATTGGCAACCATAAAAGTTTTACCACTTCCTGTTGGGGACTTAAACACCATTGGGATTTTTCTTTTCTCTTGTTTCCAAACACGGACAAACATTTCCAGTAAATCCTCAACAGCTTTTTTTTGAAATCTTAATAAGTTAAAAATTTGCATACTAAATTAGGTTGTATATCTGTTTGTATATTTCTACAATAGGTTGGGGTATTGTTTTTAAGCGGATATTATTCAATCCTTCAAAATCATCAAAAATTGTTTCATCTTCCCAACTAAAAATATATACTGACACATCTTTTTTTAATTTCTTTACCTCGGCAACAAAGTCATCCAACTTGTCCATTTCTTCTCTAAAATATACAGCAGTGTATTGGTCGTCATTCTCAAAAATCTGCATATACTTATCTTGCTTGACCAATTCAAAGGTATTTTCTGCTATTGCCAATAATTCACCTGCATTGTGAGCTAATTCAATTTTATCCGCATCAGTCACACTTAAAATGTTATTCTTACCAACAAATTCTGTCACATAATAACTTAATGACCCGCCTAACCCCTTAATGCCAGCATATCCTTTTATAACTTTTTTTATTCTTGGGTAGCACACTTCTGACATAATGTTATTCTCATCATTTGTGCATAAGATAAATTGACGTTCTCCATCGTCACTATCGTTTAATTGCATTACAGCGTGTCCAGTAGTTCCTGTACCTGCAAAAAAATCAAGAATTACTCCATCATTAGGACATCCTAATTGGATAAAATCCTTAATCAATTCTACTGGTTTTGGATTATTAAAAACTTTTTCACCAAATATCTTTTTTAGTAATCCAGTACCATTACCACTACTATATTCTGGTTTGTAAAATATCGATTTTGGTTTTTTTGACGGTAAATCACCTAATTTCGGTCTCTGTTTTTTGTAGATACTACTATCCTCACCATTAAAAATTATAATTAGATTGTGTGCTTCTGTATTTATTTTATTTTTACTCCAGCGCCACGACATTTCTTTTCCGCCTGTAATTGGTAAAACCACTACATCACCATTTCTTTTACCCTCATCTGTCATTTTATTATCTTCTCTAACATATACCTCACCATTTTTCCTAATAAATATCGGATAAAATAAGTTAGGTCTTTTTTCTCTTGGAGCATTATTACCGGTCGCTTTTAAATTTGCACCTTTTTTATAAAAACCAAACTCATCCTCTTCCCATTCATCCATATCCTCTTCATCAATAATTTTAAATTCACCAATTTGTGCAAAATCTCTATTTTTTGAATACACCAAAGTATACTCGTGAGTTCCTGCAAAACCGAACTGGTCGTTATTACCCTTTAAATTCATTACTGTTGGCAGACAAGCAATAAAGTTATCTTTATTTTTTTGTTTATTTTCTTTGTTGAAAATTTCATCACACAATAATTTTAATTGAGCAAACTCATTGTCATCAATACTGATAAATAATATACCTGTTTCTTTTAATAACTCACGTGCCAATTCTAATCGCTTCCTCATAAAAGACAACCAATAACTATGTCTGTATGGGTGGTCTTTTGGCACCTCTGTGCCATCAGGAAACTTGTCCAAAATCCTTTTATCTTTATATCTAAAA
>Ga0210006_1000147_pt1 | contig 60382 bp, 58 predicted proteins | sample CryGey02umfilter_2_FD_185452 | JGI IMG/M metagenome (GOLD analysis project Ga0210006, IMG submission 185452) | Groundwater microbial communities from aquifer in Utah, USA - Crystal Geyser 4/10/14 0.2 um filter (SPAdes) (version 3) | ecosystem: Environmental > Aquatic > Deep subsurface >... | reverse complement strand
CCCCCACAGTGCCCTCGGCGGCAAGACCCCAGAACAGGTCCATCAAACCCACGGCGGAACCACCCACCGCCACTAACCGTTTACAAATTTTCGCCCCCAAACTGTCCAAGGAGTGGGGTCCACCCCAGCGCTCGGTGATGTCGGGGAAGGCGACAAACCCGGCGATCAGCCTGCCCCGGTCGTCGTGGATGGGGGCGCCATTAACGATCTGCCAGCGCTCGCTGCCGTCCTTACGCACCACCTTGAGTTCGACGTTTTGGGTGGTTTCGCCCCGCAGCGCCCGGGCCAGCGGCAGATCATTGAGGTCGACCGGGTTGCCCTGGGGGTCGAAATCGCGCCAGGGCTGTTTCATCTCTTGAAGCTTCACCCCTTGCACGAAGGTCGGCTCGTCGTAGGTGCGCAGTTGTTCTGCGCAGGCCCGGTTGAAGGTCAGCTCTCCGGTCGGTTTGGCGATCGCCATGGGGATGGGGGATTGCTCGACGATCCCCTGGAAGAGCAACCGGGTCTCTTCCAACGCCTGTTCGGCCAGCTTGCGTTTGGTTTGGTCGGTCACCGCCCCCTCGATGTGGAGGATGTTGCCCCCCTCGTCGCGGGAGATCGTGGTGTGGTCCACCAGCCAATGCACCGAGCCGTCGGCGGCGAGGATGCGGTATTCCTGGGTGTAGCGGCTGTCGCCCGCCGCCAGATGGTCCGCCACCTCGTGCTCGATCCGCGTGCGGTCATCGGGGTGAATGAGGTCGCCGTAGACGATCTTGCCCGAGCGTAGATCCTCGGGGTTGTAGCCGAACTGCCGCTGCACGTTGGACGAAACGTAGGCGACCGGCCAGTTCTCCTCGTTTTTCCAGCGAAACAGCACCGTCGGGCTGTTTTCGACCACCGTCAGGGCATCTTGCAAGTCGCGAAAAATCAGCAGATGGGTCAGGGCATCGGTGATGCGGCGACCGACCTCCAGCAGCTGCCGCTCCTCCTCGGCGCTCCAGATGCGGTCAAAAGAGCACTGTTGAATTCCGAATTCCCAGGGTTGGCCGCTCCGGGGGTAGAGGGCGACCGACATAAGGGATTTGAAACCGAAGCGGGCGGCGATCTCGGCGGGCAGTGGGCGGTCGCTGCCGGGGCCGAATGTAAGCACCCCGTCGCTTTTCAGAAGCAGATCAAGCTTGGCTGCGATGTCGGGATCCATGGCAATGGTTTGGTTTCCCGCGCCCGCGCCGGGGTACTGCGGCCGGGTCCGCTCCATGGGGACCGACCAGGTTTCGGCCTTGGGATCGCAGGGGTAGAGCAGGTAGGCCCGGTCGCAAGCGAAGACCGCCAGCACCTCGTCGAGCACCCGCGCCATCATTGCGTCGAGGTCTTGGGTGCCTTGGATGGCCCGGTTGATCCGGTCTAGGTTGGCCCAAAAACGGGCGGCGGCAGGAACGTCGGCCTCTTCGGGTGGGGCGTCGGGGGGTGGGGAGGTGGGTAAAGTCATGGGTGTGCCTCCAACGCGGGTGCTTGCCGATTAGGGGGTTAGGTTAAGGAAACGCTGATTAAAGGCAAAACTCCGCCATTGAAGCGCCTGCAAATCCCCCCTGTCCCCCCTTTGACAAGGGGGGGACGCTCACGGGAGGGGTTCGGGTTGAGTTAATCAGCACTTCCCTAGTCGCTGCCCCTGGCTGAACTGGGACCCCAGGTGGGGCGCCCGGCCTGCACCAACTCAAGCCGATGGATCTCCGAAAGCAAGATCGGCGGCGTTTCTTTGTGGCGACCGCCCCATACTTTTTATGAGGCACCGTGATGCTGGCACCCCGTTCCCAACCCTCCCCCCCTCCGCTACCCTGATCGCGTCGTTCCCACGACCCCTGCCGGAGGCCCACCGATGGAAGACTCCCTCAAACGTTTGCTCGATGCCGAGGTTAAAGCCGAGGCGCTGATCGACGGCGCCAACGCCCAGAAAGAGGCGATGCTGCGTCAGGCCATCGAGGATGTCCGGCAGGCCGAGCGCCGCTTTGAAGAGCGCATCCCCGAGATTCAATCGAGCTTCGAAACCAAAGCGCAATCGAGGGCCGAGCAGGCGGTTGCGGCGTTGGAGCGGCGCTACCACGAGCGCGAAGGGCAGTTGGGGGCGCTGGCTGCCGCCCGGCACGACGAGGCGGTCGAGGCCGCCTTTGCCCTGTTGATCGACAGGGAGCGGTAAAACCATGAGTGGGGTCGCTGCCTACGCCTACCTCGACGCCCGGGTCGCCGGGATGAGCCGCCATTTGACCTCCCCCGCCCTGCTGGAACAGGCCATCGAAACCCACCCCAACAACATTGCGCCCCTGCTGCAACAGGCCGGAATCGCGGCGGGGGAGGGGGACCAAACCGGATTGCCCGAGGGCCTCAGCGCCCGCTGGTTGGCGGCGATCCTGGGGGAGGCACGTACCTTGATTCGGGCGCTGCACGGTCCCGACCGCGAACCGGCCCTGTTCTGGGTGCGGCAATTCGAGATCGGCAACCTCAAGACGATCCTGCGCGGGCGACTCAGCGGCCTGAACCGGGGCGCCATCGCTGGGCAGATGGTCGATCTGGGCCCCTTCGCCACCCTTCCGGTCGATGAATTGCTGCGCACCGAGGACCCCGCCGAGCTGCTGCGCCTGCTTGAAAAAACCTCGTTTGCCGACATCGCCCGCCAGGCCCGCCGCACCCTGGACGAACACCAAGACCTCTTCGAGATCGACGCCGCCATCGACCGCCGTTATTACGCCGGACTCTGGGCCAAGGTCACCGCCCTGCCCGCCGCCGCCCGACAAGAGGTTCGCCCCCTGCTGGGGCGGGAGATCGATCGCATCAACCTGGTGTGGCTGCTGCGCTACCGCCTGACCTACCGTTTCCCCCCCGCCAAGACCTACTTTTTGCTGGTTCCGGCCACCTATCGCCTGACCTCGGCCCATTTGCTGACCCTGACCCAGAGCGAAACGCTGCCCCAGGTGCTCAAGCAGCTTCCCCCCCCCTTTGTCACCCTGCTGGGCGGGGCGGGCAACATCACCGATGTGGCGTTGCTGCTTGAACGCGAACTACGCCGGTTTGCCTTCCAAACCCTGCATCTACGCAGGTTTTCGCTGGCGCGGGTGATGGCCTACCTGGTGCTGCGCGAGTTGGAGCGCCGCCGTTTACCCACCGCCTTGAAGGGGCGGGAGTTGGGGCTGACGGGAGAGACCATCCGCTACGCCGCCGGGTTGGAGGAGGGATCCTATGCTTGAGGCGCTGTTCCAGCCGCTGCCGATGCAACGGATCCATCTGCAGGTGATGCGCGAGGATGCTTCTCGCGCCGCCCTGGCGCTGGCTGAACTGGGGATTTTTCATCCCGAGCCGACCGGGCGCTGGGAGGAGCGGCTCCCTGAGCAGCCGGGGGCCCGTTACCGCGAGGTCTACCGCGAAGCCCAAGGGCGCTTTGACAAACTCTGGGGTTTGTTGGGCGATGCCCGCGAAGATCTCCCCCCCGATGGTCCGCCCAGGGAGGTCCCCATCGAGGAATTGGTGGCGCTCAACATGAAGCTGGGGAGGTGGTGGCACGAGGTCTCGGCGCTAGAGGAGCAAACCCACCGCCTTGAGGATGAACGTCACGCCAAGCTGCAACTGCTGGCCAGCCTGGAGCGGTTCGGGCAGCTCGACATTGATCTGTCGCGTTTGCAGGAGCGGCGCCGTTTTCTCGATTTGCACCTGGGCACAGTGCCGCTGGCCAACCTGCGCCGTCTGCGCGAATCGCTGGGGCTATCCCAGTATTTGGTGCAGTCGTTCCGCGAGGTGGCGGATCTAGCCCATGTGGTGGTGGTTGGCCCCTCTGCAGAGGAGCGGGACGAGGTGCGGGGGCTGCTGGCCGCCGCCGGGTTCGTCGCCACCCCAATCCCCAAAGAATTCCGGGACCGGCCCGAAACGGTGCACAAAGAGCTGGACGCCCGCTTGGCCACCATCACCGACGAACTCAAGGCGGTGGAGGGGCAGATCAAGGCGTTTGCCCAAGTCCATCGGGACGAACTGCTTCAAGCCTGGCGCGCCCTGACCTGGGCCGCCCCGCTGGCGTTTTTATCGCCGACGTTGCGGGGCATGGGGGGGCTGGCGCTGATCCACGGCTGGATGCCCAAGGATCGGGTCCGCGAGGCCGACCAAGCCTTGCACCGCTACCTGAAAAACCCCTACGTGCTCGAATCGCGCGATCCCCAGCCCGAGGAGCGCTGGGAGGTCCCCTCGGCGCTGCGTCACCGCTTCATCCTGCGCCCCTTCGCCACCTTGGTGAAAAACTACGGCATCCCCCGTTACGGCGAGGTCGATCCGACCCTGCTCTTTGCCGTCACCTTCATCGCCATGTTCGGCATGATGTTCGGCGACATCGGCCACGGTCTGACCATCGCCCTGGGGGGGTGGCTGCTGCGGGGCAAACTCAAGAGTTTCACCCCCTTCGTGATGGCGGCGGGGGTTGCCTCGACCCTGTTCGGCTGGATGTACGGCTCGATCTTTGGCTTTGAAGAGATCGTCGAACCACTGTGGATTTCACCCTTAAGCGACCCGATGTTGATGCTGATGGTGGCGCTGTATTGGGGGATCGGCTTCATTGTGGTAGCGACGATGTTGACGATCCGCAACCGCTTGGTGGAGCGCCGCTGGGGGGAGGCGCTCTTCGACGGCAAGGGGCTGGCGGGGCTGGCCCTCTACCTGGGGGGGCTGGAATCGGCCCGCGCCGCCACTCTGGGGCGGTTTGGCATGGGCGAGGCCCTGGCGATGGCGATTCCTCTGCTGGTGATTTTGACCTACGGCTGGAATCGCAGCAGCAGCCGGGGGGGCGAGAAACTGCTGGTGGTTGGGATCGAAGGGTTCGAGACGGTCATGGGTTTTATTGCCAACACGTTGTCGTTTTTGCGTGTGGCCGCCTTCAGCCTGAACCACGTCGCCCTGGCGGTGGCGGTGTTCACCTTGGCCGAGATGATGGGGTCGACCGGACACTGGGTCACAGTGGTGTTGGGTAACCTCTTCATCCTGGTGCTGGAGGGGGGGATTGTGGCCATCCAGGTGCTGCGCCTGGAGTACTACGAGGGGTTTTCAAGGTTCTTTCAAGGGGATGGGAAGGAGTTCAAGCCGTTGGTGTTGGGGCGGTAATTTGGGTGGATGGCGCCATTAGGGTGGGGTGGGGGCTGATCGGCCCATCCTTCGTCCTGCGACAGGCTCTGGATGAGCGCACTTAAGTTATTGAACAACCTATCAAAACGAAGGGCGAAGGATGAGCCGAACAACCTCCGTCTTGTCGCAAGGAGGCACCATGTCGTTCTGGGTTTACATCCTCAAATGTGTCGACGGCAGCTATTACATCGGCCACACCGATAACCTGGAATATCGGCTTGCCCAGCATCAATCGGGGGAAATCCCCGGTTACACCCGATTTCGTCGCCCGGTCGAATTGGCATTTTCTGAGTATTTCGACTCAAGGGAACAGGCTTTCGAAAACGAACGGCGCTTGAAGGGGTGGAGCCGAGCGAAGAAAGAGGCGCTGATCCGGGGGGATTGGGAGGCTGTTTCGGAATTGGCGAGGGGGCGAAGTGGGAGGCCGAAAGGTGGGGACCGGGGTTGATTGGCTCGTCCCTCGACAAGCTCGGGATGAGCGGATTTGGGTTTTGGAAACGACCCATCAATCTCAACCCACCCACCCTGAGCTCATCCTGAACTTGTCAAAAAACGAAGGGTGGACTGTTGAACCCCCCGGCAGGGGGGGCCGGGGTTGATTGGCTCGTCCCTCGCCCTGCGACAAACCCAGGATGAGCTCGGAACAAGAAGTTATTGAGTAGGCAGTCAGTCCACAAAACAAAATCCGCTCATCCCGAGCTTGTCGAGGGACGAGCCCCGAACCCCCGCCGGTTCAACCTAGAACTCAGCAGATTGTTTACCGTGTCGGCCACCTCAACCGGTCCGACCATATTCAAAAGGAGCTCGCCATGTACTGGCTCGTTGCCCTGATGTCGCTCAGCCTGCTGGGGATGATGGCCCTGGGGGTTTGGCTCGAATTCAAACCGGTCACCGACCGGGTCAAGGTGCCCCGGTGGTTTCGCGGCACGGTGGCGGTCAATCTGCTCACCTTCGTCGCCGCCGAGGTGGGGCTGCTCCTCTTCGGGGTGCACGACGTGATGGCGGCTGAACCTGCGGTGGCCGGGGCGGCCCGAGAAATCTCGGTGGGGATGGGGCTGGCGTTGATCGGCATCGGCATCCCCACGGCGCTGGCCGCCATTGGAGCGGGGATCGCCGTGGGGCCGGTGGGGGCCGCCTCCTTGGCGGTCATCAGCGAAAAGCCCGAGATGTTTGGCCGCTCCCTGATCTACCTGGGTCTGGCCGAGGGGATCGCCATTTATGGCCTGGTTGTGACCATCCTTTTGCTGGGAAAAATCGGATGAGACTGATCGCCCTGGGCTCCCACCACCTGACCGAGGGGCTGGCGCTGCTCGGCTTCGAGACCATCCCTGGCGCCGATAGCGCGGCGGTGGAGCGGTTGCTCGAAGGGCTGTGCAAGGGGGGGGAGGCGGCGATGGTGTTGTTGGAGGACCACCTGGCCCGGGCCGGAGGGCTTTGGCTCGACCGGGTGCGGATGCGCGAATCGCGCATCGTCGTGGTCGAAATCCCCCCCCTGAGTGCCCCGCGCGACTACCACCCTGCGGTGGAGGATCTGGTGCGCCGGGTGCTGGGGGCCTCGGCGCTGGAGGGACCGAAATGAATCCCGACGAACGACAGGTTCACGCCCTTGAGGAGGCGCTGCTGGCCCGCGCCGAATCGACCGCCGAAGAGATCCGGCGTGAATCCAAGGCGGCCCGCGACCGGGCGCTCGCCGAGGGGGCCGACCGGCTGCGGCTGCGCGAAGAGCGGGAGATGCTCTCCGCCCAGGCCCGCTCGGAGCGGCTCTTCCGCCGCCGCATGCAGGCGGCTGAAATCCGGTTGCAAGGGTCGCTCGACAAGGCGCGCTGGGGGTTGATCCAGAAGGTGCTGGGCGGGGTGCGGCAACGGTTTCAAACACTTACCGAAGATGAACAAGCCTACCTTGCTTGGCTGGGGACCACGGTGGCTGCGGGACTTGCCGAACTCGAAGGGGAGGTGACGGTGGCGCTCAACCAACGCGACCTCGACCGCCTGACCCCGCAGTGGGCCACCTGGATCGAGGGGACCGCGCCGGGCCGCAAGGTGACCTTGAATCCCGAGCCGGTCATCACCCTGGGGGGGGCGCTGCTGATCGCCAAGGGGGGGCGGATTCGGGTCGACGAGACCTTCGAAGGGCGGATGGAGCGTATGAGCGAGGCGATGCACCGGGCGGCGATGGAACACCTGTTCGCCAACGCCGAGGAGATGGGGGTGGGGGTTTATGGCAATGTGTGACGCGATGGCGGTCGCGACCGCCCGCATCGCCCGGTCTCCGGGCGAATATTTTTCCCCCCTCCAAAACCAACACCCCCCCGAGGCGAGCCATGGGTAAGATCGTTTCGGTCAACGGCCCCATCGCCATCGTCGATCTGCCCGGTCTACGCATGGGGGAGCAGGTGCGGCTGGGCGAGATGGCGCTGATCGGCGAGGTCATCACCCTGGAGGGGCGTCAGGCGGTGGTGCAGGTCTACGAGCCGACCGAGGGGGTGCGTCCCGGCGAAAAGGTGGAGCGACTCGGCCATCCCCTTTCGGTGGAGCTGGGGCCGGGGCTGCTCGGCTCCATCTTCGACGGGGTGCAGCGCCCTCTTAAGGTGTTGTACGAAACCTTTGGGGACCAGATCGGGCGGGGGGTGCACATTCCGGCGCTTGATCGCGACAAACGCTGGGATTTCACCCCCGCCGCCCACAAGGTCGGCGATACCCTGACGCCGGGGACGGTGCTGGGGACCATCCCCGAGACCGCGTCGATCCAGCACCGGGTCATGCTCCCCCCCGATGGCTCCGGCGAACTGCTCTGGCTGGCCGACGCCGGACAGGTCACCGTCGAGACCCCCATCGCCCGCATCCGTCTGCCCAACGGTCTGGAGCGCGAGCTGACCCCGATGCAGCGCTGGCCGGTGCGCTTGCCCCGCCCCTACGTCGAGCGCGACCACGCGGTCGTGCCGTTGATTACCGGGCAGCGCATTCTCGACACCTTTTTTCCCCTGCTCAAAGGGGGCAAGGGGGCGGTGCCGGGGCCGTTCGGGGCGGGCAAAACGGTGGTGCAGCAGCAGATTGCCCGTTGGTCCAGCGCCGATATCGTCGTCTATGTCGGCTGCGGGGAGCGGGGCAACGAGATGGTCGATGTGCTCGAAACCTTCCCCAACCTGCAAGACCCCCTCACCGGCCGCACCCTGATGGAGCGCACCCTGCTGGTCGCCAATACCTCGAATATGCCGGTGGTGGCCCGCGAGGCCTCGATCTACGTCGGCGTCACCATCGCCGAGTACTACCGCGACCAAGGGTTCGATGTGGTGATGGTGGCCGACTCGACCAGTCGCTGGGCCGAGGCGCTGCGCGAAGTGGCGGGCCGTTTGGGGCAGATGCCGGTGGAGGAGGGGTACCCCGCCTATCTGTCGTCGCGGCTGTCGGCTTTTTACGAGCGGGCGGGGCGGGTGCATACCCTGGGTGGTGGGCTCGGCTCGGTCACCCTGATTGGCGCGGTATCCCCCCCCGGCGGTGACTTTTCAGAGCCGGTCACCAGCCACACCAAAGAGATCGTCCAGACCTTCTGGGCGCTCTCCAAAGCGTTGGCCGACGCCCGCCACTACCCTTCGGTCGATTGGAACGACAGCTTTTCGACCGATGTGAACACCGCCGCCCGCTGGTGGACCGCCGAGATCGACGCCACCTGGGCCGCTCGCCGCGCCGAGGCGTTGGCGCTGTTGGCCCAGGCCGAGGAGCTGTCGCGCATCGTCAACCTGGTCGGCCCCGAGGCGCTGTCCGATTTGCAGCGCTGGACGTTGGAGGCGGCGGCGCTGATCCGCGAGGGGGTGCTCCAGCAAAGCGCGCTCGACCCCGTCGACAGTTATTGCCCCCCGCGCAAACAGTTCGCCCTGCTCGATCTGGCAATCGCCATCCACCGTCAGGGCAAAGATTTACTCGCCCTGGGGGTCCCCATCCGCACCCTGATGGCGCTCCCCCTGCTGGCCCGCGCCCGCCGTCTGAAGAGCGAGGTCGAGGGGGGGGATACCGCCGCAATCGCGGCCTTCCGCGAGGAGGTGGGTCGGGCGATGGATGGGATTCGCTTGGAATACAGTGGGGGGGAAAAGCGGTAGAAAACGCCCCCCTTCAAAACGGGGGGTGGGGGGGATTTTCGGGCGCCCCCAATACCCACCCAGTGGGCAGCGTCATTCCGGGTTCCCCATTGGAGCCCCGGAATGACGCCGGTCATGAAAAAAACGTGTAGGAGCGCCGCCCCCGGCGCGATTGCTTGTCATCCCCGCGCAGGCGGGGATCCAGTTCGAAGGCAAGATCGGTGGTCGCGCCAACGCACGAAGGGGGAGACAACCCGGCCCCGCTTGGGTCGACAGGTGCGGAAGGGGCGGCGTTGCTCACGCAACCCGGGTTCCCGCTTTTGCGGGAAAGACGCCGGTCATGCAAAAAACGTGTAGGAGCGCCGCCCCCGGCGCGATTGCTTGAACGCGATGACATTTTTCGAGGTTCTTATGCCCCACCCCGAATACCGCATGGCCACACAAGCCCAGGGCGCCCTGTTGTTTTTACAGGGGGTGCCCGGCGTTGCGTTGGGGGAGCGGGTGGTGGTGCACGACCACGCCGGGGGGCGGCGCAACGGGCAGGTGATCCAGACCTCCGACGATCTGGTGCTGGTGCAGGTCTTCGAGGGGACCGACGACCTCGACCTGGAGCAAACCTGGGTCCGCTTTTTGGGCCGTCCCTTTGAGATGTCGTTGTCCCCCGACCTGCTTGGCCGGATCTTCGACGGCATCGGCCGCCCCCGCGACGACCGCCCTCCCCTGATTTCGAGCCTCAAGCGCAACGTTAACGGCGCAGCGGTCAATCCGGCGGCCCGGGCCTACCCCAAGGAGTTCATCCAGACCGGCATCTCGACCATCGACGGTCTCAACTCCCTGGTGCGGGGGCAGAAGCTGCCGATCTTCTCGGGCTCGGGGCTGCCCCACAACCGGCTGGCGGCCCAGATTGTCCGGCAGGCGCGGCTTCCCGGCGAGGAGAGCAACTTTTCCGTCGTTTTCGCCGCCATGGGGGTTTCCTACTCCGACGCCCGCTTCTTTCAAGAGGATTTCGAATCCTCCGGGGTGCTGGGCAACGTGGCGATGTTCATCAACCTGGCCGACGACCCCCCCATCGAGCGGCTGATTTTGCCCCGCACCGCGCTGACCGCCGCCGAATACCTCGCCTTCGACCTCGACCGCCACGTCTTGGTCGTCATCACCGACATGACCCACTACGCCTCGGCGCTGCGCGAGGTCGCCACCGCCAAGGGGGATGTGCCGGCCCGCAAGGGGTACCCCGGTTACCTCTACTCCGATCTGGCCGAGATCTACGAGCGGGCCGGGCGGATCCGGGGACGCAAAGGTTCGATCACCATGGTGCCGATTCTGACCATGCCCTCGGACGACATTACCCACCCGATCCCCGATCTGACCGGCTACATCACCGAGGGGCAGATTGTGCTTTCGCGTGAGCTGCACAACCAAGGGGTCTACCCCCCGGTCCACATCCCCCCCTCTTTAAGTCGATTGATGAAGGACGGCATCGGCAAGGACGACACCCGCGAGGACCACCCCCGGGTCGCCAGCCAGCTCTACGCCGCCTACGCACGCGCCCTTGAGGTGCGCAATCTGGCCTCGATCATCGGCGCCGACGAGCTATCCGATCTGGATCGGGCCTACATGACCTTCGCCGAGACCTTCGAGGCCCGCTTTGTCGGCCAGGGTGAGGACGAATCCCGCACCGTGCTCGAAACCCTGAATCTGGCCTGGGACTTGATCTCGCTGCTGCCCGCCGACGCGTTGAGCCGGGTCAGCGAGGCCGATTTGAAGCGGTACCACCGGTATGGGGGGTAGGAAGATGAGATTTGGCCGGATCCTTCAAGAATCGCCCGACCTGTCCCCTCTCCCCAGGCATGGGGAGAGGGTTAGGGTGAGGGGTGGCCGCAGGACGACGGGCGGATGGATTTGGCTTCATACCTTTGCGTTGAGCGCTGCCCCGTGCTTGAACGACAGGCCTCCGATCACCGCCCCCTCACCCCGACCCTTTCCCCCTAAGGGGGCGAGGGGGAACATCGACGGCACCCTCCCATGGCCCGCCTGAAAATCCCCCCCACCAAGAGCGCCCTGCTCGACCTGCGCCGCCGGGTCGATTTTTTGGAGCAGGGGCACGCCATGCTCGAACGTAAGAAGGAGCTGCTCACCCGGCTGGTTTACGACCGCCTGAATCACTACCGGCAACTGCGCGGCGAGGTGCGGCGGGGGTTGGAGGAGGCCTACCGCTGGTTGGGCATCGGCCAAGCCCGCATGGGTAGTCAGGTCTTCCGCCAGATTGCCACCGGGATGCGGCCCGGCATCGCGGTGACGGTGCTGCCCCGCAGCCACTTGGGGGTCGAGTACCCCTCGGTCACTGCCACCCCTCTGCCGCTGCAACCGGTGGGGCTGCTCGGTACCGACCCGAGCCTGGACGAAACCCGCACCCGCCTGACCGACACGGCGGTGCTGCTGGCCCGGTTGGGGGAGGCCGAGACGGCGCTGTGGCGGCTGCTGGAGGAACAACGCAAAACCCAGAAGCGGGTCAACGCCCTGAAATACAACATTATTCCCCGCTACCACGAGACCATCGCCTTCATCGAGGCCAGCCTGGAGGAGGAGGAGCGCAGCGCCCTGTTTCAGGTCAAGGTGCTGCGAGAAAAACGGGCGCGTGCGAAATAGTGGCCCCCATCGCTATGAGCTTGCGCCGCACCTGGCTTGTCCCCCTCCTTCTCATCCTCTCTGCCGCCCTCTGGCTTAACCGCTGCACCCCCGCCCTCTTTTGGCCCCTGCCCGACTGGCACGACGATCCCCGCTTGAGCCGTTTTCAAGTCGTCCCCGAGACCCTGACCACCCCCGACGGCGAGCACCTGGCAGCTTTGTGGATCACCCCCAAGCCGCCAAGCCAACCCAAGGGGGTCGTCCTCTTCATGCACGGCAACGCTGGGAACATCAGCTACCACTGGGAGGGGTTTCTGTGGTTGGTCGAGGCGGGGTACGGGGTGTTGGTCTTCGATTACCGGGGCTACGGCGACTCGACCGGCATCCCCACCCTGACGGGGATTCACGTGGATGGCGCGACCGCCCTGAGCCGCGCCGCCCAGTTGCACCGCCCAATCGGCGGCCCGTTGATCGTATTCGGTCAATCGTTGGGCAGCGCGGTGGCGACCTTGACCGTCGCCCACGCCCCCGAGAAGGGGGCGGTGGCGGGGTTGTTGCTCGACGGTGCCTTCGCCCGTTATGCCGAGTTGGGGCGCGAGCACTGGGGCAATGGGTGGTTGACCTGGCCGTTGCAATACCCCCTGAGCTGGCTGGTGCCGGGGGGCTTTGATCCCGTCGATGCCATCGGCGCTGTGGTTCCAGTGCCGATCCTGATGTTGGCGGGGGAGGGGGATCGGGTGGTGCCGCTGCGGCACAGTGTGGCCCTGCATGAGGTGGCGTCCGCAAGCCGGTTGATTCGGGTGCCGGGGGCCGAGCATCTGGGAACATTGGATGGGGTTGGGGTGAAGGGGGCGGTGTTGGGGTGGTTGGCGGGGCTGAGCGAGGGTAAGCCATGACGGGGTGGACAAATCAATCGGGGCGTTGGAAGAGGCGGTTGTTTCTGGGGGGGCTCCTCCTCCTGGGGCTATCGGGCTGTGCCTCTATGCTCTTCCATCCCAGCCACGACTGGCATCCCCCCTCGGTGTTGGACCGTTTTGACCACCAACCCTTGAGTTTCACCAGCGCGGACGGGGTCATCCTCGATGGTTTGCGCGTCGCCCCCAAGGGATGCACCCCCAAGGGGACGCTCCTGTTTTTTCACGGCAATGCCGACAACCTCAGCGGCCACCTCGGACAGGTGCTGTGGCTGGTGCAAGCGGGGTATCAGGTGATCGCCTTCGATTACCGGGGCTATGGCCGCTCGGGCGGCGAGCCAGACCTGGCGGGAATGCACCGCGACGGCGAGGCGGTACTGGAGCAAAGCCTCAAGCTGCCGTCGGTCGATCCCGAGCGCTTGGCGGTGCTGGCCCAATCGCTGGGGGGGGCGGTGGCGATCCACACCGTGGCGACCTCCCCTTTGAAAGGGTCCGTGCGCTTCCTTGCGGTCGAGGGGGTTTTCAGCGGTTACCGGCGCATCGCCCAGGACAAGGCGGCCAGTTTCTTCCTGACGTGGCCCTTTCAGATCCCCATCCGTTGGGGGTTCGACGACACCTACAGCCCCGACCGCTTCATCGCCCAAGTCGCCCCGGTGCCGCTGTTGCTGATCGAAAGCGGGGAGGATCCGGTCATTCCCGAGGGGCATGCCAAGCGACTGTACGATTTGGCGAAGGATCCCAAGGGGCTGTGGACGGTCAACGATGGCGCGGGCCACATCGAAGCCTTTGCCAACCCCGAGGTGCGGGGGCGGTTTCTTGAGGCGCTGGAGCAATACCTGGGCCCGCCCCCGGAGGGGGGATGTGGACAGCGGTGATTGATCTCACGTGACCTTTTTGATCTGGGTTGTCATGCTCTCAGCATTCTGAGGATGGGTGAACATTTTCACCCCCCGACCCACAAGCTTGGAGGCTGTCATGAAGAAATTGCTTGTTGCTGCCGTTGCTGTTCCCGCCCTGATGCTGGCCGCCGCCCCCGCCGCCTTGGCTGGTGGAAAAGACAACGTCGGTTGTGGTCTGGGGACCCAGGTCTTCGGCAGCAAAATGAACAACTCTCTGGTGTTCCAGGTGCTCGCCGCCACCACCAACGGGATTTCGGCCAATCAGACTTTCGGCATCTCGACCGGCACTCTGGGCTGCGACAAACCCAGCACCGTCGCCTCCAACGAGCGTCTGAACGAGTACGTGCAGGGCAACATGGATCTTCTGGCCCGCGACATCGCCATGGGCAAGGGCGAAACCCTCGACGCCCTGGCCGAGCTAATGGGGGTTCAGGCGGGCAGTCAGTCGCTGTTCAACCTGACCCTGCAAGCCAACTTCGCCCAGATCTTCCCCTCCGAGGGGGTCCAATCGGCCCACGTCATCGACGCCATCGTGCGTGTGACCCAGGGTTGATCGAGCGTTTGACCGCCGTGATGCACAGCTGGATCAAGGGGATGCGGGCAACCGCATCCCCTTTTTTTTGCCTGTTTGGGTTGTTGGCGGCGTGGCCCGCATGGGCCGACGCCGCACCGGCCGACGCCTGGATCGCCCAGGCCCGCGCCGGCCACTGGGCCCAGGAGCGGATGTGGCGGGTGCTGCTCCACTTTCGGGGCGACGAGCCCCAAAGCCTGATCGACGATCCCCTCTTTTTCCTTGCGCCCCAAGGCTTCCACGATCCCGAGGCGGAGCTTGAGGCGACCTTGGCCGGGATGGCGACGGGGGGGGAGCCCGACGAGGCGACCGTCTGCCGCTTCCCGGCCCGGAGCCTGTGGCTGCGCGATAAGCTGGGGCTTCCCCCCGAGGCGCTGCCGCAGGTCTCCTGCCCGACGCTGGACAAGGGGCTGGCCAACATGGAGCCGCGCGCCGCCACCCTGGTGTATCCGGTGGGCGACATGAACAGCCCCGGCACCATGTTTGGCCATACCCTGCTGCGCATCGACGGCGGTTTTGAGAGCCCGCTGCTCTCGTATGCCATCAGCTATGCCGCCCAGTTCGACCCCGACGCCAACAGCTTGGCCTACATCTACAAGGGGATCTTTGGCGGCTACCCCGGCCGCTACTCGGTGCAGCCCTACTTCGAGAAGGTCAAGGAGTACAGCAACCTCGACCAACGCGACATCTGGGAATACCGCCTGACGTTGAGCCCCGAGCAGGTCCGGCGCATGGTGCTGCACGCCTTCGAGATCCACCGCACGACCTCCGACTATTATTTCCTCGACGAAAACTGCTCCTACAACCTGCTGTTTCTCGTCGAGGCGGCCCGTCCCGACCTGCACCTGACCGACCGGTACAACCTCTGGGTCACCCCCGGCGACACGGTGGCCGACATCCGGGCGGCGGGGTTGATTCAAGAGGTGCGCTATCGCCCTTCCCAGTCCAGCCGCCTGTGGTTTCAGGCGGGGCAGATGAGCCCCGAGCAGGTCGAGTGGGCGGCCGATCTGGCCCATGGGGAGGCCACGGTCGAGCAGTTGGATGAGGGGGGGATGGAGGTCGCGGCGCAGACGACCGTCTTGGACGCCGCCAGCGAGCTCCTGCGCCTGGACTACGGCAAACACCGATTGACCCAGGCTGCGTACCTGCCCCGCTTTCTCGCCCTGTTGCGGGCTCGCAGTGCTCTGGGCAGTCCCAGCGGCGACCCCGAAATGCCATTCCCCCCCCGTCCCGACCTGGGCCATCCCCCTTCGCGTATGGTCGCAATGGTGGGAGGGCAGGGGGGCGACGGCTTCGTCGAGTGGCGCTACCGTCCCGCCTACCACGAGCTACTCGACCCCGCCCCCGGTTACGGCGATGGGAGTGAGATTCAGTTTTTGCCGATCAGTGTCCGTTATTACCCCGCCTTGAAGCGGGCCCGCTTGCAGCAGCTCGATCTGTTCCGCATCGACTCCCCGGCGCCGCGCAGTCCCTTTTTCTCGCCCATCTCGTGGCGGGTTCGGCTGGGCTGGAGCGCCAGCGATCCCTTGGACCCTTTGGCTCCTGTCATGGCGCGCCTTGCCCCTGGTCTGGGCGGTACTTGGCGGCTGGGGGGGCAAACCCTGGGCTACGTGATGGCCCAGGCCGAACTGGCCGCCTCGCAGCATTGGGGCAAGGGGTACCGCTTGGGGGGCGGCGGCGTGGTTGGCGCGGTCTGGCACGAGGGGGGCTGGGGGATGCGCGGCGAGGTCGGGACGATCGCCTACGGCCCTGGTCGAGCGGTGTGGGAACGACGGGCCAGTCTGGCCGCCAGTTGGAGTGTCGATCCCGATTGGGCGTTGCGAGGCGAGGGGGAGGTGGTGGAGCGGGATGGACGGCAGGTGGCGACCTGGATGTTGGGGTGGGCGGGGTATTTCTGAGGGGCATTCCCCCAACTGATTGCTCCTTCCCCTCCTGGTGGGAGGCCGGTTGGGGGTGCAACCAGTCTCCAACGGCAACGCTCTTGCCGCTGGCCCCATTCGTCCTTCATATGCCCGGTATTTGTCAGGGGGGAGGGAGACCCATTCGAGGGGTGGAATGACGTCGACTCGCCCGCCCGCAGACAACAAGGTTTTGATAGAAGCCGCCGGTGATCGGCGTCGGGGACGCCTCCACAACACCGCACCGCATCGTCTGTAGGAGCGCCGCCCTCGGCGCGATGCTTCGTTGACCGTTCGAATAGGCTGTTCCCGCCGGTGATCGGCGTCGGGGACGCCTCCTACAAAACCGCACCGCATCGTCCGTAGGAGCGCCGCCCTCGGCGCGAGCTTTGTTGACCGTTCGAATAGGCTGTTCCCGCCGGTGATCGGCGTCGGGGACGCCTCCTACAAAACCGCACCGCATCGTCCGTAGGAGCGCCGCCCTCGGCGCGATGCTTTGTTGACCGTTCGAATAGGCTGTTCCCGCCGGTGATCGGCGTCGGGGACGCCTCCTACAAAACCGCACCGCATCGTCTGTAGGAGCGCCGCCCTCGGCGCGATGCTTTTCCCCTCCCGCGCCATCCCCCCATCACCAACATGCGCTAACGTATCCCCCTCTTGAATCCAAACCCCAAGGATCCCAACCATGACCACCCCCTCGACCCTCGACACCCTCTTCCGCCCCACCTCGGTTGCCGCTGTCGGGGCCAGCGAACGGGTCGGCTCTGTGGGGCATGGGCTCATCCAAAACCTGCTCGACGGCTCCTTTACCGGGAAGGTCTACCCGGTCAATCCCAAACACGACACCCTGCTCGGCGTCCCCTGCTTCCCGAACCTGGCCGCCATCGGCCAGCCGGTCGATCTGGTTGTCGTCGCCACCCCCTTGAAATACGCCCCGCAAACCATCCGCGACTGCGCCGCCGTCGGTTGCCATACCGCCGTGGTCCTCTCGGCGGGGGGGAAGGAGGCGGGGGAGGAGGGGAAGGCGATTGAGGAGGAGCTGGTGCGCGCCGCAAGGGAGAGCGGCGTTCGGGTGCTGGGGCCGAACTGCCTGGGGATTCAGGTGCCGGGGGTGGGGCTCAACGCCTCGTTCGCCAGCCACATGGCCCCGACCGGACGGGTCGCCTTCCTGTCGCAAAGCGGGGCGCTGTGCACGGCGATCCTCGATCAGGCGATGGTGAGCCAGACCGGGTTTTCCCATTTTGTCAGCGTCGGCTCCCAGGCCGACCTGAGCTTCGGCGACCTCATCGACACCCTCGGCGCCACGGAGGAGGTCGAGAGCATCATCCTTTACATCGAATCGCTCACCGACGTCGCCCGCTTCATGTCGGCCGCCCGTGCGGTCTCGAAGATCAAGCCGATCCTAGCGGTCAAAAGCGGCCGCTCCGCCTCGGGGGCCAAGGCGGCGGCCAGCCATACCGGGGCGATGGCCGGATCCGACACCGTCTTCGACGCCGCCTTGGCGCGCGCCGGGGTGATCCGGGTCGACACCGTCGCCCAGCTTTTCGACTGCGCCAAGGCGCTGGCCAAACAGCCACGCCCCACCGGGGGACGGGTGGCGGTGCTGACCAACGCGGGCGGCCCCGGCGTCATGGCGGCCGACGCCCTGGAGCGGCTTGGCGAGCGCCCCGTCTCTTTGAGCAGTTCGACCGTCGCCGCTCTGAACGCCTGTCTTCCCCCCTACTGGAGCCACAACAACCCGGTCGACGTGCTCGGCGACGCCACCCCGGAGCGCTACGCGGCGGGGCTGAAGGTGCTGTTGGCGGCCGAGGAGTGCGACGCCGTCATCGCCATCCTCACCCCCCAATCGATGACCGACCCGCAAGGGATCGCCGCGGCGCTGGTTGAAGCCTCCCAGGGGTCGAAAAGGCCGGTGATGGCGGTGTGGATGGGGGGGCTCGACGTGGGGCCGGGGCGGCAAACCCTGGAGGCGGGGGGGGTTCCCTGTTTCGAAACCCCAGAACAAGCGGTCGAGGTGGTGATGGCGATGGTCCGCTACAGCCGCAACCTGGCCGCCCTGCAAGCGACCCCCCAAGGGTTCGGGGCGCCGCTGCGCAGCGACACCCGGCAGGCCGCCGCCTTGATCCGCACCGAGCTTGAGCGCCATCCCGACGGGCTGGTCCTCTCCGAGATCGAATCCAAGGCGCTGCTGGCCTCGTACGGGGTGCCGGTCAACGCCACCGAGGCGGCCCACACGGTGCAGGCGGCGGTGCAGACGGCGGCCGAGTTCGGCTACCCGGTGGCGATGAAGCTGCTCTCCCCCACCATCACCCACAAGTCGGACGCAGGCGGAGTGCAGCTCAACCTGCGCGGCGAGGAGGATGTCCGTCGCGCCTACGCCGCCATTCAGGCCAACGCCCTAGCCTACGGCGGGGAGGGATCGTTCTGGGGGGTGACGGTGCAGCCGATGCTGCCCCGCCCCGACTTCGAGCTGATCCTGGGGGGGCGGCAGGATCCCTCCTTCGGTCCGGTGCTGCTCTTCGGGATGGGGGGAATTTTGACCGAGATTTTGGAGGACACGGCGCTGGAACTCGCCCCCCTCAACCGCCACTTGGCCGGACGGATGATCGAGCGCACCCGGGTTGCCAAGCTGCTGGGGGGCTACCGCAACCGTCCCGCCGCCGACCGGGCCGCGTTGGAGGAGATCCTGGTGCGGCTGTCGGACCTGATGGCCGACTTCCCCGAGATCACCGAGCTCGACATCAATCCGTTGTTGATCCACGAGGGGCGCCCGGTGGCGGTCGACGCCCGGGTCGCCCTGGCCCCCACCTGCCAAAGCGCCCCCCGCCACATGGTCATCCGCCCCTACCCCAAAGAGCTCGAAGAGGGGTGGGTGTTGCAGGAGGGGACCCCGGTGCTGATCCGCCCGGTGGTGCCCGAGGATGAGCCGATGCTGGTCCACATGCTGGAGCAAGCCCGGGAGCAGGAGGGGCTGTTCCACTACTTCGACCAGGCGGGGCCGAAGCTGCACGAGGCGATGGCGAAGTTGGTGCAGAACGACTACGACCGGGAGATCGGCCTGGTCGCCGTCGAGCAACCCCCCGGAAAACCGAGGATTCTGGGGATCGTGCGCATCCTGCAAGACCCCATCCGCCCCACCCAGGCCGACTTCGCCCTGGCCGTGGCGGCGGGATGGCAAGGGCAGGGGCTGGGCCGCAAGCTGCTCGCCAAGGGGATCGAGGTGGCCAAAGGCCGGGGGATCGAGCGGCTGGGGGGGCGGATCAACGCTTCAAACCAGAGGATGAGAGGTTTGGCGGAGAGTATGGGGTTTGGATTTGAGGAGGGGGATGGGGTGGCTTGGTTGGGGTTGGGGGGTAAGCTTTAACGAAAGCTTCGGTAACGGCTTTTCATGCCATTCTTCGTTGGAGATTCCATTTGTTATCAGCTGTCGAACAACAAAGGCTGCATGTCTCGCGTGCAACCGGTGCGGACAAGAAGTCGCAATTCGGGCAGTTTCTAACGCCCGAGCGGACGGCAGTCTTTATGGCCAACCTTTTTCCGCAGGCGGGGGAGGGTGTTTGTCGTTTGCTCGATGCGGGGGCGGGGATCGGTTCCTTGTCGGCTGCTTTTTTGAGTCGCTGGCGGTCGGGCGGTTTCAAGTTCGAGCGGACCGAGGTCGATGCCTTCGAGATCGACGCCGCCTTGCATCCGTACCTTGCGCAAACCCTTGAAGCCTTTCAACGCAGCGATTCGTTGTCGATTCATGTTCGAGACGACGATTTCATCCATGCCTCGGTCGAAGTTCTTTCGGGTGGTTTGTTTTCACCCGCGGGCAAGCGCTACACCCACGCAATCCTCAATCCCCCCTACAAAAAAATTCAAAGTCGTTCGGCCCATCGGTTGGCGTTGCGCCAGGTCGGCATCGAAACGGTCAATTTGTATTCGGCCTTCGTCGCCTTGGCGCTGGCGCAGATGGAGGAAGGCGGGCAGGTCGTGGCCATCGTGCCGCGCAGTTTTTGCAACGGGCCGTATTACCGTCCTTTTCGGGATTTTGTGCTCGAACGGGCGGCGCTTCGCCACATGCATCTGTTTGCTTCGCGCAACAAGGCTTTCAAGGACGACAGAGTCTTGCAGGAAAACATCATCATTCGGTTGGAGAAAGGCGGAAGACAGGGTCCGGTCACCATTTCGACTTCGACCGACGATACTTTCGACGATTTGAGCGTTCACGAGCATCCATTCGACCGCATCGTTTTCCCGAGCGACCCCGAGTGCTTCATCCATGTGCCGACCTCGCCCGACGAAAGCGTTTTCGATTCCTCCGAGTCCCTGCGTTATTCCTTGGCGGAGCTTGGCCTGTCGGTATCGACGGGGCCGGTGGTCGATTTCCGTCTCAAGGAACATCTGCGCGCCATGCCCGAGGATGGAACGGTGCCGCTGTTGTATCCGGGGCACATCAAAAGCACCGAGACAGCCTGGCCCTCATCGGCGTTGAAAAAGCCAAATGCCATTGCCGAAAACGATGCGACTCGGAAATGGCTTTATCCGGTCGGGTTTTACTGCGTGGTTCGTCGATTTTCGGCCAAAGAGGAGCGACGGAGAATCGTTGCTGGCGTGGTCGATCCCAAAGATTTCAGCGGGTATTCCCGACTGGGTTTCGAGAACCACTTAAATGTGTTTCACGAGGGCAAAAATGGGATACCGGAATCCTTGGCCAGGGGGCTTGCTGTCTTCCTCAATACGACAGCGGTGGACGAGCACTTTCGCCGCTTCAACGGCCATACCCAGGTCAATGCCACCGATTTGAAGCTGATGAAATATCCCAGCCGCGAGGCGTTGATGCGACTCGGCCAGTGGGCGTTGCGGCATAGTGAGCCCACCCAGGACATGTTGGACGAGCAATTGGAGAAGCTGACGGCATGAGCAAAAGGACCAAGAGCCGTATCAACGAGGCGTTGCGGATTCTCGTTGCCCTCGGGTTGCCAAAGGGACAGCAGAACGAACGATCCGCCCTGTGTTTGTTGGCTTTGCTCGACCTGATCCCCGGCAAGGGATGGGCTGACGCCGCCAGCCCCTTGATGGGGATTACCCCGATCATGGATTGGGCGAAGCAGCATTACAGAAAGGATTACGCGCCGAACACCCGCGAAACGTTTCGGCGCCAATCGATGCACCAGTTTTGCGATGCGGGAATTGCGCTCTACAACCCCGACAAGCCCGACCGACCGGTCAACAGCCCCAAGGCGGTTTACCAAATCGAACCTGCCGTGTTGGTTCTTCTGCGCACCTATGGGATGGCGGAATGGCAGGCCAATCTCGCCAACTATCTGGCCAAGCGCGAAACCTTGGTCGAGCGATATGCAAAAGAACGGGAGCAGGCGCGCATTCCCGTGGAGATCGGTCACGACCAACACATCACACTCAGCCCCGGAGAACACAGCGAATTGATCGGGGCCATCATCGAGGATTTCGCGGAGCGTTTTGTCCCCGGAAGCGAGTTGGTCTATGTCGGAGATACCGGAGACAAATGGGGTTATTTCAACGACGAGTATTTGGCCGGTTTGGGTGTGAGGGTCGATGCCCACGGCAAGATGCCCGACGTGGTTCTGCACGATACGAAAAGGAATTGGTTGTTGTTGGTGGAGTCGGTGACCAGCCATGGTCCGGTCGACGGCAAAAGGCATCATGAACTTGCCGATCTGTTCAAGGATTCCACCGCCGGTTTGGTTTACGTGACCGCATTTCCGAATCGCGCCGTGATGGGGCGGTACCTTGGCGAGATCGCGTGGGAAACCGAGGTCTGGGTGGCCGATGCGCCATCGCACCTCATCCACTTCAACGGCGACCGTTATTTGGGGCCTCATCCTTGAGGCGGAATCGGCGGGATGGTAGGGGCTGGGCGCAAGCTGCAGGCCAAGGGGATCGAGGTGGCGAAAAGCCGGGGGATCGAGCGGCTGGGGGGGGCGGATCAACGCTTCAAACCAGAGGATGAGAGGCTTGGCGGAGAGTATGGGGTTTGGATTTGAGGAGGGGGATGGGGTGGCTTGGTTGGGGTTATGAGGGCGGGTGGATGGATGGGAAAAGAAGTGCCCCCTCGCCCCTTAGGGAGGCGCTGATTTAATAGCGCTTCCGAGCGCCCCAGGGCTGGTCGCTGTCGTAGGAGGCGACCCTGTCGCCGAAGACCCGCTCTGTCGTAGGAGGCGACCCCGTCGCCGAAGACCCGCTCTGTCGCAGGAGGCGACCCCGTCGCCGAAGACCTGCTCCGGCATTGAAGCGCCTGTAAATCCCCCCTGTCCCCCCTTTGACAAGGGGGGGACGCTCACGGGAGGCGTTCGGGGCGAGTTAATCAGCGTTTCCTTAGGGAGACGCTGATTAAAGGCATCCTGCCTTGAATCAGCACGCTACGCAAAAAGCGTCGTTTTTTCTTCGCGTTCAAAATCAGTCACTTACGGTCCTGATTTTGGCGGCCCATCCCTGGACCGCTCGGAAGCGCGAATAAATCAGCGCTTCCTTAGGGGAGAGGGTTGGGGTGAGGGGTGGTTGTTCTTTGAGCGGAGTGGCAGGGGATGGCGGTGGTTGAGCGGTGTGCAAGGTTCTCTGGAGGGACGCGCTCCGTCGCGTCCACGGCCACGACGAAGCGTGGACTACGGCGGTGTGGGAGGAAGGTGACTTTAAGCGTGAAAGTGGCCTATTAAGACCTGAACCCGTTCCTTTTTATCAGAGGCGCGTTTTAATAAATATTTCAACTAAGGAATAACGATGCCAGACCTGAAAGCATTCGTGGGTAATTTTCTTATAGAAGGGGAAGAAATAAGTCACCACGGAGAAGGTTGGGTTCGTGATAGGTTGACATTTAACTGTGATGGCTTCACCTATGTTTTTATCCAAAGCCAAAAGGTGCTCAGATCTGATGGTAAGAGGGGTTCATGGGAGTTTGTTCCGAGTGCTGTTGTTTGCTGTGAAAATGTAAATGAAGATGACTTTGAAAAATCTCTAGAAGTTTTGAACAGGTTATGTTGGATATTGACTTTCGCAACGATGTCACCTGTAGCTGTTTATGGCTATGAATATCCAAATGGAACGGGTAATGGTAAATTCTTGGATGTGGCAAAAAATGCACGATTTCATAGGCCGGTATTTGCTGATGGAAAGCAAATTAAAAAGTTTGTATCCTGCGTCTATGAGACTTATAAATCGTTGGAACACAAAAGAAGGCTAAATGGAGTTATTGATTACATAAATCAGGCTGACAATTTAAATCAAGCCATTGAGGTTAAATTGATTATTTTGTTGGTTCTAATGGAAAACATAAAACATTCATTCGCAGAAAGTAAAGAAATACCGTTTATAGATAAGCACTTCAGAAAACGACCAAAACCCCAAAAAGGAAGAGATGTATTTTCCTTTAAAGAATTGCTGGATATGATGTTTTGTGATGCAGGAATGCATATTGACTTGAAGCCAATTGTTGATCTTAGGAATGAGATTATCCATACGGGATTAACGGGGGAAGACTACTCATGGCAGCGGGGTCATTATGAAGTTATTCAAGATATTATTCGCGAGTATGTGCTTAGAATTATTGGTTACAATGGTGGTTATTTTTCTTATTCATCGGGAGGAAATAAATTCCTAGAAATTTGAATTTCATCAGTGAATAAGAGGGTTCAAGTCTTGGTCTTTCATCCCCCCCCTTTGACCCCCAAGGTTCGTAGGCAAAAAGAGGGTGGCGAGGTCCGGCAGGTAGGCATCCCCGAAATAAACTCCGCAACATCAAGAGCCAAGAGCGTTTATCCACAGATTACGCAGATTACGCAGATTTAAAGGCGAACCCAAAAATGCTTGGGGTTTAATCTGCGTGAATCTGCGTCATCTGTGGAAAAAGGTTTTCAACAAGATCCACGCGGGGCAGCGGGGTCAGGTTTTGACAAGCCACTTTTCCAGCAAGATTGCTTCCTCGTAGGGCTGTGAGGACGGGGGTTGTGGTGGATTCCGGGTCCGGCTTCGCCGTCCCGGAATGACGCCGGGTGGAGGTGGTGGGGGCGACCTCCGGTATGCTGGAGGCCCCCGCGCGCTCCACCCGCCCCCTATCCCCATTGCTCCCTACACATCCCCCATCCGGTCGAATTGAACGAATCGAACGATTCGACCATCATAGGCCCGTCGTTTCACCACGGGAGGATTCCACCATGCAAACCTTGACCGCCAACGAGGCGAAAACCCGATTCGGCGAGATGCTCGACCTGGCCCAGCGCGAGCCGGTGCGCGTTACCCGGCGCGACCGGGTCGTGGGGGTGATGGTCAGCGCCCAGGACTATGAGGCGATGCGGACCTTCTACGCCGACCGCTTGCGCCACAACCTGCAGGCGGGGGCGCAAGCCGCTGCGGCGGCGGGGTTGACCGAGGAACAGCTTGCTCTGCTGTTGGCCGACGAGAGTTGAGCCATGACCCCCTTCGAGCGGGCGGTGGTCGATACCCATGTGTTGCTCAGTGCCGCGTTGATCCCAGATGGCATTCCGGCCCGGTTGGTGGATCGATTGCTGCAAAACGGACGGTTGGTTTTTTCGGCGGTCACCTTTGCCGAGTTCGAATCCCGCATCTGGAAACCCAAGTTCGACCGCTACCTGACCATTGAGCTGCGCAAGTTGTTGCTGCACGACCTCAATGCCAGCGCCCTTTGGGTGGAAATCCCCCCCGAACTGGCGGCCCGCACCTTCAGCCGCGACCCCCACGACGATCCCTTCATCCACGCCGCCCTGGCCGTCGGGGCCAGCCGCTTGGTCAGCGGCGACGACGACCTGCTGTGTCTCGATCCCGTGGAGGGGGTGCGGATCCTCACGCCCAGGCAGGCATGGGAGGCGTTGGGGAGCGGGTGAGGGGATGGGGCGCGGCAAGGTTCAAGCCCCCCGATAGTTACCTCCCGCTCTTCCCCGCGTCATCCCAGGGTCCCGTTCCCCATCGAGCTCAAGGCCGCCACAAGTTTCTTGGCAATGATGGCGCAGGGGGGCCGAGGGTGGGATTGAATTGCCACGACGATGCGTCTGGGTAGGATCGGCCATCGCATTGGGCGATGGCCGAACATTAAAAACGGACACCTGAAAGGAGTCTTTATGAACAAGGCTGGTATCGCGGCAGTGGTGGGTCTGATGTTGGCGGGTTGTGCAGGGCAGGTACCGCCGGACAACGTATTTCCCATTAACGGAATGGTGGTCACCCTGTCTCCCGAGGAGATGCAGGAGCTTCGCGATGCGTGGGTGGATGAATCGCTCACCGCACATCCGCTGGTGACAGCGCTTGAAATTGCAGACGTGAGGTGGACGCTGGATTTCATTGCGCTTCGGGAGTCCAAGCGTAAACCCCAGCCCTGTCGCACCCTCAACTTCGAGGGGATTGAACATACCCCGGAGGGGATCACCGATATGAGGGGGCAACATCCCCCCGCAGGTCGTTTCGACGAGTTCTGGCGACTCAATGCATGTGGCGTTGAACGGGGCTATCGCGTGTTCAATCCGCAATCGACCATGGAATTGGCTATTGATGAAGCTCCCCTCCAAGGGGCAACACGCAATCCTTGACCGGCCCTGGAGCCTGATTTTTCTCGCCTGCGCAGGAATGCCCCCAGGGAAGGGGGCAAGATCAGCTGGGGTTAGGGTGGATTCGGGGTCCGGCTGCGCCGTCCCGGAATGACGCGGGGTGGGGCGGTGGAATCGACACCGTAAAAACCCAAAAACATGTCCGTAGATGACGCCCCCTGCATCAGACTAGGAGTCTGTCGGGCTTGAGCGTCCGTAGCGAGCCGAGTGGGGAATCGAGGCCAAATTTTCACGGTTTTGAGGATCATAGTGGTGGCTATGTGACGAGAAACCGGGGGAATTTGGACCGATTACCCGCCGGCGCAGTAGGACGATCTCAAGTCCGACAGACTCCTAGTTGTCGCCGTATTCGAATTTTCTAATTTAGGGGGCAGGAGGTGCCCGTATGGCACGACATGCACAAGCATTCAAAGATCGGGTAGTGGCGCGGTTGCTGGCGCCCGAGGTGTTGCCGGTGTCCGAAGCGGCCCGGCAGTACGGGGTTTCGGTGGCGACGTTGGAACGTTGGCGTTCTGCGGCGCTGGGCGAGGCTGCGTCGGCGTCTACGTGGAGCGCTGCCGCCCGTCTGTAGGCGGTGATCGCCACGGCAAGTCTGGACGAAAACGCCAAAAGCGCCTGGTGCCGCCAGCACGGGGTGTTCCCCAGCGAATTGGACAAGTGGCGCCGCAGCGCGGTGGCGGCGCTGGACGATCCCGCCGGGGCGCAGCCCAGTCCCAAGCAGATCCGAGAGGACCGCAAGCGCATCAAAACCTTGGAGCGTGAGTTGCACCGCAAAGACAAGGCGCTGGCCGAAACCGCCGCCCTGCTGGTGCTGGCAAAAAAGCTCTCGGCGATCTACGGGGAGGGCGCGGACGCATGATTCGCCTGGAAGATCGCCAGCAGTTAGCCCACGACATCCAACAGGCCCAAGCCGCCAAAGCGCCGCTCAAACAGGCCTGCGATCTGGTCGGCATCGACGTGCGCACCCTGCAACGCTGGAAGCAGGGCGGAGGTTTGACCCAGGGCGACCGTCGTCCTACGGCCAACCACCCAAAACCTGCCCACGCCTTGACCGACGAGGAGCGCGGGCAGATTTTGCGCATCGCCAACGAGCCCCGTTTTGCCGAGGTGCCGCCCGCCCGGATCGTCCCGATGCTGGCCGACGAGGGGTGTTACCTGGCCAGCGAGGCCAGCTTTTATCGGGTGCTGCGCGACGAAGGGCAAACCCAACACCGGGGCCGGGCCAAACCTCCGCGCAAAAACCGTCCGCCGACCACCCACGTGGCCACCGCGCCTGGCCAGGTGTGGTGCTGGGACATGACCTACCTGCCCGCCGTGGTGACGGGGCAGTGGTTTTTCTTGTATCTGATTCTGGATCTGTACAGCCGCAAGATCGTCGGCTGGGAGGTCCACGAACGCGACAGCAGCGAACATGCAGCCCAGTTGGTACGCCGCACGGCGCTGGCCGAGGGGGTGCATGGGGCGCCGGTCAAACCGGTGCTGCACGGCGACAACGGCGCCACCCTGAAGGCCACATCGGTGCTGGCGATGCTGCATTGGCTGGAGATCGAACCGTCGTACTCCCGGCCCAGGGTGTCGAACGACAACCCCTACGCCGAGTCGCTATTCCGCACCGCCAAATACCGCCCTGAGTTCCCGTCTCGGGGCTTTGCCGACATGGAGCAAGCCCGCACCTGGGCCGCAGCGTTTGTGCATTGGTACAACCAAGAACACCGCCACAGTGGCATCGGCTACGTCACCCCGGCACAGCGCCACGAAGGGCAAGACCAGGCCATCCTGGCTGCCCGACACGAGCTTTACGTCGCAGCCAAACAGGCCAACCCCAGACGCTGGTCGGGCGCCACTCGCAATTGGACCCCCGTGGCCGCAGTTACCCTAAACCCAGAGCGGGAAAACCCCGCCACCACCGCTTGGGATACGGAAAAACAACGCCAAGCATCGTGAGTTGGGCGACAACTAGCTTGAAATGCGCCGATGCTATGGTGGCATTTAACCACACATACTTGAGTATCTGGGTGCAGCGAAACTGGACTCCGAATGAGATCGCAAGTAAGTACAGACAAATTGGCGCATAACAAGCGCTTCACTGATAAAGAGAAGACCGCGTATGAATTTGATTGATCAATACATGCAGCGTATCCAAGCCATAATTGGCGAGCGAACTGCAGAAGAGGAACAATATGATGCTGAGGTCATAAGAGGGCTTAAGAAATTTGGCAAAATCCGGAAGGCCATAAACAGAGCGAATAAGAAATATCCCGGTGAAGCGCTGAAATATAGTGATGAGAATATCGGTGAAATTGAATCCCACTATCACTATCTCATGAAGCATATAGAAATGCTGAATAAGATCACACATTGAAAAAGATGCCACGTCATCAAACAATCTTTGAAACAAAGGAAATGGTATTGGGCGGCGATCCAAGAATGCGTGAATCATCGGGGTCTAGTCTTGACATCGCCGCCGCCGAGGTTGAAACCGGGCGTTGAAGGGGCGACGGTTGCCCATCGTCCCCCCACCCTAGGAGCCCCCGGATGCCCCTTTTCCCCTTGGTCGCAATCCTTCTTGTGTTGTCTCTCTCCCCCGCCCAAGCGGCCCTGCCCCCCCTCGACGATACCCAGCGGGTCGTCCTGGCCAGCCACATCGTCGAAGGGCAGGTGACGGCCATCGACCGGCGCGAGGCGCTTGACCGCATCGGCACCCGCACCATCCACACCCTGACCTTGCAGGTGTTTCGGGTTCTCAAGGGGGAGGGGATCGCGGCGGGGAAAACGGTGCAGACCGAGTTCTGGCGGGCGGCTCGGCGGCCCGAGGGGTGGGTGGGGGATGGGGGACAGCGGGGAGGGTTTGTCGTCGGGGCGCGGCTGCGTTTTTACCTGGCCGGGGGGGAGGGACACTACCGCCTGCTCAACCCCAACGGCTCCGAAACCCTCGACCGTCCCCCCCCGTTTCAAACCCTGAAGGTGGGCGACCTGACGGTGTTCTACCCCGCCGACTGGAGCGCCGATGACCCCAAATCCAGCGGCGCCATCGACCTCTGGCCCCCCGAATCCTCCACCCCCGGCATGAGTTTCATCGCGGTCGAACCTCTAGGCCCCTGCGGCGACCTCGACGCCCGCCGGGTGGCGCTGCTGGCAGAGATCGCCACCTACCTGAACAGCGAGTTGATCGCCGAGCGGGCGCTGCGCCGGGGCGAGGGCTTCGAGCTGCAATACCGCTGGATCGACGCTCCCGGTCAAACGCCGAGCTTCCATAATTGGGAACGGTACGGGTGTCGGTCGGGCCGTTTGTACCGGGTGCGGCTCAACAGTGTGGATGGGGAATTCGAGCGCTTGCGCGGGGTGGCGTGGGCGGTGATGGAGGGGTTGTAGGGGGGAGGGGAGCGCGTCCCTCCAGTGGCATACCGTGCGGGCGGATTTAGGGGGTCGGGGTTGCCTCTTCATTCGCGGACAGAAGTCCGCTCCCACCAAAACCTCCACCAAACCCCCACCCCAAACCCCGACCTTCCCCCTTGGCTGTGGGAGGCGACTTCTGTCGCCGAAGCGGAGCTGGGTTGTCGGGGCGTGCTCCGGTTGTGGCGACGGGGGTCGATCTTGCCTTTTGGAGGGGCGTGCTCTGTCGTGGCCGTTTTTGATTCAGCCAACAAACGGCGGACGCGACGGAGCGCGTCCCTCCAGGGGGCACATCGTTCGGGTGGTTTTTGGGGATCGGGGTTGCCTCTTCATTCGCGGACAGAAGTCCGCTCCCACCAAAACCCCTACCCCCAACGCATCAACTCACCCCGGCCTGCCGTCCACTCGCGGCAACACCACCATCTGCAGGTGCCGCCAGGCAAACCCGACCGCGCAGATCACCCAGATCAAGGCAGCGGCGATGTTGAAGAAGGGGGTATCGCCTCCCGGCTGGGGGAATTCCCCCAGCACCCGCGCCAGCACCGCCGCCTGAAAGAGGATGAACACCGCCGTGGTCAGCCGGTCGGCCGCCATGGGGCGCCCCGAATGGCCCCGGCAGACCCGTCCCGCCACCCCCAAAAAGACACTGCCAAACAAGCCGATGGCCAGGGCGTGCAGCGGCGCTTTGCCGAAGAGCTCTCCGTAACCCAGCGCCAGCGCCCCGCTTTGGATCGCCTCCAACGTGAGCCCCACCAGCAGCCACATCCACCCCACATAGAGGGTCCAGGCCAGGGGGGCGAAGATCAGGGCGGGGAGGCGCCAGCCCCAGGCGACCCAGGCTGCGGCGGTCAATAGGGGCAGATCGAAGAGCCACAGCGAGGGCTGTTCTCCCAGCACCGCCAGGGTGACCCGTCCGGCGATCAAGGCCACCGCCAGGGGCAAAAACCAACTCGGGCTGGTCGGGGGCGCTACCTCGGGGGCGAGGCTGCCGAGCTGTTCGTGCAGGCCGTTGATCGCAAAGACCGGGTACATCCGGTTCAGGACGACCATCAGCATCAGCACCATCATCCCCCACACCCCTAGTTCGCGGGCCAGATCGAGCCAGATCCAATCGCCCCGCCACAGCCATACCCCCCAGGCGAAATGGGCGACGATCCCCAGCCCGGCGCCGGTCAGGGCGTAGGCGACATGGCGCCGCCCCTCGGCGCGTCCCCCCCGAAGCAAACGCCGCATCAGGGTGATCCACCCCAGCACCCAGCCCAGCCCCGTCAAAACCACCCCCACCCCGAGCAGCACCTCGCTGGTGAACATGCCTATCCAGAAGACAAGCGCCCCGGCGGTCATCAGGCTCCAGGCCAAGACGAATTTCTGGGCGGGGATCTCGGCTTGGCCGAGCCAGCGCGGGACGATGGTCAGCAGAAAGCCGCAGAGCAAAAAGGGGATGAAACCCGAGAGCATCAGGTATTGGTGAGCCCAGGTGGCGTAAACGATGTCGAGCATCGGCCACCAGCCGGTGTGCCGCGCCGTCAATTCCGCCCCCCACCAGGCGATGGTGAGCACCATTTGGACCAAACCGACCGCAAAGAAGGGGCGATGGGGGGCGGCCGACCACCAGTGGAAGGGGGGTGGGGCGACAGGTTGGATCGAAATCAAGGGGTGCCTCCCGGTCAGGCAGGTCGGAAACAGAGGGCGGGGGTGGGACCTTAGCGGGGAAGCGGTGGAGTTGTCGAAGGGGAGATAAGGCCTGCAATGGCGATGTTTTGGAGGGCCACGCTGCGTTGTGGCCGCCCTGTGGCCGGGGGAGGAAGGGGGGACGCGACGCAGCGCGTCCCCCCTAAAAGGGTGTGGCTGGGCAGCTTGTGCTTCTGGCGTGGGCGGCGAGAAATCCATAGCTGCGATTAGCAATGACGCACGAGCAAACCGTGAAGACCCCGGCTAAAACACCCGCCCCGCCGCCACGACGTGGCTGTTCCAATAGGGGTTTTTCAGGCTGCCGTACGAGACCGTTTTGCCGCTGCTGGGGGCATGGATGAAGCGGTCGTCGCCGACGTAGAGGCCAACGTGGGAGATCTTCGGGGGGGCGACCTTGAAGAAGAGGATGTCGCCGGGGCGGATCTGCGACAGCGGCACCCGGTCGACCCGGTCGAGCAGCCCCTCGGTCGAGTGGGGGACATCGACTCCGACGCTTCTGTAGGCGTAACGCACCAAGCCGCTGCAATCGAACCCCTGCGGACTTTCGCCGCCCCAACGGTAGGGGATGCCAACCTGCTGTTGGGCCGTCTGCACCACCGTGGTGATGGCATCGCCCCCTGCCGAGCGGTGGCCGCCGCCGCAGCCGACGAGTTGCACGGCGACGGCGACCAGCAGCAACCAGCCCCAATGGCGTAGTGTCAGTGTGTTCATGATAACCCCATATGTTGGGTGCGCGATCCAGCGGGGGGCGACTTCTTAGCCCATCGCCCCAGATACCTCGGCATTATTCCAGGGGAGCCCGGAATAATGCCAGGGAGACTTAGGAAGCGCTGATTCAAGGCATCCTGCCTTTTTCAGCGACGCTACGCAAAAATCAAAAGCTTCGGCGACTTAGGTCGCCTCCTACGACAGCGCTCCATTTTGGCGGCCCATCCCCGGGTCGCTTGGAAGCGCTATAAATCAGCGCTTCCTTAGGGCGGAACACAACGTCAGTTGTTTTTGTTTTTATGGTTTCTTGCTTCCATCGGGATCGGATAGTGAGATATCGCACAAGACCGTGGGTTGATGGCACGCACGTGGCGTTGGCGATTTTTCTTGCTGCGACGCACATCTCGACGCCGAATCATGGTGGGGTAGGATGAGCGCAGGTATGGACTTTCAGATTTGAGAGGAACGGCGATGCAGACATTGCAAGGCGGGACGGCGCGGGGTTTTACCTTGCTGGAGCTGATGATCGCAGTGGCCATCGTCGGGGTGCTGGCGGCGGTCGCCATTCCCATGTATCGCACCCAAATGATTCAAAGCCGGGCGGCGGGGATGCTCGACTACGCCCAAATCTACAAGAAAGACATCGAAACCTACCTGGCCGAACACGAGGCGCTGCCGGCTACCGTCGACTCGGTGGTGGCTCCCACCTCGATGATTAACAAAACCCTGTTCGACTTCCCAGCCGCCGGGGTTGTGCACATCCGCCTCTACCCCACCCAGGCGCTCGCCTCCGACGTTCAAGTCGGCAAGCAGTACGTCACGATTCAGGGTGTCGCCTCGGGAACCACCATCACCTGGGATTGCGGAGCGATCGGCGCTGGATTCGACCTGCCCTCAAACTACATGCCGGGGTGGTGCCGCAGCGCCCTGAGTTACGACATCACGACCAACAACAACTCCAATTCCGACAGCGGCAACAGCGGCAACAGCGGCAACAGCGGCAACAGCGGCAACAGCGGCAACAGCGGCAACAGCGGAGACCGCGGTAATTCGGGCAACAGCGGAGACCGTGGCAATTCGGGCAACAGCGGAGACCGTGGCAATTCGGGCAACAGCGGAGACCGTGGCAATTCGGGCAACAGCGGAGACCGCGGCAATTCGGGCAACAGCGGAGACCGCGGCAATTCGGGCAACAGCGCAGACCGTGGCAATTCGGGCAACAGCGCAGACCGTGGCAATTCGGGCAACAGCGGTCGTGGCTGGGGGCAGGGATCGGGAGGTGGGCAGGGGCACAACGATTGACCGAAAACTGCCCTACCACCGTTTGGGGTGGGGCAATCTGGGGCGCTGGATGCTGATGCGTCAGCCGCTGCGTTGCACCGTGTGCGGGGGGCAGATCAGCTCCGCCGCTGGACCAAGCTGGGCCTACGTGCTGGCCGCCACCATGCCGCTGCTGTTCGAGGCTGAAATCCGCGAGTGGGCTTCGGAAAACGGAGCAGGGGTGCTCGGTATGTTGGGGTATTCGCTGCTGCTGGTGGGGGTGAATTTCTTCGTAGCGGTGCTGACCTACGCCCAGGTTAAACGGCTAAGGCTGTTTGAATAAGGTGGATTTGCTCGGCCTCCCCCCCCTTTCGCGGCGCCTTGATCCTTCCCGCTCCCCAGCACCGCATACATACCACCTCCCCCGGCACGAACCCACCGCAGCACTCCTTCGCACCGTTGTTGCAGCAGACCTCCGCTTTCACCTTGCCGCTGCCGCCACAGGCGGGGCAGGGGATCATCTCAGAGGGGAGGGTGGTGTCTGGTTCATCGCGGCAACGCCTCTGGGAAGTAATGCAGCAAGGATCGAATCGGGTTGGGGGCCGATTTGCCCAGGCCGCAGATCGAGCCCTCGACCATGACCTCGAAGAGCGGCTCCCACACCGTAGCGTCGCGCTCCCCCTTTTCGAGCAGCAGGGTCGACTCATAGGTGCCGTCGCGGCAGGGGGTGCATTGCCCGCAGGATTCGTCGCGCAAAAAACGCAGGGCGTTGAGTGCCAGTTGGTAGGGGTCGTCGGCCTGAGAGAAAACAACGATGGAGGCCGAGCCGAGGAAGCTGCCCAGCGGTTGCAAGGTGTCGAAATCGAGCGGGGTGTCGGCGGCGCGGGCGGGCAACAGCCCTCCCGAGGCGCCGCAGGGGCAAAAGCCGCGCAGCGCGTGCCCCGGCGCCATCCCCCCGCCGTACTCCTCGATCAGCTCGCGCAGGGTGATCCCCAGGGGGGCGACGTAGACCCCAGGGCGGGCGACTCGACCGCTGAGCGAAAAGGTGCGCAGCCCCGAGCGGCCGCGGCGCCCCTGCTCGGCAAACCAGGCCGCCCCTTTGCGCAGAATCTCGGGCACCCAGGCCAGGGTCTCCAGGTTGTGGACCAGGGTCGGACGGCCGAAGAGCCCCACCTCCCCGATGCGGGGGGGGCGCTGGCGGGGCATTCCTCGTTTGCCCTCCAACGACTCGACCAGCGCCGTCTCCTCGCCGCAGACGTAAGCCCCGGCGCCACGGCGCAGATGCAGTTCGGGCACAGGGAACGGCGGGTCGGTTTGCAACCGTTGCAGCGCTTCGGCGAGCAGCAACCGGTGGGCGGTGTAGGCGTCGCGGATGTAGAGGTAGACCGTCTTGGCCTCGATCACCCAGGCGGCGATCAGAATCCCCTCCAGTACCCGCTCCAGGTGGTGCTCCAGGTAGTAGCGGTCCTTGAAGGTCCCCGGTTCCCCCTCGTCGATGTTGACCGCCATGAGGCGAGGTTGCGGCTCGGTCAGCAACGAGCGCCATTTGCGCCCTGCCGGAAACCCGGCCCCCCCCATCCCCTTGAGCCCGGCGTCGTCCAAGGTTTGCAACACCGCCTCGCGGTTGAGCTCCCCGGCATGGCAGCGGCGCAAATGGCCAAACGACATTTCGGGCAGGGGGAGGGGGTCGGGCTCGGTGTGGCCCGCCGCCACCGCAGCCAAGATTTTGGCCGGATCGCTATGGGTTACCGGACGCCATCCCACCAACGCCGATACCCCCTCGGAGCAACGCCCCTGGCAGGGAGAGCGCACGACCCTCCCTTGTTCGGCGATGTGTTCCTCCACAGACTGCGCCACCGCTTCACCGCCGTGCAACCCGCCGCACACCAGCGAGGTGCAGATCCTGATCGGCGCGGTGGCGGGGGGCTGTTCCCCCTCGGAGACGACACGGAAGTGGGCGTAAAAGGTAGCGGTATCGAAAACTTCGGCGGCGGAGAGACCCATCCGGTGGGCTAGGGCGGTCAGGGCGGCGGCGGGAAGAAAACCGAAGGCATCTTGCAGGATGTGCAGGTGCTCGATCAGCAGGTCGCGGGGGTGGGGGGCGTCGCCGATCAATCCCGCCACCCGGGCGAGGAGGGCGGGGTCGAGTTCGTCCTTGTGGGGAACGCGGTGGCCGTCGGGGTGGTGGGGCATGGTGTCTCCTTGGGGGGAGATTCTGGTTGGTGGGGAAGTCGTAGGCCGGAAGAGCGCAGCGACGTCCGGCATGCAGGGGGTGGCATCACTCCTGCCGCAACAGATCAAAACCCTTTTCCGCAGATTCACACAGATTACGCAGATTTAAAGGCAAACGACCCAAAGAGATCTTGGGTTTAATCTGTGTGAATCTGCGAAATCTGTGGAAAAAGGTTTTTAAACCGAGCGGTGGGGGGTGAGCGAATCGCCTGTCTGGTGGATGCGCTGCGCTTATCCACCCTACGCCATCAACGGCGTGTCCCCCTGCTTTTACCTGCCCCCACCCCCGATGCGATCCAAGCGTAACCGTTCCCTGGCATCGAACAATCGACGCGATCCCAACCAGACGGCGGCGATGGTCCCCAGACCGGTCCCCACGGTAATCAAAAACATAATGAGAATCTGGTATTTCACCGCCTCGATGGGGGGGGCGCCCGCCAAAATCTGCCCGGTCATCATCCCCGGCAGCGAAACGATCCCCGCCGCCGCCATGGCGTTGACGATGGGGATCATCCCGGTGCGCATCGCTTCGCGCCGGGTCTCCCGCAGCGACGCTTCCCCGCTTTGCCCCAGCAGCAGCCGCGCCTCGATGGTCTCCCGTTGATCCCACGCCTCGACCGTCAGCCGGTCGAGCCCCAGGGCGATGCCGTTCATGGTGTTGCCCAGCAGCATGCCGAGCAGGGGGATGGCGTATTGAGGGGTGTACCAGGGATCGGGTTGGACGATGGCCAGCAGCGCCAGCACCGTCACCGCCAACGAAGAGACAAACATCGAGGCGGTCCCAACCCCGAATCCCCACCCCCCGGCCAGGGGGCGCCTCTGCCGTGCGGAGGCCTCACGTCCCGCCGCCAGCCACATCACCAGCGCCATAAGGGCGACCCAATACCAGTCCGACACCGCGAACAACGCCTTGAGCACCCAGCCGATCAGCAGCAGTTGCACCGTGGTACGGGTGGCGGCGATCAGCAGCGCCTTTTCTTGCCCCAAACGTAGCCGCCAGCTCAGCAGCGCCAGCAAAACGATGAGTCCGGCGGCGATGGCCAGATCGAAAGAGGACAGCAAAATCACAGCAGTTTTCCCCCTTTGATGTGCACCACTGCGTCGCCGACCCGCCCCATCTGGGCCGGATCGTGGCTAACCCAAAGTACCGGCGCTTGCTGCTCGGCGCGGTAGGCGGCGACCAGCCCTTCAACTTTGAGGACGCTGTCGGGATCGAGGCTGGCGGTCGGCTCGTCGAGCAGCAGCGCTTGGGGTTGGTGCGCGAGCAGCCGCAGCAGCGCCAAACGCTGTCGTTCTCCGGTCGAGAGACGGCGGATTTCCCAGTTTGCGACGTCAGCCGCAAAACCGAGGCTCTGCGCTTGGGGGATGGTGCCAGCGGGGAAGTGGGGGCCGACCGTGGGGTACCACCAGCGACTTTCGGCGCTCAGCAGCCCCACCCGACTGCGCCAAAGGGGGGCGGGGATTGCCTCACACGCGGTGTCGCCCAACCGGACGCTCCCTTCGTGGGGGTCGAGGTCGGCAATCGCCCGCAGCAGCAAACTCTTGCCCGCACCCGAGGGGCCGTGCAGCACGGTGCAGCGACCGGCGGCGATGGTCAGGTCGACCGGACCGACGTGGTGGGTGGTTAGGGCTTCAAGGGTCAGGTCGGGCATGGGGTGTGGGGTCCCGGTGGGGGGTCAGGGGGCGATAGGCGCCGCCGATGGCGCTTACCCTGAGCTTGTCGAAGGGGCAACCTGGGGGGCAACCCTCCATCGCGCTGGGGGCGGCGCTCCAACAAGTGCCCCTAAGGAAACGCTGATTAAAGGCCTCCTTTTTCAGCGACGCTTTGCAAAAATCAAAAGCTTCGGCGACTTAGGTCGCCTCCTACGACAGCAGAGCTGGGCTGCTCGGAAGCGCTATTCAGTCAGCGCTTCCTTAAACCTTCTTTCCCTCCTCCCCCAACTTCATCAATCGAGCAAAGGCGCTGACCGTTTTTTCACCCTCGGCGGGGACGACTTGATGGTATTGCCCCCCCCCGTCCAGCCGCCAGGATTGCTGGGTATCGGCCAGGTAGCTCCCCAGAATCTCTTCAAGAATCCGCTTCTTGAAGGCGGGGTTTTCGATGGGGAAGACCGTCTCGATGCGGCGAAAGAAGTTGCGGTCCATCCAGTCGGCGCTGCCGCAGTAGATCAGCGGATCGCCGCCGTTGCCGAAAACGAAGATGCGGGTGTGTTCTAAGAAACGGCCAATCACCGAGCGCACCTCGATGTTCTCGGAGACCCCCGGCACCCCCGGGCGCAGGCAGCAAACGCCGCGCACGATCAGGGTGATCTTCACCCCGGCGTTGCTCGCCTTGTAGAGCGCCTCGATCACCTTGGGCTCGGTCAGCGCGTTCATCTTCAGAAGCATCCAGGCCTCTCCCCCCGCCAGCGCCCTTTTTCGCTCGGCGTCGATCAACGCCATCATCTTTTTGTGCAGCCCGACCGGTGCGACCACCAGCTTTTTGAAGGGTGGGTAGCGTCCCGCCCCGGTCAGGATCATGAAGAGTTCGAGCATCTCGTTGGTGAGCACAGGGTCGGTGGTCAGCAACCCCAGGTCGGTGTAGAGGTTGGCGGTGCTGGGGTGGTAGTTGCCGGTCCCCAGATGGCCATAAAACTTGAGCCCCCCCTGTTCTTTGCGCACCACCAACAACATCTTGGCGTGGGTCTTAAAGCCGACGATGCCGTAAACCACCTGCGCCCCCGCATCTTCAAGTCGCCGCGCCCAGGCGATGTTGCGCTCCTCGTCGAAGCGGGCCTTGATCTCGACCACCACCGCCACCTGCTTGCCCGATTCGGCCGCCTTAATCAGCGATTTGAGCAGCGCCGAATCGGTGCTGGTGCGGTAGAGGGTCATGCGGATCGCCAACACTTGCGGGTCTTCCGCCGCCTGGCGCAGCAGTTCGGTCACCGGTGAGAACGACTCGAAGGGGTGATGGAGCAACACATCGCCGCCCCGCAGCACGTCGAAGATCGACTTGCCCTCGGCCTCCGCCTCGACAAAGCGGGGGGGAAGCACCGGGCGGTGGGGGGCGTCGCGCAGGTCGGGTCGTTTGACCATCCCCATCACGTCCATCATGCGGTAGAGGTTGACCGGGCCGTTGACCCGGTAGACATCTTCAGGGTCGAGTTCGAACTGCACCCGCAGCCGCTCGGAGACCTCTTCGGGGCAGTTGTCGGCGACCTCAAGCCGGATGGCGTCGCCCCGGTGGCGGTAACGCAGCTCCCCCTCCAGCGCCTTGAGCAGGTTTTCGACCTCCTCCTCGTCGATGAAGAGGTTGGAGTTGCGGGTGACCCGAAATTGGTAACAACCGGTCACTTTCAGGCCGGGGAAGAGCTCATCGACGTAGGCGTGGATGATCGCCGACAAGAAGACAAAGTTGTCGCCGTCGCGCACGTCGGGCAGACGCAAAATGCGGGGGAGGATGCGGGGGGCCTGAACGATGGCCAGCTCGACCTCGCGGCCGAAATGGTCGGTCCCCTCCAGGGTGACGATGAAGTTGAGCGACTTGTTCAGCACTTGGGGGAAGGGGTGGCTGGGGTCGATCACCACCGGGGTTAGGACCGGGTAGACCTCTTCGTGGAAGTACCGGGCCGCCCAGCGCCGCTCTTCGGGCAGCAACTGGGAGCGGCGGATGAAACGGATGTTTTCACGCTCCAGCGCCGGGAGCAGGTCGTCGTTGAGCAGGTCGTACTGCCGCTGCACGATGCGGTGGCAGCGGACCTCGATCTCGTCGAGCACCTCGCTGGGGGCCAGACCGTCGGGTGCTTTGACGTTCAGCCCATGCACCGTCTGCTGCGCCACACCCGCCACCCGTACTTCGAAAAACTCGTCGAGGTTCGAGCACGAAATCGCCAGGAATTTCAGCCGTTCCAGCAAAGGATTGGCCGGGTTGGTCGCCTCGCCGAGTACCCGCTCGTCGAAGGCGAGCCATGAAAGTTCGCGGTTGAGGTAGAGATCGTGGCGTTTGAACGAGCGGCGGTGCATGTCGAGCTTCCGATCCGGGGCTAGTGCAACGAGCCCCCTTCGAAGGTGTTTTTAAGAATGTTCAAGCGCGAGCGGCGCATCAGTCCCAGCAGCCGTTCCAGCCGCTGGGTGGCGTCGGGCATTTCGAGCAGCTCTTGTTTGGTGGCCAGATCGACCGGCAGAGCGTCGGAGACCATGTAAGACAGGGTGACTGGATCCCGCTCGGTGGGGGGCTCCTCCTCCATCGGCAGGCCGTGTTTACCGGCGATGGAGCGGATGAAGCCGATCTCGTCGAGCACTTCGTCGACCAGCTTTTCATCCCCCTCGTGCTCAGCCTCGTCCAGGCGGTCGACCTCGGCCCACAGGCGATCGCCTTGGCGGATGAGCTGCTGGATGTGAAAGCGCTCTTCACCGGTAAGCACCACCTGCATCAGCCCCTGATCCCGGTCGACCGAAAGGATGCGGGCGGTGGTGCCGGTCTCAAAGGGCTCGGCGGGGGTGCCGACCTCGGCGCCGGAGCGAATCCGCACCACCCCGATCTCGCCGTTGCCGGGCAGGGTTTCCCGGATCAGGTCGAGGTAGCGGGGTTCGAAGATCTTGAGCACCGTCAAGGTGTGGGGAAACAAAACCGTGTGCAGCGGGAAGAGGGGAATGCGACGGCGGGTGGGGGAGATTGGTGTTTCCATGGGGTGTACGGCCTTGAGGGCGAAAAGGGGGAGCCATCCCGGCTCCCCCCTCGCAGCTTAAAACTCGAAGGGTTTGGGTTCCTTGACCCCGATCAGACGGGGCACCCGCATTTCGTGAACGTCGAAGGCGTCGAGCTGTTGACCGTACCGGATGAACACCCGCAGGTGCAGGATGGGGGGGGTCCCCATGCAAACCAGCAAGCGGCCTCCGTCGGCCAGAAGATCGAGCAAATGGGCCGGGGGTTCGACCATCGAACCGCTGACGATGATGACGTTGAAGGGGCCTGCAATCTTAAGGGGGGCCAGAGCGTCGCCGACATGCACAGTGGCGTTTTCGACCCCCGCCTTTTTCAGCCGCTCGGTGGCCGCCTTGGCCAAACCCGCGTCGATCTCGATCGAATCGACCGAGGCGCCCAGACGAGCGAGCAGGGTGGTCAGGTAGCCGGTGCCGGTGCCGATTTCGAGAATGCGGTCGCTGTCTTCAATGTGTGAGGCCTGCAAAAACCAACCATCCTGAGCCGAGGTAAGCATGACCTGGCTGGGATCGGCGCCGAAGGGGATGTGCATCTCGGTATAGGCCAGGGTGCGGACCTTCTCGGGGGCGAAGTCTTCGCGGCGGACTTCGCCGAGCGCCCTGAGCACAAAAGGATTGAGCACCTTTTCGGTGAGGGCTTGGCTCTGGACCATGTTCTGGCGGGCTTGCTCGAAGTTCATCGGTCAACCTCATGCGGGGTTGGTCGGGCGCGATCATGCGCGTTGTGCGGGACGAAATTCCAAACCAATGGGGGAAACCGCCCCATTGTCCCCAAAAGGGGGGCCAACGCCAAACCAATCGTGTGGGAGGGGGAGGGTGATGCGATCGGGGCGGTTGTGGCGGTAGGTTCCATCGGTCTCTGAGACCTACCGCCACCGTCCATCGAGCCTTACGCCGCCTCGGTCTCTTCCTCGATTTGCAGGATGTAGACCTCGGGCAGCGGGAAGCCGTTGAAGGTCGAGGCGTAGGCCGAGGTATAGGCGCCGGTGTTTTCGATCAGCACCAGATCGCCAATGTGCAGATCGGGGATCGCCTTGCCCCGGAAGATCACATCGACCGAATCGCAGGATGGTCCGGCGATGGTGCAGTCCATGGATTGTTCCGAATCCCGGGGGGTGATGAGCCGGTAGTCGAACCCCTCCAGGGTTTCGGCCAGTCCGCCAAAGGCGCCGATGTCGAAGTAGAGCCAAATGCCGGTGGCCCGCTCGGCCCGTCCGATGCACTTGGTCGCCAAGACGCTGGAATCGCCCACCAGGTAGCGGCCCGGCTCGGCGACGATACGCACGTCGGGGCCGAGCTCTTCACGCAGCGCCTCAAGCGAGGGAACCAGGTGGGCGGCGATCTCGGCCATGCTGGGGATCGGGCGCAGATGCTGAATCGGGAAGCCCCCCCCCATGTTGATGAGTTCGATGGTGTGGCCGCAGCGGCGCATCAGATCGAGCACCGGCATCGCCTGCTCCAGCGCTTGACTCCAGGCTTCGGGGCGGCGGCATTGGCTGCCAACATGGAAGGTCAACCCGATGATCTTCTGCCCCCGCTCGGCGGCGCGGGTGAAGAGCGGCTCTTGCAGGTGGGGGGGCAGGCCGAATTTGTGGCTCAGCGGCCAATCGCTCCCCTCGTTGTTCACCGCGATGCGGATGACGATTTTACCTTCGGGGGCGTTGTCCCAGATCTTGTCGATCTCGTCGATGGAATCGGCGGTGAACGTGGTGACCCCCAAGGCATAGGCCTCGCGGATCGAGTGGTCGGGTTTGATGGGGTTGGAGAACAGCACATCGGCGGGATCTTTGCCAATGCGGATCAGGGCGTGCAGCTCTTGGATCGAGGCGATCTCGAAGCTGACCTCGTGTTCGAGCAGATGGGCCAACACACTGGGGTTGGGATTGGCCTTCACCGCATAGTGCATCTTCACCATCGGAAGATGACGCCGGAATTCCTCGACCTTGCGGGTAATCCGGTTCAAGTCGGTGACCAGGAAGGGGGTGGGTCGGTCCTCTTCGAGGGCCATGATGGTGGCGCGGCGGTGCAGGCTCATTAGATGTCAGTCCCCCCTGAAGGAGGATGCCGCCCCATTAGCGGCTTCGGCCCATGAGGACCTGGGAAAAGCGCGGATCGTAGGCACAACGCTCCACGATGCAAGGGGTGATTTCGTGTTGGGCATGAGGAAGATGGATTGAGTATGTGATGGTTCCGTGACGGGGTGCAAAACAACCCTGCATTCCAGGCGGGATTCCCGCATATTAGTCATTTAGAATCAATGTTTTATGCGCCAATTCAGTCCGGTTTTGCGCCCTTGTCGGGATACCCGCAAAACCCACGTGCTACACACACTTCACACAGCGGTTTTCGCGCCGTGCAGACATACCGCCCATGCAGGATCAACCAGTGGTGGGCGTGGCGCAAAAAGGGGGTGGGCAGGCGGCGCATCAACCCTTGTTCCACCGCCTCGGGGGTGGCGCCGGGGGCCAGCCCCGTGCGGTTGCCCAGCCTGAAGATGTGGGTGTCGACCGCAATCACCGGCTGGCCGAAGGCGATGTTGAGCACCACGTTGGCGGTTTTGCGCCCCACCCCCGGCAGCGCCACCAGAGCATCCATGTCGCCGGGGACCTGCCCGCCGTGTTGCTCCAGCAGGATTTTTGAGAGCGCCAAGACGTTCTTAGCCTTGGTGTTGAACAGACCAATGGTGCGAATGTGGGCGCGGATCTCCTCCTCCCCCAGCGCCACCATCGCCTCGGGGGTGGGGGCATCGGCAAAAAGGTGGGCGGTGGCCGCGTTGACCGAGACATCGGTCGCCTGGGCCGAGAGGACCACCGCCACCAACAGCTGATAAGTCGACTCAAAGTTCAGCTCCCCTTTGGGTTCGGGGTTAGCCGACTGAAGGGCCGCCATGAACCCTTCGATGCTCACCTTATTGAGAGGTCGGGGGGCCTTGCGTTTGGGGTCGCGCATCTTTTCCGGTGGGGGGGGGTAAAAGGGATCGATCAGCAGAAGACGCAGATTCAATCGGCGCAAAAAGGGGGCAGAAGCTGGTTTGCCGGACAAAGAATCTGCGTCTTCTGCAAATCGGTTTCTCGGATCGGGATGCTGCCTACGAAGCCACCTGATCGCTCCGGCTGTGTCGCTCCCGATTCATGGCGGCGTCGGCTTGGGCCACCCACTCGTCGAGCAATAGATCCCCCGCGCTCGGGTACTCGACCAGACCGATGTGTAAATCGGCGGGGAAGGGGAGTTTTTGTTCTTGGGTGAAGCGCTCCAGCGCAGTGCGGATGCGGGCCAGGGTCCCCTGGGCGCAGGGGAGCGAGCAATCGGGGAAGAGCAACAAAAACTCGTCGCCCCCCAACCGGCAGAAGGTATCGGAATCGCGAATAGCCTCCTGCACCACCCGGCAGACATTAAGAATCAAGCGATCCCCCTCCCCGTGGCCGTAGGTCTCGTTCACCTGCTTAACCCCTACCACATCGAGATAACCCAGGGTCATCGGGCCGGTTTGACGGCGGCGTTCCAGCTTGAGCTGCTGATCGAGGGCGGCCAGCCCCGTGGTGCGGTTGAGTAGGCCGGTCAAGGGGTCGTGGGTAGCCAGCTCCTTGACCTGCATCTCGGCCCGTTTCATTCGGGTGACATTGATCAGAGAGACCACCCAGCCGGGATCCTCACCATCCCAGGGCAGGGGCAGCGCCTGAAACTGGGCCACCACCACCTCGCCGCGCAGATTGAGCAGCGACCACTCCCCCTTGAGCGGTTTTCCGAGCTCCACTGCCTGGGCAAATTCGCCCTCCTGCGCCTCGCGGTGTTCGGGATCCATGATTTCGTTCAGGGGGGTGCCGAGCAGGTCCTCCTCGGCATAGCCGAGCATGCGGCACAGGTGGGGGTTGAGGTAATCGAAGCGGGCTTCGTCGTCGAGCAGCGCGACCCCCATGGGGGCTAGGCGCAGGATGCGGGCCAGGGCGCCGTGGCTGGCCGAGCCCAGCAGCGGTTCGGTATCGAGTTCTTCAAGTAGATGTTCGGTGTCCATGTGCGCCTCCCAAAGGGGGATGGAGTTGGTGACCAGGCGCACGCATCTTGGCATTACCGCTGGCGGGATGCGACCCCACGGGGGGTGGAAAGTGCAGGTTTGGCGGGGTGTTGGCTCAGAATTTCACCCGCTGCCCCTGTTTGAGGGTCTCGACCGGGTAGATCGTCCCCCGCCAGTTCACCCCCCCTTGGCGCCAGCAGCGGTATCCGGCATGCAGCATCATGACCCCCACCACGAATTGCCCCAGGGGGGCGGCGAGGGAGGGGAGCAGATCCATGCCGAAGCGGACCTTGGCGACCGCCGCTCCGGTGGCGGTCAGAAGCAGCGCGGCAACCCCCAGCCCTTGAATCCAGCCCTCGGGCTGAAAGAGGGCGAGGATGGGGGCGGCCGCCAGCCCCCACATGGCCGTGATCTGCAATCCCAGGCGCAGATAGGAGTAATGGGCGACCGCGCCGAAAAGGTTCTTTTCGAGGCCGAAGAACATCGCTTTGAGCGAGGGATACCAAACCAGCGACACCGCCTCCCCCGCGAAGCCCCAGCCGTTGCGTCCCCCAGCCCCCTTGAGCATTCGGGCCAGCCCCACATCGTCGACCACCTCGTCCTTGAGCCAGGCCATGCCGGGGGTGCGGTCGAACACCGTGCGCCGAAACAGGTTGAAGCCCCCCACCCCCAGGGCGGTTGGCTTGTTCGGATCGTCGACCTCGTGCAGCCGGGTGCCGATCAAAAAGAAGACCCGAAAGGCGGCCATCACCGCCTCGTGCCAGAAGCCGGAGCTGATCATGTGGGGGAAGAGGGCCAGATGGTCGAGCCCCCGGCGCTGCGCGTGGGCGACCGCGCGGCGCAGGGTGTTGGGGGCGAAGTGGACGTCGGCGTCGGAAAACAGGATCCAATCGCCGCGCGCCTGGGTAATGCCGACATGCAGCCCGTACACCTTGCCCAGCCACCCCTCGGGCAGGGTTTCAATGTGGATGACCTTGAGCTTGGGTTCGTTCGTAGCCAGATCGTCGAGGATGGCGCCGGTGCGGTCGGATGAGCGGTCGTCGATCAGGATCACTTCGAGGTTCGGGTAGTCCTGGGCCAGCAATGAGACCGCTGCCTCGGCGATGCGCTCCTCCTCGTCGCGGGCGGCAATCACCACCGACAAAGGGGGGAGGTCGGCGGTGTTCGGGGCGAGGGGATCGAGTAGCGGGGCGCGTAGGGTGAGCCAAACCGCATAGAGGGTTAAGGCGATGACGATGAGGGTGAGCAGGGGGATGAGCCAGGGAAATACGTTCATCGTCGATCCTCCCGCCGGTCGGGGTTGCCATCGCCCGTTGTGATGGCGACGCCAGCGACGGGGTTGTCATGGCGACACAGGGCGCCGCAATGGTGCATCCGCCGCTTGTCGATGAAGCCGGCATTATGCAGGTCGCGGGTGGTTTCGTGGACGGCGCCGAGGATGGAGCCTGCGGCTTGACGGGCGGTGGGCATGGTCGGTCTTCCGTCAAAATACGGTCGGTACAAGGCATGGGATTCAATGCCGCAGATGATCGATGGCCTCTTGTTTGGGAGCCTACGGAACATGGCCCGCTTCACCTGCCTTCCAGATACCTATTGCCCGGCGACTGTCCACTCGGCGACCCCTTGGCGCAGCAACATGGCATCGAACCCCTCCTGCCGGAGCAAGGCGACCGCATCGGGCGCCATCAGGCACAGCGGCCCCCGGCAATAGGCGACGATGGGGCGGTCTTTGGGCAATTCGCCCAACCGTTGCCGCAATTCGTCCACCGGGATGGAGCGGGCAAAGGGAAGGTGGGCGTTCAAAAACTCCTGCGCTGGGCGCACGTCGAGCACCACCACCTCCCCCTTGCGGGCCGCCCGCAGCAGGCCGTCGCGGTCGCTGGCCACCCAATCGTTCGGCTGGGTCGCGATGGATGCGAGCGCCTGACGCAGCTCGATCAAGCGTCCCTCGGCCAGGGTGTGGATCCGCACCCACAGATCGGCCACCGCAGGATCGGCCAGCCGGTAATGGATGTTTTTACCCCGGCGTTCGGTCTGGACCAGATGCGCCATACGCAGGGCGCGCAGGTGGGCGCTGGCCAGTTTGACGGTGATGGCAGCCTCGGTCGCCAGCGTCTCGACGGTTTTCTCTCCCTGGCACAACAACTCGATCAATTCCAACCGTTTGGGGCTGGAAAACGCCTTGCCAATACGCGCCACCTGTTCGTAGAGCCGATCTTTGAGTTCGCGCCCGCCGCCCATGTTAATTCCAGTATCTAGTAGATTGTTTCATTGAAGCACCCGTAATTTGTCTTTTGTGTCGCAAAAAACTGGAATACATTCTTCATTCCTTTAGATCATACGCAGGAGGATGCCATGAAAACCCTCTTCATTGTGAACGCCCCCCCCTACGGCACCGAGTATGCCTACAACGCGCTGCGCCTGGCGGTGGCCTTGGCCGCCAGGCCGGACAACCAGGTGCGGCTGTTCTTGCTCGGCGACGGCGCCGCCTGCGCCAAATCGGGACAGAAGGTACCGGAGGGGTACTACAACATCCAGACCATGCTGGAGCGGGTGGCTCAGGCGGCGCCACAAAGCGTGGGGGTGTGTGGCGCCTGCATGAAGGCCCGGGGCATCGAGGCATCCGAACTCGTCCCAGGGGCCCATCAAGGAACCCTGGCCGAATTGGCCGGATGGACCGAATGGGCCGACAAGGTGCTGGTGTTCTGACCGAAACGGCCCCCGTAAGCGCCCGCGATTTCAATCCACAACACGAGAGGTGCCCCATGTTTTTCAAACAATTGGCAACAAAGGAGTCTTCACTTTCTTACCTCTTCGGCTGTGGTACCAAGGGCAAATCGCTGGCGGTGGATGTGGTCGCGGGCGACGAGGGGTGGTTTATCGAAGAGGCCAGGAGGAGCAACGTCGCCATCGACTACGTGATCGACACCCACGTCCACGCCGATCACTACTCCGGTGGCCGCAAGCTGGCCCAGATGGTGGGAGCCCCTTACGGCTTGCACACCTCGAACGTGGGGCGGGTGGGGTTCGATTTCGAGCCGCTCCACGATCAACAGATGCTCGACTTGGGCAACGTCGCGGTCGAGGTGCTGCATACCCCAGGTCACACCCCGGACAGCATCTGTCTGTTGGTCACCGACCTTAGGCGGGGGGGGGCGCCTTGGTTCGTGGTCACCGGCGACACCCTGTTCGTTGGTGCGGTTGGCCGCCCCGACCTGCTGGGGCGCGAGCGGGAGATGGCAGGGCAGCTTCACGACAGCCTCCATACCAAGCTGCTCGCTCTGCCGCACGAGGTCGAAATCTTCCCCGGCCATCAGGCGGGCAGCGTGTGCGGCGCTGGGCTTTCGGGCAAACCAAGCTCGACCATCGGTTTTGAAAAGCGTTGGAATCCCGCCCTGTTGTTGGACCGGGAGGCGTTCGTCGCCGGGTTGCTCCAAGAGATCCCCCCCCGCCCGGTCGACATGGCGAAGATCGTGGCCGCCAACCTGGCGGGTTAAGCGATGCACCACCCCCCCTTAACCCACGGCATTCGGGCCAACCTCGGCCAATTCCTGCATCAGCTCCTGCAAGTCATGCTGGTGGGTTTCACCATCGGCATGACCCGCACCGTGGTCCCCGCCCTGGCCGAATCCGAATTCGACGTTCCGAAGAACTCCTTCATGCTGCTGGCCGCCTTCGTGGTGGCCTTTGGCTTCGTCAAGGGGAGCCTCAATTTCGTGGCGGGCAGGCTCTCCGAGCGGATTGGGCGCAAACGGGTGCTGTTGCTCGGTTGGATCGCCGCGCTCCCCATCCCAGTCATGATTGGGTACGCCCCATCGTGGAACTGGATCGTCGCCGCCACGGTACTGCTGGGCATCAACCAGGGGCTGGCCTGGTCGATGACCCAAACCGCCAAGCTCGATTTCACCCGCGCCGACCAGCGCGGCCTGACCATCGGGATGAACGAGTTTTCGGGTTATGTCGGTTTGGCCCTGGCGGGGATCGCGACCGCCTACTTGGCCACGCTGGTGGGGGCGCGCAGCGGCCTGATGATCTTCGGCACGGTGACCATTTTTGCGGCGATTGGGCTAACCCTGCTGGGGGTTAAGGAGACCTTGCCTTGGGCGAGGATCGAGGCTGCGGCCCATGCATCCGGGCGGGTCGTCGGTCCCCAGCCCCGTTATCCGACCCACATTGGGACGAACCCAACCACCTGGGAGGTTTTTTCGCTGATGTCGTGGCGCGACCGACGGATGGCGGCCTTGTGCCAAGCAGGGTTGGTAGAAAAATTCGTCGATGCGCTGATCTGGGTGTTCTACCCGGTCTTTCTCTACCAGCGCGGCGTCGATCTGCCCGGCATCGGTTGGATCGTCGGGATCTACGGCCTGGTTTGGGGTGGGTCGCAGTTCTTCACCGGCAAGCTTTCCGACCATGTTGGCCGCCACAAACCCAACGTTGGGGGGATGTGGATCTGCGCTGTGGGGGTGGCGATGATGCTGCTGGGCGACGGGGTCGCGTGGTGGTCGTTGTCGGCAGCCGTGACCGGCTTCGGCATGGCGCTGCTTTATCCCAATCTGTCTGCCGCCGTCGCCGACATCGCCCATCCCGCGTGGCGCGGTTCGGCCATCGGTATCTACCGTTTTTGGCGCGATCTGGGCTACGGCATCGGCGGACTCGGTTTAGGCATCGCCGCCCACCTGGGCGGTTCGCTGGAGGCCGCCTTTGGATTTGTGGTCGGTTCGATGCTGCTTTCGGGGTTGGTGCTGGGGCTGCTGGGTGAGGAGACCCATCCTCGGCTTGCCCCCGCCTGAGCCGCCTTGGCGCTTCAACAAATCCTAGGCAACTGCTCCCCGGTCAACATATCGACGATGCGAGTCCCCCCGAAGGCGGTGGTCATCTGCACGAAGTGGCGGGGGTCCTCGACCACGCTTCCGATGATCGCCGCCTGTTCCCCCTTGGGGTGGGCGCGCATGGCGGCGAGCAGGGTTTGCGCTTCATCCGCCGGGCAGACCGCCACCAACCTTCCTTCGCAGGCGACATAAAGGGGATCGAGCCCCAGCAACTCGCAGGCGGCGACCACCGGCTCCTTGACCGGGATTTGGTTCTCTTCGATGCGGATGCCGACCTTGGCGCTGGCGGCGAACTCGTTGAGCACCGTCGCCAGCCCCCCCCGGGTCGGATCGCGCAGGCAGCGCAACGTCGGGACCGCCGTCGTCATGGCGGCGATCAGGTCGTTCAGGGACTGGGTGTCGGAGGTCAGATCGGTGGCGAAACTCAGGTTTTCGCGGGTCGACATGATCGCCGCCCCGTGGTCGCCGATGGAGCCGGAGATCAGCACCGCATCCCCCACTTGGATGCGATCAACCCCCACGCCGATCCCCTCGGGCACGACCCCAATCCCGGTGGTGGTGATGAAGATGCCGTCGCAGCCGCCCCGCTCCACCACCTTGGTGTCGCCCGCGACGATCCGCACCCCCGCTTCGCGTGCGGCATGACCCATCGATTCGACGATCTGTTTGAGTTCAACCAGCGGCAGCCCCTCCTCCAAAACGAAGGTGGCGGCAATAAAGAGGGGGCGCCCCCCCGACATGGCCACGTCGTTGACGGTGCCGTGGATCGACAGCCCCCCGATGTCGCCGCCGGGGAAAAACCGAGGGGAGACCACGTGGGCGTCGGTCGCCATCACCACCCGTCCGGGGGGGAGGTCGAGGTGGGCGAAGTCGCCTCGGCGGTCGAGTTCGGCGTCGGCAAAAACGGCGGCGAACAGTTCGTCGATCAACTGCGCCATCGCCCGTCCGCCGCCGCCGTGGTTCATTTCGATGCGGCCGTGGGTCCAGTCAAGGTGGGGCATGGGGGCCTCGGGGTTGAATTCAGAAAGGTGTGGGAGCGCCGCCTCGGCGCGATTGCTTGCTACAAATAATCGCGCCGAGGCGGCGCTCCCACACGTTATTCCGGGTTAACCGGCGGACTGATGTCTGCCATACCGGTAATACGCCGCGCAGGCCCCCTCCGACGAAACCATGCACGACCCCAGCGGAGTCTCGGGGGTGCAGGCGGTGGCGAAGACCTTGCAGTCCTGGGGTTTGATCTGACCCCGCAAGACGCTGGCGCACTGGCAGGCGGGGTGGTCGCTGGCGACGATGGGCTCAAGATCAAAGCGGCGTTCGGCGTCCCAGTCGTGCCACTCAGGGCGCAGCTCAAGGGCGCTGCTTGGAATCGCCCCCAGGCCGCGCCATTCGAAGCGGTCGCGCACCTGAAACACCCGGTCGATCACCGTCTGCGCCTTCACATTCCCCTCTTCCCCTACCGCCCGGGCGAATTCGTTTTCGACCTCGGCCCTGCCTGAGTTCACCTGGCGCACCAACATCAAAATTGCCTGCAAAACGTCGAGTGGCTCGAAACCCGAGATCACCACCGGCTTGCCGAACGCGTCGGGGACGAAGCGGTAGGCGCGGGTGCCGATGATGGTGCTGACGTGGCTGGGGCCGACGAAGCCATCGAGCGGCACCCCCTCAATCCCCAGGATCGCCCGCATGGCGGGGGGGGTCATGACGTGGTTGCAGAAGAGGCTGAAGTTGGTCAGCCCCTGCGCTTGGGCTTGCAGCAGGGCGCTTGCGCTCATCGGGGTGGTGGTTTCGAAGCCGATGGCGAAGAAGGCGACTTGGCGGTTGGGGTTTTGCCGGGCGATTTCAAGGGCGTCGAGGGTCGAGTAGACCATGCGCACATCGGCCCCCCGCGCCTTGGCGGTGAGTAGGCTGACCTTGCCCGAGCCCGGCACCCGCAGCATGTCGGCATACGAGGCCAGGATCACCCCCGGCTTTTGGGCCAGTTGCACCGCCATGTCGACCCGGCCGATGGGGAGCACGCAGACCGGGCAGCCGGGGCCGTGGACCATCTCGACGTTGGAAGGGAGCAGGGTTTCGATGCCGTAGCGGAAGATGGCGTGGGTGTGGCCGCCGCAGAACTCCATAAAGCGGTAGTGGCGGGCGGGGGTGGCCTCTTTTTGGATCTGGGCCGCGACCGCTTGGGCGACGGCGCCGTTGCGGTATTCGTCGATGTATTTCATGGGCATGGGTTTGCTCTTGTCCCGTGCAGGGGGGATCTGCGGCGCCCCATCCTCACCCCTCCATCCCCGCCATCGCCTGCTCGATGGTCGCCTTGAGCTCGGCATCCCCCATCGCCTCGGCGACCTCCAAGAACGACTCGTAACTCTCCCTCGCCGATTGGGGGTCGATTTTCGAGATGGCGAAACCGACGTGGACAATCAGGTAGTCACCCAGCTCGGCATCCACCATCGAGATGTTGACCGGACGGCGGACGCCGCCGATGTCGACCACCGCCATTTCGGGGGGGGTGAGTTCGATGACGCGGGCGGGGATGGCTAGGCACATGGCGAGGCTCGTTGGTTGATCGAATCGACAAGATCAAAAGCGACTCACGCGAAAGCCGCGAAGGACGCGAAGAAAATCAAGTACAGCACCGAGCTCGAAACAAAACGTGAGGGGGTTTCCGCGAACGGTTATGAGTTCTTAGACACGGATTGGCTCGTCATGGCAATCAACTTGTTGGAGCGCCGCCCTCGGCGCGATTGCTTTAACGCTTGTAAGCGCGCCCTTTTGGGGCAAAGCGAATGGAGTTCAGAGCCAAAACCCAGACCCGTGGACGAGATCCCCCATGTGTGTTCGACCGCTGCACCCGTGGCTGTGGGAGGCGACTTCTGTCGCCGAACGGGGGGGCCCGGTGCATTTACCCCATGGCTCGGGAGGTCTTCCCCTCGGTTGCCAACATCGATCCGGTTGAGGCTACGCTTCGGCGACAGAAGTCGCCTCCCACAGGTTTTTGCGCGCCCCTTCCTAAGCCCCCCGATAGACCATTTTCATGTAGCGATCCCCCGCCGCCAACTCCTCCAGCATTTGCTCGATCCGCTTCTGCCGGGTTCCGGGCCGCTTGGCCCGGGCGATCCAGCCCAGATAGTCGTTCTGCTGGTAGGGGGGGCGGGCGCGGTAGCGGGTCATCAACCCCCGCGCTTCGAGCAGGGCGGCGATGTCGCCCGGCATCGGTTGGATCTCACGGCTGAGCTTGGAAAAGTCGCGCTCCATCAATCGACCTCCAGGTCTTTGATCCGCAATTCCTCCCCCCCCGTGACGTGAAGCTGATACCCGCCGCAGTCGGGGCAAGGATCAAAGCGCTGGGCGATGGTGACCTCCTTGGAGCAGACCAGACACCACCCTTTGGCGGGGATGTTCAGGATCTCCAATTCGGCCCCGTCGGCCAGGGTGCCACGGGTGACGATGTCGAAGCAAAAGGCCATCGCCTCCGGCTCAACCCCCCCCAGGGCGCCGATTTCCAGCCGCACCTTGCGCACCTTGGTGTAGTGCTGGATGCGGGCTTGTTCCGCGATGATCTGGACCAGCGACTCGGCCAAGGACATTTCGTGCATGGGATCCGCCATTGTTTCAAATAACGCGCCGAGGGCGGCGTTCCTACCGACCCGGACAGAGCCATTCCGGAGCGCCACGGCGAACCCGGAATGCACCAACACCGCCCCCGACCAGTGGCAACAACCGGGATGACGCAACGACCGTTTGTTTTTTTGTAGGAGCGGTCCCTGACCGCGAACCGATGAACCCCGAGGGTCCACTTGGCCCGCCGTTCGGCGTCGGGGACGCCTCCTACAAATTTCTCAGACGCAACGACCGTTTGTTTTTTTGTAGGAGCGGTCCCTGACCGCGAACCGATGAACCCCGAGGGCCCACTTGGCCCGCCGTTCGGCGTCGGGGACGCCTCCTACAAATTCCTCAGACGCAACGACCGTTTGTTTTTTGTAGGAGCGGTCCCCGACCGCGAACCGATGAACCCCGAGGGCCCATTTGGCCCACCGTTCGGCGTCGGGGACGCCTCCTACAAATTCCTCAGAGGCAACGACCGTTTGTTTTTTTGTAGGAGCGGTCCCTGACCGCGAACCGATGAACCCCGAGGGTCCATTTGGCCCGCCGTTCGGCGTCGGGGAGGCCTCCTGCAAATTCCTCAGCCCCCGAACCGCCCCCGCAAAAAATCCCGCCTGCTTTGCGCCACCGGCGCGGGCTCCGGGCGGCGCAGCGCCCGCTCCAGCACCGCCAGCGCCTCGGCGACCGCCGCCGCCTGATCTGCAAACCGGAACATCGGGGATTCCAGCCCCGAAGACCACCAGCGTCCAATCCCCTGTTCGTCAGTGGGGGTGGCGGGAAAGGTGGCGCCGGGCAAGGTGAGGTGCCCTTGGGTTTGAAGCGTTTCGGGGATCTCTTCTAGACCGGGGATGAAGATCAGATTCATGAACCAGGGGGTGATCAGGACGCCGAGACGGCCACCCTCCCAATCGCAAAAACCGACCGCCTCGACCTGCAAACCGGGGTGGAGGATGGGGACATCCTGCATCCGCTCGCGCTGCACCCAGGCAAACCAGTCGGCCAGTTCTACCTCGGTCACGAGGCGATCATCTCCCGGTATTCGCGCACCGTCCGGGTCAGCCGGTCGCGGCTGTCGGCCAGATCCTCGACCGTCGCCTGCGCCGCCTGGGGCAGGTGGACCACCTCCATGGTGTTGAGGATCGGCTGGTCCTGGGTGTTGAAGTACTGCACCCACCAAGCGTGGCGTAGCCCGGTGCGGGTGATGCGGCAGTTGCCGTATCCCTTGCTCAAAATACTCACCCCGCCCCGGCCCAGGGCTGCGTCGAGCAGGTCGAAATCGCGGGGGGTCATCGGGAGTAGGGTGAAGTTGAGGATGTGGGGGGGCGACTCCGGGGTGACCTCGGCGGACGCCGCGCCGATCTCGGCCAACACCGGGAAGAGGTTCATCACCCCCTCGGGCAGAGGATCGGGGGCCGTTTCGGGCAGGGTCACACTCGGCAGGGTCGGCAGCAGGTCAAGCAGGGCGGCGGGCAGCGGCCCGACCTCGATGTGGACCTCATCCCCTTGGCGCACCTGCCACACCCCGGCGTAGACCGACTCTTGAATGACGATGCCGTGGGTGGTGGTGATGCGCACCTCCCCCTCGCCCAGCAGTTGGGAGACCAGCTCCCGGTCGGCTTGAGGCAGTTCGTTCAGCAGGATGGGGGAGGGGCTGTCCCCTTGGGCCGCCTCGGCCAGTGCCGCGACGGTTTCCTCCAGTGCCGCCCAGCCCTGGGTGCAGGCGGCGACCGCCTCGGGATCGGGCAGGATGGGGGGATGGAAGGTCTCCATGGGGCCGGGAACCGGCATAAAATCGAGCCCCTCGTCGTCCATGCCCGCGATGGGGTTTCCAGTGGCGCCGAGGGGGGAGGAAGAGGGAGACACGACCGGGATGGGAAAGGGTTTCACGGGGGCTCCTGGGTTGGTTGAGGCACGTCCGTGCAGGATGTCTTGGCCCCTCTCCCTTCCTGGGGAGGGCTGTTCCAACCGAGGTTGTAGGAGCGGCGCCCTCGCCGCGATGCCGTCCTCCCGTTCTGCCGAAACGGCTCGGCCCGAGGGTGGGCCTCCCACACGCTGGGGCCTTACCCCCTGGCCTCGTAAGCCTCCATCGTCAGGCTCTGCAAGGTCAACCCTTCCAGCGGCGGCGTGCTGCGGGGCACCGGTTCGATCCCCCATGCGCGCAACACCTCCAGCGCCACCACAATCGCCCGCTCCATCGCCTCTTTAACGATGGGGCGCAGTGAGCCGCCGTAGTCTTCCAGCTCTTCGGGTTGTACCCCAATCAACACCATCGGATCGGGCAGGGCGTCGAGCAGGTCGGCGGCGGCGATCACCTCTTGAAAGCCGGTCTGGTGCAGGCTCATTTTCTTGGCCCCCATAAACCGAGGCACCTCGTCGCCCGCCACCACCTTCATCGTCCCCGGTTTCAGGCCGTAGTCGATGGCGTCGAAAACCAGCAGCCGGTCGGCCGCTTGCAGATGCTGCACCAGGTAGAGCCCCTGGGTGCCGCCGTCCATCAGGGTGACCGAGTTGGGGAAGGCGAAGCGGTCGTGCAGCTCCTCGACCACCCGCACCCCGAACCCCTCGTCGGCCCAAAGGATGTTGCCGATGCCCAAAATCAAGGTGCTCGGTGCGCTCATAAGGGCCTCAAAAAAAAGCCGGACGGATCGACAGGCCAGATCCGTCCGGCAATAAAGGAACCCGGAAGGTTCTCAATCTCGAAAGGTTCTCCACCCGGAAATCATGGTGCTCACCGAGCTTTGCCGGCTCATCACATCCTCTCGGAAGGCGATGTACACGTGCATGACGACGAAGACCAGAATCCACCACATCGCCAGGTGGTGCCAGGTGTGCACATCCTGGCTTTGTCCCATGCAGGCGATCACCCAGCCAAAGAGCAGGTCGGCCCAGCTGCCGCGTCCCAACCCTTCGGAATACAGGGCGAAGCCGGTGAGGATCATGAAGATCGCCCCCACTACGAACAGGCCGAACATCGCCAGTTGCGCCGCCGGATTGTGGCCGGCGTGGGGCACGTCTTTGTCGTCGAGGAGCAGGTACCAGCGCACCGATTTTTTCAGGTCGTCCCACCACTCGGCCCGCCACACCGGGACGATGAAGAGCTCCCGGGCGTAGCCGTTGCCGACAATGGCCCAGTAGACCCGAACCATAAAGGCGATGGCGAAGATGTAGGCGGCGGCGAAGTGGATGAAACGCACCGTCCCCATCAGGTAGTGCTCGCTTGCCTCCCCCGTCACCGAGGGGAGAGGGGAGCCGATCAAATAACCGGTCACCGCCAACGCCACGATGGTGGTGGCGTTGATCCAGTGCCACAAACGGACCGGCGCCTCGTACACATAGACGGCGCGGGCCGGAAGGGTCGGAACAGACAGGTCGGACATAACGCAGACCTCCGTAAATTCCATGGGTCGGGCCGAAGCGACAGGGGAATAGGGCGTCGCTTCGGCCCATAAGAACCAGCGTTGGGGCCATCCCCCCGGGTCATCCCGGAGGTCATGGAGGGCTTGAGATTAGGGTTCCCACTCGCTCGGCCATTTCATCGACTCAGCTTCGCTTCGGCGACAGAAGCCGCCTCCCACAAGGCTCAGGCGCGGCGCCTTGTTCAAAGCATTCCACCGGCTTGTGGGAGCGGACTTCTGTCCGCGAATGAACGGGCAACACCATCCCTCCCGAGCCTGCCTTCATCGAAGGCAAGCCCACCCCCTCTTACCGCACCTTCACCGAAACCTGCTCCCCGTCGGGGGTCATGATGTGGGTCGAGCAGGCCAGGCAGGGATCGAAGCTGTGCAGGGTGCGCAAAATCTCAAGCGGTTGATCGGCCTTGGCGACCGGGGTGCCGAGCAATGCAGCCTCGAAGGCGCCGATGTTCCCCTCTTCATCCCGGGGCGAGCCGTTCCAGGTGGTGGGGACCACCGCCTGGTAGTTGGCGATCTTGCCGCTTTCGACCACGACCCAATGCCCCAACGCGCCACGGGGCGCCTCGGTGAAGCCGACCCCCTGACCCTTCGCCGGCCAGGCGGCGGGATCCCATTTGGCGGTGTTGGCGGTGGCCAGGTTGCCCGCCTTGACGTTGGCGACCAGACGCTCCTGATACATCTTGAGTTTCTGCGCCGCCCAGGAGCACTCCAGACCGCGAGCGGCGGTCCGCCCCAAGGTCGAGAACAGCGCCGTGACCGGTACGTCGAGGGTCTTGAGCACCATCTCCACCGGCTCTTTAAACTCAGGGTTGCCCTGGGCGTAGCCGATGATGTAGCGGGCCAGGGGACCGACCTCCATGGCGTGACCGCGCCAGCGCGGCGCCTTGAGCCAGCTGTACTTGGCGCTCTCGTCAATCTGCTCGATGTTGGTTTTGCTCCCCTTGGTGTTCGGCCCCAGCTCGAAGTTGGGCTCGGTCACCCCCTCGAAGGGGTGGAGCGATTTCTGGCCATTGGGGTAGGTGTACCAGGAGTGGGCGATGTGCTCCCGGATCTGCTCCGGGTCGCGCAGATCGACCTCGTGCACCTCGCTGAGCTTGCCGTTGATGATGGCGCCACGGGGCAGCAGCAAACTGGAGGCCGAGTAATCGTTGGCCCTGTCGGGGATGTCGCCGTACGACAGCACGTTCATGCTCGACAGCCCGCCGCCGTGCAGCCAGTCCTTGTAGAACCCGGCAATCGCCAGCAGATCGGGGATGTAGACCTTGTCGATGAACTCGATGGTACGGTCGATGATGGAACTGACCAGGTTGAGCCGCTCCATGTTGATCGCCCCCACCGCCCCGGTGGAGTCGACGTTGATCGCGCAGGGGACGCCGCCCACCAGCCAGTTGGGATGGGGGTTTTTGCCGCCGTAGACCGTATGGATCTTGACGATCTCCTTCTGGAAATCGAGCGCCTCCAGGTAGTGGGCCACCGCCATCAGGTTGGCTTCGGGGGGCAGCTTGTAGGCGGGGTTGCCCCAGTAGCCGTTGCTGAAGATCCCGAGCTGGCCGCTCTCGACGAAGCGCTTCAAACGATCCTGCACATCCTTGAAATAACCTGGGGAGGACATCGGCCAGGATGAGATCGACTGCGCCAGCGCCGAGGTCGCCTTGGGATCGGCCTTCAGGGCGCTGACCACATCGACCCAATCGAGGGCGTGCAGGTGGTAGAAGTGGACCAGGTGATCGTGGGCGTACAAGGTCAACTGCATGATGTTGCGGATGATGTTGGCGTTGTCGGGGATTTGAATCCCCAGCGCATCCTCCACCGCCCGCACCGAGGTCAAGGCGTGGGTGCCGGTGCAGACGCCGCAAATCCGCTGGGTGAAGGCCCAGGCGTCGCGGGGATCGCGCCCTTTGAGGATCACCTCCAGCCCGCGCCACATGGTGCCGGTCGAAACCGCGTTGGTGATGACCCCTTGTTCGTTCAGGTTCACCTCGCAGCGCATGTGCCCTTCGATCCGGGTGACCGGATCGACCACGACGCGGCGGCCGGAATCGTTCAACGCAAAGCCGTTGGGGGTGGTCACGGTGCTCATTGGTCGCTCCCTTGCTCTTGGTCACTGGGCTTTTTGGTGCTGCCCTTTTTCACCGCGCTGGCCACCGCGTGGGCACCCACCGCAAGTCCGGTGGCGGCGGCGGCCCAACCGCCGATCTGGTCGGCGTTGCCCTCGATGCCGAAACCCGAGACCTTGGTCAGCCGGTCGTAGAACGAGCCTTTATCCCAGAAGCCATCTTCAGAACAGCCGATGCAGCCGTGGCCCGACTGAATCGGGAAGGAGACCCCGTCGTTCCAACGCACGGTCGAGCAGGCGTTGTAGGTGGTCGGTCCCTTGCAGCCCATCTTGTACAGGCAGTACCCCTTGCGAGCCCCCTCGTCGTCCCACGATTCCACGTACTGCCCGGCGTCGAAGTGGGGGCGGCGGTAGCATTTGTCATGGATGCGCTGCCCGTAAAACATGGCCGGGCGTCCGTTGCGGTCGAGTTCGGGCAGGCGGCCAAAGGTGAGCACGTAGGTCACCACGGCGGTCATCACCTCGGCGATGGGGGGGCAGCCGGGAACCTTGATGATCGGCTTGTCGGTGATGACTTCGTGGACCGGGGTGGCGCGGGTGGGATTGGGGTAGGCGGCCTGCACACACCCGTTGGAGGCGCACGATCCCCACGAGATCACCGCCATGGCGTCCTTGGAATAGCGGCGCAGCTGCTCGACGAAGGGTTTGCCCCCGACGATGCAGTACATCCCATCGTTGTTCAGCGGCGGATTGCCCTCCACAGCCAGGATGTAATTGCCTTTGTACTTGGTGGAGATCTCTTCGAGGATCGCCTCGGCCTGATGCCCGGCGGCGGCCATGATGGTGTCGTCGTAATCGAGCGAGATCATCGACAACACCACATCCTTGACCAGGGGGTGGGCGGAGCGGATGAACGATTCCGAGCAGCAGGTGCATTCCAGCCCGTGCAGCCAGAGCACCGGAATGCGCGGTTTGGTCTCCATCGCCTCGGCGATGCGCCCGGCGTAGTAGGGCGAAAGCCCCAACGCCGCGGCGGTCAAGCTGCAATACTTCAAAAAGCTACGGCGAGAGATCCCCTGCCGCCGCATGACCTCGTAAAAGGTCTCCATACGCCACCCCCTTGTGTGTTGTGGCATCGACCCGAGGGGCGGTGCCTTGTAGGTTCGGGTTACTCGTTGGGGGTGGGCTTGAACAAGAAGCGGGCCAAGGGGGAAGGGCGAGGTAGGACGGGGGGTTGGGGGTGGGGGCGTGGGGTTGTGGTGTTTTGAGTGTTTACGTGTATGTAAAGATTGTTTGCATAGTGTGGCGGTGGGGGTTCATCGGCTCGTCCCTCGACAGGCTCGGGATGAGCGGATGAGGGTTCTTGGTAGCACAACCAAAGCCCGCTCACCCTGAGCTTGTCGAAGGGTGACGCGATCAACCCCTGACGGCGCCAGATGAAAGCAGACTAATCCCGACCACGGCTGAAGAAGGGCACTGAAAACCCTGTCCTATGGGGAAGTACGACGTGTAAGACTTTGAAATTACTAGGGGCAATGTTCAAAAACGATGTTTTTTAGCGATCCACTGGAAACAGCAATGTCACCAGTGCCACCGCAGCATCGGCATAGCCCGATTTTTCCAGTTCCTGAGCATGGCGGCACAAGTCACCCAATCGGGTCAATTTTGCATGTTGCGACGATCCTTTTTGCACCTGATCCGGTAGCCATTGAGCGGTTTCAAAGAACAAAGCACTCAGCTTTGTCGTGGTCATTCTTCGAGAGTTTTTCTCGACCACTTGCTGCTCTAGGTCAAAGGATTCAAGGGGGCGATCTGCTCCGATATTCCAAATCTTGAATAGGCGCGATAGTAGTTGGATTAAGCCACTAAATCGGAGGTTTGTTTGTGTAAATTTACTATTAAATTCAGCGGGCTCTGTATTGAGCCAATCTTGGGTTTTATTTGATCTTGAAGGGATCCGTAAGTTGTTAAAAATTGTATCAATTGCTGGCACCAGCTCGAACCGAATGTGATGAAGGTCCAAAACAATGGTGGGATGGGATTGGGCTATTTCTGAAGTTGAGTATTGCGACTCAGAAAAACGCTTCAGCCTATCCAAATATGTCTGAGGTTTGGCCCATTTGTCGGCAAATACAATCATCACATCAACGTCAGATTTTGAATCAATTTTACGCGGTAAAATCGTCCCCCGACTGTAAGAACCGAAAACAGATATTTCTTTGATATCTTTATCTTCAAAATGAGTCTGCAACCGTTTTGTTAATGCCTCGACCGAGCGATTAATCCCCGCTCTCTCTTCTTCGCTCAGTATGGCGCTGCTGGCCAGATCCGTCAGGAAGGTATTAACGCTCATCCCCCCTCCTGGTCCACTCGGTATTGACTGCGACCCTCGTCAATATCCCGCTTGGCTTTTTCGTAGTCGCAACGGGAAATACTTAGAGAATTTTGGTTGAGATCGTCTTGATCCGCTGCCAATTTGAACAGTCTCTCTTTGGCCTTATCTCCCTCCAGGCCGTCGTCGAGTTCTATCTCGCGGAACCGTCGTACTCGGTTGCGCAGAGCGTGGTATTGCCCAGCTGCTGCCTTATGGATTTCTGAGCGTTCAGAGGGTTTAAGAAAGGTCAACACCGTGGTCAAGGCAGTAACCAGGAGCGCTGAAACGGTTGCTACGGTGGGACATTTACCTGAATCCGTGTCCATTTTCATGTAAACTATTGCTCCATAAGAGCTAATGCCCGTTTTTGGATTCACCCGCCGGGTGAAAGGGCAGGGTTGGGAGGTATCGTGGTTGAGTTTGAGAT
>Ga0210006_1000139_pt1 | contig 61919 bp, 76 predicted proteins | sample CryGey02umfilter_2_FD_185452 | JGI IMG/M metagenome (GOLD analysis project Ga0210006, IMG submission 185452) | Groundwater microbial communities from aquifer in Utah, USA - Crystal Geyser 4/10/14 0.2 um filter (SPAdes) (version 3) | ecosystem: Environmental > Aquatic > Deep subsurface >... | reverse complement strand
CTGGTACATCTGCATTGCTTCCGGTAGTAGATGATCCACTATTTGTGGTTGTTGTAGTAGCCGGAGATTCAGCTCTTACTGAAACTGAACTAGCTTTAGAGCTGATACGTACTAATTGGAATGTTTGGAAAAGAGTAATTGCTGCTACCAGTCCCAATACTACAATTTGTAGGTTTGGTTTGGGAACACGCAACACAAATGTTTGATCGTATTTCTTCCTTGGTGCTTCTTCGACAGAAGAAGCTGTTTGCGATAATTTAGTCATAGTATCTCACCTCCATTCAGAATAAATCGTAATGATTAGTTAAATGTAGCAAGATGAAAATGAAGAGAAGATGAAATGCTAGTCCGATGATCTTTTGAGACTTATTGTTCTGGCACCAACTAAAAATTCATACATAGGTCCCCAAACTAAACCCCAGGAAAGTCCCCAGAGCATCTCTGTCCAGGGAATATGTTTGAAGATAATAATCCCTTCAGGTTTGCCAGATAACTTCCATATCCAAACCATCCACGCATGACCTTCCGGGAAAACTTCCTGCCCCAGAAAGTAGATGGCAAACATCACCCCGGCAACCATTAATGCCGATCCTAACGCATTTGGTATTAGATCAGGGCGCCTATAAAGCATGTAAGCGGCAGCAATGATCATTCCTACTGAACTGGCAAAGATTGAATTAAGGCCTAAAAGATTATTTAAAATCAGCATCGAAATTCCTACCACTGCAAAGAATACGAACAGAAACCACTCTCGCTTCAACTTTTTCTCTTCGCAGGTACAAAGACCTCTGACAAACAATGATTCATAGGCAAAAGCGCCTATGCCGCCAACAGAAAAGCCAAACAGGATATCTTCTACCCCTCCAATAAAAGGAAGCGGTAAGGCTATTTCCGGTTTTCAATAGTCAGCAAAGTACCAAAACTCGGAAATCGGACCGAAAGAAGCGGTGATCGAACTCATGATTAGCATCGGCCGACGTAAAACCTTTGCTTTCCAGTAAATGAACAACCAAACAGCAAGAAAGAAGAAGTTTACGATAAAATATGCGTATTTGAACTCCATGATTTACATTGTATCTTTTTCTTGGTTGGGTATCCAAGCATCCGGATGAGCCTCAAACATTTTTTTGTCATCCTCCGCACAGAAAAAATAAACCTTTCCCTTATAAACTGTTTGGGCTTCCATCTGACTTTTAGGTTTAACCATACCACAAACATAATCCTTGACTGGTTCATCAATATTTTCAGTCATAGTTCTGAATCACCTCCTATTGCCTACTGTCTGCCAGGACCAGCCGAGTACCCAGCCGGTTACCCAGGCTGAAACAGCAGCAGTAATGCCTCCCAGCAAGAAATTCTGTTGACGGCGGACAAATAATTTACAGCATAGACATCGGCAAGATCGTTTCTTTGCGCTTCCCGACATTTTGGTTTGAGCCAACTCCGCAAGGACTTTTTATGCTTCAAGTCGCCTTTGGCCAGTCAAAATATTATTCTGACAATTTGTCGGAAAATGTAAAGCGTTGGATTAGGCAAAAACTCAGGCGGGGCGAGCGAGCAACCAAATGCCCCTCAATTTTCAAAATGTCTGAATTGGTCGGGGATAGAGGACTTGAACCTCCGACCTCACGGTCCCAAACCGCGCGCTCTACCAACTGAGCTAATCCCCGAAATATTAATAATAAATAAACTGTACTTATTCTATCTTTTATTACATCTAGATTCAAGCCTGATTATGGTACAATAGTATCTATATAATGCTTTATCCGATATTATTATTTACATTTTTGGCTTCTATAGCATCGCTTTTTTTAGTTGCGATTATGCTTCTTCAGGAAAAAAAAGTGAAAAAAATTTCATTTCATCTTGTGTCTTTTGGAGCGGGAGCCCTTCTTGCAACAGGATTTACAGATACTATGCCTGAAGCAGTACAGTTATCAAAAAATTCTTTTATGTATGTGACTGCTTTTATTGCTTTGTTTTTCTTAATTGAACGTACTTTCTTGCATTTTCACCACCACGAGCATGAGGAAGGTAAAAATTTACGGCTTCCTGTTCCATTTTTGATGTTCGGAGACGCACTTCACAATTTTATTGACGGAATTTCTATTGCAACAACTTTTTTAATTTCTTTTCCGCTTGGCTTTATTACGTCAACCGCAGTTTTTATCCACGAAATTCCCCATGAATTGGGTGATTTTGGTATTCTTTTGCACTCTGGTTATTCAAGACGAAAAGTTTTGGGATTTAATATTCTTACCGGACTTATGGCATTTGCTGGAGCACTAATTGGATTTTACTTTGCTCAAAACGTTAGCGGCACACTACCTATCTTACTATCTCTTACAACTGCTAATTTTATTTATCTTTCATTGACCGATTTGCTTCCTGAAATTCATGAACAATCAAAGGGAAATGCCTTTGCTCATGTTTTACCTTTTTTTCTGGGTGTTACATTAATGCTTCTTCTTACACAATTCTTCAAGGGATAATAAAAGAAAACACGAGGAAAACAATACCTATTCAACAATAAGCTTACCAACCATTCCCATTGCTCTGTGTGTTCCGACACTGCAATAATATTCAAAAGTTCCTTTTTTGCTGGCCACAATAGTTACTGTGTCGCTTTCTCCGCTTGAAATTCTTTTTGTTCTTACATTAAACTCGTCTATTACAAAATCATGCGTTCCTCCTCTGTTTGTAAAAACTATTTTAATTGTATCCCCAAGCTTTGCGCTAATTTTGTTTGGAGAAAATGAAAAATTTTCTCCTGTTATGGTTATTGTTTTTGTCGTAGGAGTCACTACATTACTTGGACTCGGAGACGCACTTGTGGAAGAAATCGGTGGCGCAACGGCAACTGTAGCCGTTGGCACTGATGTATTTGTAGTTTGAGTTGGTTCAATAGTTTTTTTGGAACCTCGTAACGCAAAAAATCCAATACCTAGAAGAACAGATGCAATTAGTACTATGGCAGTTATAAGAGGGGCATTACTACCGGTAGAGTCTTGAGTATTTTCCTCTTCCATGTAGCCTTATTTAACAATAAATGCATTTTTTTGTCAAGGCGTCCATGTTCTGTGCCAATTTCAGCTTGCCTGAACTTGGCACTGAAATTACGTTGTAATTTCAGTGGACCGGAAGAGATTCGAACTCTCAACCCCTTCCATGCCATGGAAGTACGCTACCGTTGCGCCACCGGCCCTTATTAGAGAATAGTGACTAAGTATTAGGAATTAAAATCTATTACCTATTGTCTAATACCTATTACCTAACTTTGTTATTGTACAAAAAAAGACGTTTGATGTGTAGTGGTACAATATGCTTATGGAAATTCCCCTTGCAGAGAGAATGCGACCTGTAACATTATCACAATTTGTCGGGCAAGATCACCTTGCAGGAATTGGCGGGCCAATAAGAAGCATGATTGAAAATAGGAAAGTCACTTCAATGATTTTATGGGGTCCTCCGGGAGTCGGCAAAACAACTCTTGCTCATATAATCGCTTCGTCAATTGACGCAAATTTTGTTTTTTTCTCAGCCGTAACAAGCGGAGTAGAGGATGTACGAAAAGTAATTAAACAAGCAAGGATAGACATTGAAAACAACAAGAAGCAAACAGTGCTTTTTGTCGACGAAATTCATAGATTTAATAAATCTCAACAAGACGGTTTTTTACCTTACGTTGAAGACGGAACAATAATTTTAATTGGTGCAACAACTGAAAATCCGGGATTTCGCGTCAACGCGCCTCTTATTTCAAGAAGCCAAGTTTATAAATTGTCAGAACTTGCAGACGTGGATATAAAGAAAGTAGTCGTGCGAGCAATTAAATTTTATAAAAAAAATAAATGGGACAAAAATGCTCTGGATCATATCATAAAACAAGCAAACGGAGACGCCAGAAATGCGATAAATGCCATAGAACTCGCCGCATCAATTTCAAAAAGCGTAACTCTTGAAATTGCTGAAGTCGCCGTTCAGCAAAAAGCAATTTATTATGACAAAAAAGGGGATTTTCATTACGATACGATTTCCGCATTCATTAAATCGATGCGGGGAGGCAATCCTGACGCAACTCTTCACTATTTGGCGCGTATGATAAAGTCAGGCGAAGACCCGCTTTTTATCGCACGAAGAATGGTTATCTTTGCGAGTGAAGATATAGGCAACGCTCAACCTACAGCACTTGTTGTTGCGACGAGCTGCATGCAAGCCGTACATATGATAGGAATGCCTGAATCCCAGCTTATTTTAGCGCAAACAGCAACCTATCTTGCAACTGCAAAAAAATCTATTGCTTCAACAAGCGGAATTTTTGAAGCTCTATCTGACATAGATGAAACAAGACTTGAGCCTATTCCTTTGCATCTTCGAAACGCAGCAAACAAAGTTATGAAACAATTTGACTACGGAAAAGGACATGTACGCTATCCGTGGCTTGTTGAGAAAGAAACCAAACAAAGAGTAGAACAGGCCATGCCTGCCGGCAGGCAGGAATATATGCCAAAAAATCTAAAGGGGAAAGTTTACTACAAGCGAGATTGGTAATTGTGTATTATTAATTTATGGGTAAACTTCTTAAAGCAGTAGCTGTTTTAATTGTTCTATATTTTGCAATTTCTTATTACATTGCTAGTAAAATAACTGAAGAAACTGCAAGAAATATTGACGTATCCGCTGATTTTATTGCTCCTAATTCTGAGAATGTTTCTTTTTTTACTACAGATAAACTTACGCTGAAAGGATGGTGGTTTGAACCATCAAGAAAGAAGGTTATCGTTTTCGTGTCGGGGATTTTAGATAATAGAACGAATGCTGGATACTATGGTGTAGATTTAACTCGCGAGTTACTTGCAAAGGGATACGGTGTTTTACTTTATGACACTCGCGCAAGAGGGGAGTCTCAAGGCACTGTGCGCGGAAAAAACGAAGAACTTGATGTAATCGCAGTTGTAAATTATCTTAAACAAAAAGGAGTAGAACCTAAAAATATCGGGATTATTTCATTTTCTTCGGGTGCATCAGCAACACTCATGGCAATTGACAAAATAAATGACATAGGACCTGTTGTAATCGATAGTTCCCCAACATTTTTTAAACGCGTAACTGACAATATTTTAATAAAGGAGCAACATGTTCCGTCTTTTATAATTCCGGGTGTATATTTTATGACTAAATTTGCGTTCGGAGTTGACATAAATTCGATTAAGCCAATTGATCATGTTGAAAAAGTACCAAATAGGGTTTTTCTCTATCTCCATTGCGCAAATGACACAAGCATACTTCCAGAAAACAGTAAGGAACTTTTGACAAAATCCAATTCGAAAAGTAAACTCGTGCTTTTTCCAAAAGGTAAACACGTAGAAACCTATAAAAAGAATCCAGAGATGTATAGAAAAGAAGTTTTCAGTTTTTTAGACAAAGCAATGAAGTAATTACTTTAGGTTATTGAATACTATTTACTAATAGTTACGGATCCGTCAGTAAAGGAAGCTTTATATTGCTGTTTTAATTCAATTTTTGAAAGATCATCTGCAATCAATTTATTAATCACACCTTGCGCTAAAGAAGAAAGTATCGGATTATTCGGAAGCGATCCAAATTGAATGCTTAGATTTGTTGCATTTGGTACACTTCCCGTTAAATCAACTCCCGCGGTAACATAAAATGAAGGAGTAATTGACCCAAGATTTTTTTTACCTGAAAAGTGGGCGAGTCCTTTTGTAAAACAAATTTTACCGTCTTCAACTTGTCCTCCAATATAATTCTGGGCTAAGGTTGTTGCCTCACCATCAGTTATGGTAATTGAACCCTTTTCTAATGCGTCTCCTATTTCCTTATCACTTCTTACCCCTGCGGCTTGACTTTGACACTGCGGTGCTTGTCCGAGCAAAGCTGCCGCTCCCGCTCCTGCGCTTCCTACAACAATTACACCTAGTACCATAAAAATAATTGCAATAGCTCCGAATCCTTTTTGGCTTCCCATATTTAACCTTTATACTTTTTTAGCCCGATTTTGTCAAGCGTTTAAAGATTTATATTTTTTTTGTTTAGAGCAATTTAAAATTATGGGCAGTAAAAAACAGTGTAATAATAACAACACCTAGCAGCGTAACCACAAAAAGAGAATTGAGCGATCTTCTTAGAAAACCTTCAGGATGCTTTTGGGGTAATAGATAAAACATTGCGGTAGAAATAGCATACAGGTCTATTGCAAAAATGCTTTTTGATGTCCAGTGATGACCGGAAAAATTTTTTAACCAATCTTTTAGAGGAACTGATAATTCCGCCCATATAGTAATAATAACGACAAAAGCAATTGTTATTATTGCCGCATACGCGGATGAAATAATTAATTTTTGTTTATTCATAAAAATATATCAGCTAGTTGCTCCCCAGCGCGCCGCAGCGGAAATTATAAATCCCATCGCACCGATAAGAAGACCAAGAATAGCAACGAGTCCTGAAAGCCGAATGGCAAAACTACGAAGCTTTAAATGATCCATATCCTTATTCTCGAGGAGGGTAATGAATAACACCGTCACGGCAATCGGAATAATGAATAGAAAAATATGCTCTTTTGTTTCCATGATGATATTATGCGCCCATGGCGCAAGACCGCTTTTGATTACAGGCTTTACAAGCGTTCCATAATAAACAACGTAGTAATATCCACCGGCAACCCAGCTTATAATAAAAGCAGAAACGCCTATTAATGCTGTTACAAACTTGCTCTTGAGTGAAGAACTATTATCTTTAAATTTTCCTAGAAGCCATAAAAATGCATCAATTCCGATAATAGCAAAGCCAAGGTGAATGCCTATAAGAACGGGTTTGTTTTGAAGTATGGAAATTATATCCATAAAACAATAGTAAACAAAAAAATACCACAATGCAAGTTAGCATTAATTCTTTATAAAGATAATCCTGATATAATATGGGATATGGCATTAATTGATGATGTACGAATAAAAGTTAAGGCTGGAAACGGAGGAAACGGAGCAAAATCTTTTCTTACTATTACCGGAAATCCGAAAACATTTGCTGACGGAGGAAATGGCGGGCGGGGTGGAAGCGTCTATTTTCAAGCCTCAAATAACATTTCGGATTTAAGTCAATTCCGTTTTACTAAAGTAGTTGCTGCAAAAAATGGTCAGAACGGAATGAAAAAAAATCTATTCGGAAAAAAAGGCGAAGACGCGCTTATTCTCGTTCCACCCGGAACTCAAATTATTAACGAATCGATAGATGAACAGACGGAAATTATAGACCTTGACGTTCCAATCCTTATAGCAAAAGGCGGAGGAGGCGGGCAGGGAAATCATAATTACAAGCCTGATGCCAGACGCTACGTTCCGCAAAATGAAGTTGGAGGGGCAGGAGAAGAAAAAGACTTACATTTGATATTAAATTTAATCGCTGATATTGGTCTTATCGGTCTTCCTAATGCAGGAAAAAGTTCGCTTTTAAAAATTCTCACAAATGCAACACCAAAAATCGGAGATTATCTTTTTACGACACTTGAGCCAAATCTCGGAACGGTTCCTGCCAGCCATGATTCGCAAGGCGATGCAGGCGGGGGTAAAATTATTCTTGCAGACATTCCGGGGCTTATTGAGGGAGCATCTCTTGGCAAAGGGTTAGGTGTAAAATTCCTAAAGCATATTGAGAAAACAAAAATTCTTATGCACTGTATAGACGCACAGGATGCGGATATTCTCAAAACTTACGAGACAGTACGACGTGAATTTAAAGAATATAGCCAAAAACTTCTTGAAAAAGAGGAAATTATTTTAATTACAAAAAAAGATCTTGTGAGCTCTAAAAAATTAAAAGAACAAATCACTCTTTTGAAAAAATTTAAGAGGAAAATCCAGCCCGTATCAATTTATGAAGAAACAAGCATTAACACGCTCAAGGAATTAATCGAATCTTTCAAAATGTAGGTTTTAACCCAAAAATAGTATATTTACAACATGGAAATTATTGTCAGACCTTTAAAATTAGAAGATTACGAACAGGTAAAAAACGTAGACATCTTAACTCAAATTCAATATTTGGGCGAAAACTGGGAAAATAATGAAAATAAGTTAATTTCTAAAAAATCCGAGTTCGAAACTAACGCGAATACAGGTTTTTCACTTGTTGCTGAAATAAACGAAAAATTAGTAGGATTTCTTTTTGCTCACGAAACGCTCCCATTTCCGGGCACTCTACATATTAGACACATTGCTATATTACCAGAACACCAAGGTAAGGGAATAGGCGTTAAGCTTTACGAAAAACTTGTAGAAATTGCAAAAGCTAAAAATATACAAAGAATTGAATCATATATAAACGACGACAATCCTAATTCTCAAAAACTTCACGAAAAAGTAGGATTTAGATTAAGAAAGTGGTGGAGAGGAGAATTGAGAATAAAATAACCAACGAAAAACTGCAGACCGATGCAGAAAAAATCGGAAAGTTTTAATGCTGTGGGCTAGGTGGGACTCGAACCCAAACTTAATCCGCTTTCTTAAAAACGTTTGGTATACGTATTGTCCTGAAGCGCTTTAACTCCACTTGCCTCCATCTTCTCTCTAAGCGCAATATTACCGGCAAAAGGCTCCCTCGTTTTTAGCTTCCCAAAAAAATCTTTGTATTTAGGATTAACTATTCCCAAAACTTTCTCTGCAGAGACAAAAAGAACTTTTATGTCTCTAGCGTAAAACTCGTTCAATATCTGTCTGAATTCCGGATCATCGTTTCCAAGTAATGTCCCAAGTTTGACAAAAGTTACAACAGATCTTTCAATATGGTAATCGTTTGTGACCATTGCAATTGGCCCTTTCCAGTCGTTATCAACTGCCATCATTACCATTTCCTTAAATTCGTCACGGGTACTTCTGGATTTTTCCTGAAGAGTTATACGCTTAGGATCAACACCGTGTTTTTCCAGCTGTTGAGCATATACTTTTGCATGGGAAGTTTTCGTCTGGTTATCGATAGAATTTGTTATTATCGGCGCGTTTGGAAAAAGTTTCGCCATTTCAGCCGCCGCAAGCATTCTATATACGCCGCCTAAATAACCGTATGCATTACCATCTGCAAAATCACCATCAAAAATAGTAGTTGCCCGCAGACGCTTTACATTTCCTTCTTTGTCAACAACAGGGGCAATTCCGCCGCTCATAAGAAAAAGAATTTGGGGCTCACCTCCGATAAGCTGAACCACCTCGTTTTTGAGAAGTTCCGGTTCGGGTGTATTTTCTCGATTCTCTTTCATGTGCCGCGGGGGAGAGTCGAACTCCCACACCCTTGCGGATAAAGGCTCTTAAGGCCTTCGTGTCTGCCATTCCACCACCGCGGCAAGTTTTGTATCTAGTATTGTACGAGATTGGCGACTTTATATCAAGAATGTGGTGGAGGAGTGACACCTAATGTTTTAAGCGAATAATCAAGTAATTCTGCCATTTCCTGTCTCCTATTTTGACTGTTAAGTAGTACTGCAATAATTTTATGTCCTTGGTATTCAAGGTATGTTACAAGACATAGCCCTGCTTCATCTGTATATCCTGTTTTTACACCTTTTACGCCGGGGTAGGTTGTCAGTAGGTTTGTTTCGTTAAAAAGCGAAAATTCTTTATGAGTATTTGTTGGTGGAATATAATATTCATTTGATGCAACAATTTTTGCAAAATCAGTTTTTTTAAGAGCGTAGTTTGTAATCACAAGCAGGTCGTAAGCCGTTGAATATTGATTACCGTCTCCTTCAAGACCACTTGGATTTGTAAAATGAGTATTTGAAAGTCCAAGATCTTCTGCTTTTTTATTCATAAGAAAAACGAAATTATCTCTTCCAAAAGTACTCCCGGAAGCAATAGTTTCTGCCGCATCGTTTCCCGAATGAAGCATTAGACCATAAAGCAAATCCTCAATAGTTAGAATCTCACCGGCCGAAAGCCCCATTGAATCCTCGCCAATTTCTGCAGCATTTTTTCCTACCTCAATAGTTTTGGTAATTTTATTGTTTTCCAAAACAACAACAGCTGTCATAATTTTTGTAAGCGAAGCTATTGGCAGATGTTCTTTAATATTTTTTTCATACAGGAGTGTATCGCTTGTAAGATCATATGATATAGCAGAAACTGCTGTTACCGCAGGTTTTTTTGCAAAAATTTCTAAAACAGAATTAATTTTGGGTTTCCAATTTTCTGCGTTTTCAAAAACGTTTGGAATTGATTTTGAAAGAAGTACCGGAAGAGGGGAGACGATACTAAATGTTTGTGTATGCTCGGCAATTGTTAAAATGAAAGGATATAAAAAAAACGATGTGCAAAAAATAATTGTTGTAAAAAGCAAAATTGATATCTTTTTCATTTTGTATTTAAACGGATAATATTTGAGTATATATCATCTTCTTTTAAAAATACCGATTGACTAAACATATTACTTTGAGTATCATACGTCTTATGTTAAAAACAACAACAAATTACGAAAAGCATTCAAATAAAAATCCTTTCCAGCAATTTTTAATCAATAGATTTTATAAAAAATTATTTGAAATTATTAAGCCGTTGAAGCCTAATTCTGTTCTGGACGCAGGAGCAGGAGAAGGATTTACTCTTGTCAAACTTGCCAGATGCAAAATTGGAAAACGCGTCGAAGGAATCGACAATTCGGAAAGAGCCGTAAAAATTGGAAAGAAAATGTATCCCGGCCTAAATCTTATACAAGGAGATATCTACAATCTTCCGTACAAAGACAACAGCTTTGATATTGTTTTATGCACCGAAGTATTAGAACATTTAGAAGACCCGGGGAGAGCTCTTGAAGAATTGAAGAGAGTGACAAAAAAATATATTATGCTTACAGTCCCAAATGAACCCTTTTTCAGGTTAGCAAACTTTTTTCGAGGAAAATATATTTTAAATTTCGGGAATCATCCGGAGCATATAAATCTTTGGACAAGTCATAGTTTTGAAAATTTTGTTAAATCAAAAAAGCTAAGAATTTCTTCAAAAAAATATTCATTTCCATGGACGCTTATTCTTGCAAGAAAGCAGTAGATTGTGAAGCTAAGAGTTCTTTTGACCTCTTTTTATAAGTTTTGGAACATAAATAATTTCACGAATGATTCCATCTTCTCCTGCAATTTCGTTTACTCCCGACATTCGTTGATATTCCGACAAATAACTTGCAAGACTTTCCTTTGCTTCTTTTAACTCTAGCTTTATTCCTTTGAACTTTTCAAAAACGTGTGCAACGTCCGGTCTTTTCAAAATTTCATTTTTTGTAGCAGTTTTTATTCGTTGCGCTTCTTTTGCCGCAGCCGAGTGTGCCTTAAAAGTTTCATCGTTTTCAAAAATACTATCAAGCATTTCTTTCTGAATACGTACCTCTTCCGTTAATTTATCAATAGAGGAAATATTGCTTTTTATCATCCCTTCCAAATTTAGAAGAACAATAGCTTCTCCGTCTTGCGCGTTTTGAACTTTTGGTTCTTCAACAATTTCTGCATCTAATACAGTGTCTAAAGAATTTGTTTTGTCATCCACAGACAATAACTATATAAAATAAAGCTTGTTAAAATCAAGAGGCAATTTACTGACTTATGAAGTATTTAATTTTCGCTTTCTTTTGCAGGTCGTCTAAAAGCTTTTGGAATTGAGAATCATATTTTTGTTGTTTTAACTGTTGTTTTACTTGTTCTTTTGTGTCAGCAGGATTTGATCCTTCCGGAATACTTGCCTGGTTTTTAGAAATAAAATCATTGATTTCCGCATCTGTTATATTTACGTCTTTGGAAATCATTTTATCAACAAGTTTTTGAAGACGAATCCTTTCTTCCAAATCTGCCCTTGTCATACCCTGCGACACTAACAATGTATCAAGTTTTTGTCCTTGTTTTGTAACCGTTTCTTCAATTTTTTTAATTTCAGATTTAACTTCGCTGTCAGCGACTTTCAAATTTCTTTTCTGTGCTTCCTGCATAACAAGCATCTTTGAAATAATATTATTAAGAGTTTTCTTTCCGTCCGCTTTTTGTAATTCCTGATAAAAAGATAGGCTAGTTATAGGCGTTCCGTTAACAGTCGCTACAACAAAAACTCCTTTAAAATAGTAAATGAGGCCAATAACAATAACAGCTAAAAGACCAATAATGATTTGTTTTTTGTGTCCCGCCAATCCTGAAGACTTAATATCGCGGGGTTCCGGATTTTTAACCGCTAAAGTTTTTTTTACTGTCTTTGAAGCTTTTTTTGTTGGCATGAAAAAATTATAACATAAATAATATTTTTTGCACAAGCAAATTTGAAGAATTACCAAGTATGGCTGTATAATACAGTGATGAAGAAAATTGTGACATATACTGTCTTGTTTTATTTACGGGTATTTACAAAACTGGCAATTTTTTTAGGTAAGCCGATAATTATTGGCGTTGCTGGTTCTGTTGGTAAATCTTCTACCAGAAATGCTTTATATGCAATTTTTAAAGATAATTCTAAAACTTTTGTAGCAGAGGGCAACTCGGAAACCGGGATTCCGCTTGGAATCTTAGGCATAGAAACAAAAGGATTTGGATTTTTTGATTGGATTTCTTATTGTTTAAAAGCTCCTTTTAAAATTTTTAACATACGTTCCTATAAATATTTAATTGTTGAGATGGGAATTGACGATCCGTATCCACCAAAAAACATGGAATATCTTCTTTCGATTTTAAAACCGGATATTGCAGTTTCACTAAACATAGCAGGTCCTCACTTTGAACAATTTGAAAAAACTCTTCTTGGTGCTCCTGACGCGATAAAAGACGATTCTAAAAAAAGGCTCGACTTTATTTTGCAAAAAATGGCAGAAGAGGATACAAAAATAATTACAAAATCCAACTGCAGAATAGGAGTATACAATTCAGATGACGAAAATATAGTAAATGCTCTTTCTTCTCTTGATAAAAATTCGCAAACAAAACTTCTTTCTTTTGGAACTTCAAATAGAGCTTCTATCTGGTACAAGTCTTACTCTGTAACAAATTCAGGAACAAAATTTTCATATGTAATTTCGGATACAAAAAAAATTGTAACTCTTGATTTTCCAAATCTTTTGCTTCCCAAAGCATACAGAGAAGTCTTTGCTTCTTCGCTTCTTACTGCAATTTCAAGCGGCATAAATCTTCCAAATGCTATAAATTCTTTATTGAAAAACTTTTATTTGCCCGCCGGCAGGTCAACAATTCTTAAAGGAGTAAGAAAAACTACAATTATTGATTCTTCATATAACGCTCCAAAAAAGGCAACTCTTGAATTTCTTGCACTGTGCGAACAACTCAAAAAAAATACAGGAAAAAAGCTTGTTTTTCTCATGGGAGACATGAGAGAGCTTGGTCAGGAATCAGAAATTGAACACAATGAAGTTGCAAATGAAATTATTAAAGCTGTTGATTTTCTATATTGCGTAGGAACTCTTACCCAAAAATATATTATGCCAATAGTGGATAAAAAAGTTAAAAGTATGTGGTTTGAAAATTATAAAAAAGCTGGAGAGTATTTGAAAGATAACATTCCTCAAAATTCACTCGTTTTGGTAAAGGGTTCTCAAAACACTATTTTTCTTGAGGAAGCAATTAAATATCTTCTGAAAGATAAAGAGGACGAAAAAAAACTATGCAGGCAAGACGATTATTGGTTAAAAATTAAAAAATTAAATTTTTCCAAGAGTTCTTAGCGCAAAACTTACTTCTTCGTGTTCGCTCCATTTTTCCTCACCATGTCCATAATTCATTGATTGTTCATGCCCTTTACCAGTAATCAAAACTATATCTTTTGATTGAGCAAGGCTTATAGCAAACCCTATTGCTTCTTTTCTGTCTTTTATTTTGTAATATACCCGTTTTCCGGAAAGCGGCTTTTCCTTATCAGCAAGATATGTAAAATCTTTCTGTATTCCAGCCTCTATTTGCTGCATTATTCTCTCAACGGGTTCTGATCTTGGATCTTCGGATGTTAAAATAATTATGTCAGAATATGTGCTCGCGGCCTTTCCCATTTCTTCCCTTTTGGAACTGTCACGTTGTCCAGCCGCTCCAAACACATGTATAATTCTTCCATTTTTTGTACCCGAAAGGGCAAAAAGCATTTTATTCAACGCATTTGGTGTATGCGCAAAATCGATAACAATAGTAAAATCCTTATCGTATACAATTTCCTGTCTTCCGACCGGAGGCTTAAATTCTTCGATTGTTTTTTTAATAATATCCTCATCTACTCCAATTTCTTTTGAGCACGCTGCCGCTGCAAGACAATTGTAAAAATTAAATTCGCCTACAAGATTTGTTTTAAAAGGGAAAGATATTTTTGTTATGTCTGCATTTTTATTTTTCAAGGAATAAGTTATAAGCTTGGCTGAATCAAATTTTTCAGAAATAATTTCAAAGGAGGAATCATCCATATTAACAACTGCTTTTTTGGCAGCCGACAAAAGTTTTAACTTTGACTCAATGTATCTTTTCTGTGTTTTGTGGTAATCAAGGTGTTCGTGGGTAATATTTGTTAATACACCGATTTGAAAATTTATCCCATAAGTCCTATTTTGATCAAGAGCATGCGAAGTTGTTTCAATTATTGCGTATTCGCATCCACTTTCAACGGCTTTTTGTAAATATTTTTGCAAAGAAAAAGCGGATGGAGTAGTGGTGTGAAATCCCGTCTCATAAAGCGTATCGTCAATATACGCGCCAATCGTACTAATTAAAGCTGTTTTTTTACCGCTATTTTTCAAAATCTCATACAAAAGCGTTCCCGTAGTTGTTTTTCCGTCTGTTCCGGTAATGCCTATTACAAAAAGTTTTTTTCCGGGATTTTTGTAATATAAACAGGCGATGGTTGCAAAAGATTTGTGACCCGTATTTTTCAATTTTCTAAACATATGTTCTTATTATACCTAAAAACTCAAAAAGAAGTCATTTCGCCAAAACGATAATGCATGTGTTTAGATTAAAAATTAAATATAAAGCTTCAATTTCCTCTAATAATAAAACTTCTTTCTCTTGACAATAATTTTTTTTATGCTTAGACTCAAATTAGTACAAGAATCTGAAAGGAGGTGAGTGATTTTGAAAAACAATAAAATGCTTCATATGGTCGCATATTTACTTCTTTGGGTTGGCGGACTTAACTGGGGACTTATAGGACTTTTAAATTTTGACCTTGTAAATACAGTCCTGGGAACATGGCCAACAGCTGTAAAAGTAGTATATATCTTAGTCGGTCTTTCAGCAGTATATGTATTTGCAATGCATAAAGGAGATTGCAAAGTTTGCAAATAGAGCTCTGCCTGTATCGTGATATAATTACATAATGGCGCAAGATGCACTTTATGTATTTATATTGGGACGAAACGTTGATCTCTCATGCACTGAACTTTTATGCGTATTTAGAGAAAACAACATTCCATACAAACTTATTCAAAACTCCAATGAAGTAGCGCTTGTTGAGAGTAGAAATAATTTAGATATTGAGTTTTTAAATAAAACGCTTGGAGGTACGGTGAAAATAGGCAAAGTAGTTTCAGATATACCTCTTGATTCAAATTTAAATAGCGCGTTTTCAAGTGATTTCTTACAAAAGTTTTTTTTTCAACAAAATTCAACCAAAGTGGAATTTGGAATAAGTCTTTATGTTTGCGGAGGAAAAAATGATACTTTGTCAAAACTTCAAAGTCAACTTGACAATATAGCAAAAAGCATTAAGGAAACACTTTTGGAAAATGGAATAAAGTCGCATTACCCAAGGCTTGATAAAAGGTTTTTGTCTTCCGCGTCCGTTGGAAAAAATAAGGTTCTTGAGAATGGAGCAGAGATTTTATTGATTCTTTGTCAAGATAAAATTTTAATTGCAAAAACCCAGGCCATACAGGAATTTGAAGAATTTAGCCAAAGAGATTATGGACGACCGGTCAGAGATGTGTCATCCGGAACTATGCCTCCAAAGCTTGCCAGAATTATGATAAATCTTGCGCAAATCGAAAAAAAAGACAAATTACTTGACCCTTTTTGCGGAAGCGGAACTATTTTACAGGAAGCTTTAATTCTTGGATACAAAAATGTTGAAGGATCAGATAATTCACAAAAAGCGGTCACCGACTCAAAATTAAATCTTGAATGGGCAAAAGATAAATTGAATCTTGATATAAGTTCTGTAAAAATTGAAGAAGCTGATGTAAAAATCCTATCTAAATTTATAAAACCGGAATCTGTTGATACAATTGTAACAGAGCCGTATTTGGGACCTACATTACAAAAAAGAGCAGAGTATTCTGAAATCTCCCATACTCTTTCCGACTTAAAAAGTCTTTATCTGTATGCTTTTTCGGAGTTTTTTAAAATATTAAAACGTAGTGCAACAGTAATTATTGTTTTTCCGGCTTTTCCTTATTACAAAACTTCGCATTATTTGAATATAAAAGAAGAAATAGAACAGTTGGGATTTGAACAAATGCCTTTAAGTCAAACGGTGCGAAAATCAATTATCGTGGGGGACAGAAATGATTTTGTGTTAAGGGAAATTGTGAAGTTTAAAAAAATTTAAACCTCAACATTAATCTACAAAAGTAAGAGCAGTACCTTTTTTATTTGCGCGTCCAGTTCTTCCAATTCTATGAATATAGTCATCATATGAAGCCGGCATGTCATAATTTATCACGTGGCTTACGTCTTCAATGTCAAGACCCCGTGAAGCAACATCTGTTGCCAAAAGTATAGATATTTCATTATTTTTAAATTGATCAAGCGTCCTTTGTCTTTGTCCTTGGCTTTTGTTTCCATGTATTGCGCCTGCCTTAAAACCTCTTTTTATCAGCTCGTCTGAAAGCTTTTGTATTCCCCATTTTGTTCTGCCGAATACCAAAACTTTGTCAAAATTTTTCTGTATCAAAAGATTATGCAGCTGGTCAATTTTTTTATTCTTATGTATAACTTGAACAATATCCTGATCAACATTTTCCGCAGTATCCTGCCGTTTTACGGAAACAGTGACGGGATTTGAAACAAAACTTTGTAGAATTTCTTTAACTTTTCCGGAAATTGTTGCGGAGAAAAATAAAGACTGCCGTATGCGAGGCAGAAGAGAGATGAAATATTTTATATCGTTAATAAATCCTATATCTACCATTCTGTCTGCTTCATCCAGCACAACATTGTTGAATTGTGAAAGCGCCAAAACACGAGTTTTGACAAGATCTTTTATCCTACCCGGTGTCCCTATTACAAATTGAGGATTACGGAAAAGTTCGCTACGCTGTCTTCCCATCCCGGATCCGCCAATACAAAGCGCCGCATAAAGAGGCATTCCTTTTGCAAAAAGACGAAATTCGTCGTGAATTTGAACTGCAAGCTCACGAGTCGGCGTCACAATAAGAACTTTTTGATTTCGATTTTTATAAAGTTTATCAATAAGAGGAATTAAAAATGCGGCTGTTTTTCCGGTGCCGGTATTTGCAATACCTATAACATCCCGTCCTTGACAAATCGGTATAATTGCTTCATCTTGAATTGGGGTTGGAACAGTATATTCCTTTTCTTCGATATTTCTTAAAAGCTGGTCTGAAATCGGAAAATCTCTGAATCTGTGACGTGGAGAAAAATCTTGGGAAAAAGAAGAATTGTTGGTTTTTTTTGCTATTTTTGTTGCACGAACTGCCGCGACAAATTCACTTTTGTTTTGCATAAAGCGTGAATCATTTCGCTTAAATTGTTTTCTTTGCTGTCTGTATTTTGGTCTTATCATAAATTTGTGTGAAATTGATAAAAGGAAACTGCTTAAAAAATTTGTGAGTAGGGGAGAAGATACGTATTACAAGTCTTATGCGAAGATATCTTTACCTTTATCTAATCAAATTATCTTTTGAGCAGATTCTTTCTTTCAATCTGCCAGTACTAAAGTATAACAGGCAAAACAAGCAAAGTCAAGAAAACTATAAGCTATTAAATTTTAGTTTTGGGATTCCTTTTCTAGAAGGGCTCTGTGTTCTGCTATAAACAATCTTGTTGATACTGTCAAATGCAATTTTTCAAGCTCCTTAAGTGTGAAAAACTGAAGAATTTGACCATTTGATCGGTTTATATTATTAACATTTTCGTCTGTCAACTTAGCATGATAGAAATATTTTCTGATGTCATTAAATAGAGGACTTGCTATAAATTCAATTGTTCTGAGTCTTACGCTTGTTTCTCTTTCTACAGAACTTGAGATAGATTCTTCAAAAGTTTTATTTTTTTCTTTTGAACCGCTTATAAAACACCAAATATTCTGTTGAGCGAGTGTTTTTTTGTCTTGTTGTGCGGGGGTATAATTTTGGAGCTTCAAAAGAACTTTACCTTTATAAGTTAGAAGAATAAGACTTATATCAATTTTATTGAGCACATTTATATTATAGCACTATTTGTAACAAATAGTATGTTGAAAAAATACAACGAACCTTGAAAACCATCGGCGTTCCTTGAAGAGGAGAACTGTTTTTGGTATCATTATCAAGCTTATTGCCGGATCGTCTAACGGTAGGACAACGGACTTTGGATCCGTTTACCATGGTTCGAATCCATGTCCGGCAGCAAAACCATTATTATTATTCATGTATAAAATTCGGGGGGGTTAGAATTGGAAACCAGCGAGGGAAAAAACTTGGGTTTCCTACCGCAAACACAAACCTTTACAAAAATATTCCAGAAGGAATATACATATCAAAAACAAAAATAAACAATAAGATTTACCCGTCTCTCGCTTTTATCGGCCGTTCTATAACTTTTAATGAAACAGAGTTTAAAGCGGAAACGCATCTGCTTTCTTATAAAAAAAGCCTATACAACACTTGGATAAGTATTGATCTTGTAAAAAAACTTCGAGAAAATAAAAGGTTTGATTCTGCAGAAGACTTAATTAAGCAGATGGAAAAGGATAAAAAAGACGCACAGGAATATTTTAAAAAAAAGAAAGATGTTTAGCGGTTATAATAAAACTTACAAGGTGAGGAGAGTTGATCAGTTCAAAACATCATTCAGGGATGTTGTGAGTTATTTTATACAGAAAGGAAGACAACCGTTCTCTATCTAGCCAACCAGGACAATAATTTGACTATTCAAATAACCTACAATATAATTCAACAAGCATGCTGCAAAAATTGTTACATGATAATATTTTAGTTACTGGTGGCGCAGGTTTTATTGGGTCGCATCTTGTTGATAAACTTATTGATAAAAATCATAAAGTAATTGTAATCGATGACCTTTCGAGTGGATATAAAAGAAACGTTAATCGCAAAGCTAGATTGATTAAATGTGATTTACGAGAATATAAATGTGTTGATAGCATAATTAGAAGAACAAAACCCAAAATTATATTTCATTTAGCGGCAAATGCTGCTGAAAATAAGGCTCAATTTTCTCCTATAGACATTACTACAAGAAATTATAATTCTTTTTTAAACGTATTAGTTGCCGGTTTAAAAAATAGCATGAAGAGAATAGTAATTACATCAAGTATTGCCGTTTATGGATCAAAACAAATACCTTTCAGCGAAAATGATAAACCCGAACCAGAAGATTTATACGGCTTAAGTAAATTAGAGATGGAAGAGACTCTTAAAATCTTATCGAAAGTGCATAAATTTGAGTACGTAATTACTAGACCTCACAATGTTTATGGACCAAGACAAAACATGAAAGACCCTTATAGAAACGTCGTTGTTCTATTTATGAATGCAGTTCTTAAAGGAGAACCATATTATATATATGGCAACGGAGGCCAAAGACGGTGCTTTTCATATATTTCTGACGTTGTAGAAGCAATATATAAATGTGGTTTTTTAAATGTTTCTGGAAAAATATTCAACATAGGGTCAGATAAGAGTTATAATATTAATGAACTTTCGAAAGAAATTCAAAGAATTACAAACGTAAAGATTAAACCAAAACACCTTCCATTAAGACCACAGGAAATATTGTTAGCAATATCAGATCACACGCTTTCTAAAAAATATCTTAAATATAAAGATCAAACTAGTCTTTCTGTGGGGATAAAAAAGACGTGGGAATATGCAAAAAAAATTGGATACCAGAAACCAGTATTTGGTGGTATTGAATTAGATAGCCCTTTATTGCCGAAGAATTGGAAGAATTAATACATATGAAAACAAATTTTAAAGAAAAGGATTATCTCAAAAAAGATAAATCAATGCACTGGAAAACTTTAAAATCCCAAATACAAATTACTTCACCTTGGTATAAGATAAAAAAAGATTCTGTTGAATTACCAAATGGAGTAATAATTAATGATTACTATGTAGGTCAATTGCTTGATGTATCAATTTTATTTGCGATAACAGAAAAAAATGAGGTTGTATTAGTAAAGCAGTACAGACATGGAACTAAAGATATACAACTAGAACTACCAGCAGGAACTTTTAAGAGAGGTAAAGAAAATCCATCGTCCGCCGCAAAAAGAGAGTTATTGGAAGAAACAGGGTTTAGAGCAAATAAGCTTATAAAGCTGGGAGTTATAGAAGAATATCCAACAAAGAATAGTCATTTAGTTCATATGTTTCTTGCGCCCAAAGTAAAATTTACAGGAAAACAACACAACGACATTACTGAGGAAATAAAGACTTATCTATTGCCAATAAATGAAGTAATTACTCTTGCAATAAATAACAGAATTATGGTTGGATCATCTATTACAACAATTTTATTGGCTGCATTATCTTTGGGTATAATCAAGAACTAATAATATTTTGCCATCTAACTTTATAGAATGGATCAAGTATTGGTATTATTACTTTTTAAGGGATATCCGGCTACGGGGAAGTCTTATTTGGCTAAAAAATTAGGTAATCACTTGAATATTCCCGTCATTGTTAGGGATAAATTTAAAACAATTCTCGTTAAAAAAGGTTTTTCTTTAAAGGAAATAGGTTATAGAAGCTATGACATAATGTGGAAATACACCATGTTGTATCTGGGCAACAACAAATCTTGCATTTGCGATACAAGCTTAATTCAACCTCACGGTTTATCTAGAATAGAATATATTAAAAAACATACACAAGCAAAGATTATTATCATAGAATGCTATTGTAGTGACAAAAAAATACACAAAAAACGACTAATTTCTCGTAAAAAGATTCCTTATTATTATGGAATTAAAACTAACGAGCAATTTAAGATTTTTGTAAAGGAAAATAAGAAATGGGATAATTTTTTATTTCCATACTGCACAATTAGAGTAGATACCTGTAAGAAATTAAATATTAAGGATTTTTCCTTATTTATAAAAGACATAATTTTATTAGATGGTAGCAATTTATACTATTATTAATAGAATAATTATAATTAAGTATTGTTAGACATGAACGAATTACCGACATCACATTTTTCTGAATTGCAAAGTCAATTAAGACAACTGAGAAAAAATTATAGCATTCCTACCTTTGAGATTTCACCGATGATGAAAAGATCGGACAACCCTTCTATATTCAAAGAGGGCGAAATATTTAGCGGATTACTTACTACAAAGAATGCCATGGCTTGCGTCACACTAGTCGCTTCATCTCATACTCCCCCCACTGTTTCTACGGATCAATTTTTATCTATAGCAAGCGATGTATTTGCAATCAACAGTTCTTTACCAATAGATACCGACATATCCATTTTAGCTCCTCAGGTTATTGTCTGGTGGGGCAAGAATGATACATCAGAGATAGATAGTGATTTTTCTAAATTATATAATTTAGACTCTTTAAATCGTCAAGAATTCATTAGATTAATTTCAGATGAAACAATCTTAGCAGTAAAACTAATAAAAAAAATTAAACAATCAGCTACAATATGGGGTTCATGGGGAAATGGATCCGATAATGAAAGAGTTTTTACCGGTAGAAGTAGAGGAGGTCCGACTAATAAAATAGGGCATACTCATGTAACGCATTTTGATGAGGCCAGAAAAATTTCTATTCCTAGACTCCAACAAACAGATGCCAAGGATGCAGTAAATTTTTACTCTCCTTGGGTAACACTTGTGATGGAAAAGTTTGGTGGGGATTTCTCTAATTTTATCAATCAATCTGTTAAAAACGATACTATTGATATTCCAGAATTTACAATAGAACAGACAAATATGGATTTAAGTACATCGGGCCATCATGATTTTCATAATGGATTTGAAATAACCTTCTCAAGCCCTGCAAAGTATGCAAAGGTGGTGGATATGCTTATTTCAATAGGAGGAAAATCAGAAATTTTATATAAAGATTTATTGTTGTTATATGAAGAATTTTATAAGGATTTATTTATGAAAAAATCTACAGATGAAACGTATAATCATGGTTATTTAAAATTGAAATCATACGGTTTTTCTCAAAGAACGGCAGAAAAAATGTTAGGATTTTTATTTTCAATTAGACCTACCAATATTCAGATTTCAAATTGGATAGAACAAATGAGTAAGTATAAAAATGTAGACGTAAATTTACTTCTAAATATAGCAAACAGATACGCTCACGTGTCAAAAAGAATAAGAAAAAATAAATCTTATAACACGACAGTGAATAGTTTAGTATATGATACTTATCGAGATAAAGAGGAAATTGAAAATATTAAAACAACTTGGCCTGAACACGCAAGCTACTGGTATCTTATTAATGATTATAAATTATCAGGCGACGAAATACTAGTTAATACTCTTAAACTTTTTCCTCTAATAGGGACTAGTGTCACTGGGCCAGAAAGAATATTGGGAGGAATAATTAAACGACCCCTAAAATGAGGACGCTTGTATTTTTTAACTTAGAAAATTTATTTATTGCCTCGTCTGAATTACGTTATAGTCCTACTCCTTTTTTAAGAAGACAAATAAATAAAATATGGAAGGTTTACCTGCTAAAAGCAAAAAAAAACAATCGTCCAATATGGAATGGTAAAGTTTATCGGTTAGAAAATATAACTAAAAACCGAAATGCGGTTTATTTGAAATTAGGATTTATTGATTATAAAACTTATCTTTCTTCCTTTGATTTAAAAAATGTTTTTAATAAATATCCTTTTCAAGAAAGACCTAATGGCTTATACGTTGCATCTCATATTATTACGAAGGATGGAAAATTTATTATTGGACAAACCGCAGACAATTCACTTTTTAAACATAACTTCGATTTGATAAGTGGTAGCTTAAACTATTATAATAAGAAAAAAATTAAAACAGCAGAAGACATAAAATTATTTTGGCAAAGCGAGCTAATGGAAGAAGCATCCATACCCGCTGAATTGATAGAAAAAATAGAAGGAATATGCATTACTGTTACGAGCTCTGGAAGAATAGGATTTTTTTTTCAAACAAAACTTAAAATTACTGCTATAGATTTCAAAAAGACGGCAAAAATAAATTTTGAACACAAAAAGCTTTTGTTATTAAATAAAGAAGAATTATTACTTTTAATAAATAATAAGAAATTCTTTGTCAATCCAGCCGTAAAATATACGTATAAATTTATTGAAAATAAATTGTAACAACATATTCATGGTGTGTATTTTACTCAACCAACGATAGTACTATTTTACAATCTATAAACTAACTGTCAGCTCCTACTGCATCGGCGATATTTTTGAAGCCGTCTATTGCAAGAAGCTTTACCAGGCCTGAATTTATTTCATGAATTAACTGCGGACCTTCAAAAATCATACCGGTAATTAATTGGACTAAGGATGCGCCTTTTTTTATTTTTACATAGGCGTCTTGGGCGCTAAAAACCCCGCCGCACCCAATAATTGCGAATCTCTTTTTATAATTCTTGTGTGCAAATTTTATCAGCTCATTTGAGCGTTCAAAAGTAGGCTTTCCGCTAAAATTTCCAATTCTAAACTTTATTACCTCACTTTTTATTAAAGACGGATGAGAACGGTCTTTTTGTAAATTACCAAAAATGACTCCTTTGGAAGAATGCTTTGCAATCACATCAAGCATAATTTTTATCACCCGAGTGCTGTTTGATATTGGCATTTTGACAAAAAACGGCTTTTTAAGCCTTAGCTTGTCAATTTCAGACAGTAAATCTTCCAAAGTCTTTTTTTGTGTAAAAAGTAACATTTCCAAAAAGATTTGGGCAACTGATGTTGAGTTCATAATAACTATTTTTTACGCGAGCTTTTTCAAAAATCTTAAGAGCGCAAATTATGTCTTCAACGCTTTGTTTTTGATTTAATTTTGCACTATTTGTTCTACCAATGCTTATTCCTATAGGAATTTCAAAATTTAATTATCCTAATGTTTGTGCAGTTTCTTCTGCCCCGAAATTTCTAAATCCCTTATTACCATCAGCGATTTTGATTTTGGTAGTCTGCCCAATTGCGGTCTCGGATTTCCTTCATAAGCCATGTTGGTAATTGTTCCAACTGTTTGAAAACCAAATCCTACACTTAGTGTGATTTGGGTAAGACGCGTTTCATAATCAAACCCTGCGGCAAGACCAATAGGATTGGGGAAATTTATCCCGGACAATTCTTGATGCAAAACCGAGTTAGTTATTTTAAATTGCGATGAAATAATTTTTCTTAATCTTTTATTCTGTCCTAATTTCTCCCCAAAAGCAGTTGCTCCAATGTGAACTTTTTGGGGATCGGTTCTAAAGAAAACAGGATTTAGAATTCCACTATAAGTTTTTTTTGTAATTGTCGGTATTAATCTTCGCACGATTAGAAATTATGCGCCAAATGATCATTAAACGCAATTAATCACAAGTAAATATCCAGCCAAAACATTCTTCTGTTTACATTTCAGCTTTGTAAATTTATACTGTTGCATATGGGACTTTTACGTTTACTATTCGCGCTCACCATAGTAATCTTTCACACGGGAGATATTTTCGGGTACAGGATATTTAACAGCAGACTTGCAATTCTTTCTTTTTTCGTCATTTCAGGCTTTTATATGGCTTTTATTTTGGATAGAAAATATTTTAAAAAGAAGCATTCATTCAAGTTATTTATTGTAAACAGATTTCTTAAAATTTACCCTATTTATTGGGTTTCACTCTTAATCATTGTCCTTTTTGGGGTTGTAAAATATTTATTTAACGCTGGTGGTCAAGATAATTTCATTTCTCATTTTTTTCAGTATTCAACACACATAAATGGATTGGCAATGCTTTTATATTCTGTTAATTTTATTACAAGAAATATTACGCTTGTTGTAAATTCTGACTATTTTTTCAAGCCTGATATGACACCGGGATATTTACTTGTTCAGCAAGCTTGGACTCTACAAATAGAATTATTATTCTACGTTCTTGCACCATTTCTTATGTTTTTTTCAAAAAAACATTTTTTATTGCTTTGCTCTTTATATTTAGTACTTGCCCATATCGTTTTAGCAAATTTTATAAGCAAAAACCAAATCTTTCTTAGCGCGCAATTTGTTTACTACTTGGTTTTTTTCTTAATGGGCATGTCTTCATATAGATTTTTATTTGGTTTTTTAGAAAAGAACAAAGCAAAACAACAAATTTTTAAAACAATATTTGGGGCAGCCGTTATCATTATTCTGATTTATAATTACACACCATTATCAATGCTTTCCGTAACACCGGTTTTTGAGCTAGTTTTCTCCTTTATTTTTGCGTTATTTGTACCTATTATTTTCTCAGTAACAAAAAATTTTAAATTTGATAGGTTTTTGGGCGAATTGTCTTATCCTCTTTATATAATTCATTTTATTATTGTAAAGATGTTTGTGAATTTTACGCTTGTTGATACAAATTTAAAAAAGCTTATGATAGTAACTATATCGCTTGTTATATCGTACAGTCTTTATAAATTTATTGAATTTCCCATAGACAAATTCCGCCAAAAAAGGGTAGCATCTTCATCGGAATGAACACGGCTTTACTTTTTCTTCCCTATTTTATATGCTAAAGATGAAATGCTAACCAATGTCCGCGAACGTTTTTTGCAAATTCGCATAAGACGAGACGAAAAAGAAATTAAAATTGGATTTTTCATAACAGGCATAATAATAATTATTCTTTTGGCCAACGTTGTCTATCTCAATTTTTTTCTTTTAAAAAATAAAGGTGTTGCAAATACGAATATTTCACCTAGAAAAAGTTCTGTTGATACTATTATTCCATCTCCAACACAAATTCAAGCTCAAAATCAAACTTTAAGTCCTACGCCTATTCCTCCAACCATTGCCATACAAAATACTTATCGAACAACGACATCAAATACAATAAAAGATTATTTTATTCCCCTAGGCTCGGGGACAAATCAATCAAGCGACTGGGTGGATGTCCCGGGAGCACAAGTCGCTATTGATTTAGGTCAATATCAAAATGTTAAAGAAGTTCATTTTGAGGCGTCTGTCACTATGCCCACCTCAAACGGATCTGTTTATGTACGGCTTTTTAACGTTACGGATAAACATCCTGTATGGAATTCCGACGTTAGCGGAGTAGGGAATTCAATATATACTCTTACTTCGCCGGCTATTATTTATGATAAGAGCGCAAAAGTGTATCAAGTACAAATGAAAACGCAAATGCAGGTTGCGGCAAATCTTACTCAATCAAGAATCCATGTCACCCTTGAGTAACAATAAACATTTTGAGCGGGAGACGGGAATCGCTCAATTTCTACGAAATTGCGCGCTTTTTTCCAACAAAAAGAGCGAACCCGCTACCTGCCTGCCGGCAGGCATCTTCCTTGACCTGCCCGCTAATACTGAGCGGTGGAGCGGATTTGAACCGCCGACCTTCTCCTTGGCAAGGAGACGTTCTACCCCTGAACTACCACCGCATAAGCTCTGCAGGCGGGCAAGGAAGCATTCTTAGGCGCACAGTGAAACGAGCACCGCAAGCTCTTGCTTACCGGTGAATTACTCCCGCTGAAAAAACTTGTTTTTTCAGCACCAGGTTCTCGCAGTGCTCGAAACTGGCGCAGTCTATGTTTTTAAACTCATTACTAATTTTAATTTTCTTTCTCTTGGCCAACTTTTAATTTCCATTTCGCGTTTCAATGCCTGTGACTTTGTTTTATATTCTTCTGAATGAACTAATTCAACAGGCAACTTACCTTTTATTGATTTTGCGCCCTGCTTTCCAAAATTATGTTGCCACAATCTGTTTTTTATATTTAATGTATATCCTGTATAAAAAGAGCCGTCACTACATTCGACAATATAAACATAATGCTTCATTGTTCTATCTTAGTTATAAGCTCTGCGAAAATCTAGCGTGCCAATTTCAACCTGCCTGAACATAGACTGTGCCACATACGAACAACGTGAGTACGTGGCACTGAAATTTTAGTAAAAATTTCAGTGCCGAGACCAAGAATTGCACTCGGATAGCCTGTTCTTCAGACAGGTGCCTTGACTACCTCGGCCATCTCGGCAAAAAAATACTATATTCGATTGCGAATTCAATGCAATCTCAGACAGTGATTGCATTATATCAAATGTGTGGGCGGTGCAAGACTTGAACTCGCGACATCTTCGGTGTAAACGAAGCGCTCTACCAGCTGAGCTAACCGCCCTTTAAACTTTCCTTAGCACAAACCAACATTTGAACAAACCATGTGTTAGTTTCAACCTGCCTGAACATAGACTGTGCCACATACGAACAACGGGAGAAATGTGCCGAGGACAGGACTTGAACCTGCACGTCTTATTTAAGGACACAAGAACCTCAATCTTGCGTGTATACCAATTTCACCACCTCGGCAAGCTTCGGCGCAAACACCCAACTTGTACAGTTAGTATTTTACCAAACATAGTCATGTTAAAACAAGAACACATTGCTATAATGTTTTTAATGGATGTTATTTTTATATTTTTTACAATTCTTGGTCTATCTCTTTTTGAAATAATTACAAGCATTGACAATGCAATTATTAATGCTGAAGTGCTCGGAGGAATGAGCAATAGAGCAAAAAAATGGTTTTTGACATGGGGAATAGTATCATCTATTTTCATTGTCAGAGGAGTCTTACCCTTTCTTATTCTTTATGCAACCGTTCCACAACTTGGTGTTGTAAATACCATAACCGCAGCTTTTTCATCAGATCCCAATATTGCTGAAACCATAAAAGAATCATCTCATGTTCTGCTTATTGCAGGGGGGGTCTTTTTAATTTTTCTTTTTTTTCACTGGCTTTTCTTAGAACCTAAAAATTTTGGCCTTAGGGGCGAAAGGTTTTTCCATTCAAAAGGTGTTTGGTTTTATGCAATCGTATCAATACTTTTAACAGTAATTGTGTGGTTTGCATTCAAACAAAACAATCCATTGCTTCAGTTTGGCGCCGTTGTAGGATCTACAATGTTTTTTATAATTCATGGATTCAAAGGATATGCAGAAGAGCAGGAAAAAAAACTTTTATCGGTTGGCGTATCTGATTTTGCAAAAATTGCATACCTTGAAATACTGGACGCAAGCTTTTCAATTGATGGAGTAATCGGGGCTTTTGCATTTACCTTTGCAATTCCTCTTATACTTATAGGGAATGGCTTAGGAGCAATCGTATTGAGGCAAATAACAATTAGCAATATAGAACGGATAAAAAAATATAAATACCTAAAAAACGGAGCAATGTATTCGATTTTAATACTTGGTATTGTAATGCTTTTGCATAGCTTTAGAATTGAGATTCCTGAATGGTTATCACCCGTTGCAACATTTGCAATTGTTGGTTACTTTTTTTACAAGTCAAATATTGACCTTAAAACAATTACTGACTTATCTGAACCAAATAAAAAGTAGAGAAGTCCCACTTCATTTTTCAAAGTGCCCGAGAGAGGACTCGAACCCTGCCTGCCGGCAGGCAGGCTCCACACCATTGCTGGTACAGCGTTCTGAACGCTGCTTGTCTACCTGCCAAAGCATGTGCCAGGAGGGGGACTCGAACCCCCACATCTTGCGATACACGGTTCTGAACCGTGCTTGTCTACCATTTCAACATCCTGGCTTATTTATGTTGCGCTATTTATCTCTTGTATTATCTCACGACCAAACCCTGATTTAAAGAACTTCTCGAGTTTAATTGCGTCCCCTAGCGACACACAGATTTCTACATGAATAAGCTTAAATGGTGCTAAATGTTTTATGGAAGCTGTTTTATTATTGTTGTGTTCGGAAAGTCTTCTTAAGATATTATTCGTATAACCTTTATAAAAAACGTCCTTTTTTTGACTTTTAATAACATATACGTAATACATATGCGTGTCTACCCCTGCCTGCCGGCAGGCAGGATTCCAACACTCGGGCTCATACGTATTGTACCAATACTAATTTTTCTTGACAAGAAATAGCAATTTATGTAATTATAATGTATTAAATGAAAAAGCTTGTTCTGCTCGCAAGTTACTCGATTTTTATGCCGATTTTTTTACTCGCCTTAATTATATATTCCATGTCGCTTACCAAAGTGGCTGTCGCAAATTTTAACGACGCAAACACAGAGGTTTTGGGTACAGAAACAGCATCATCTCATCTCATTTCCAATAATACAAATAGGGATATTATTGCTGCATCCGGTGAAAAAGGGCGTACTACAATTTTGAAAGAATTTTTGAACAAATATAATTCGCCTCTTTTACCATACGCGGTGCACATTGTTTCTGCGGCAGACTTTTACGGAATTGACTACCGTCTTCTTCCGGCAATTGCACTTCAAGAAAGCACGCTTTGCAAAAAAATTCCAAAAGAATCTTATAATTGTTGGGGATTTGGAATTTATGGAGGAAATGTTACACGATTTACAAGTTATGAGGATGCAATAGAAACAATTTCAAAAACTTTGGCAAAAGAATACAAAGCAAAAGGCCTTGAACATCCGACAGAAATAATGACAAAATACACGCCGCAAAGCAATGGAAGCTGGGCGAAAAATGTAAGCTACATAATGGACAGAATAAGCCCCTCGCTTTAGGTATTTCTTAAACTTCAATCTACTTTAAGGTGATTTTGAACATTTTTGTGCATAAAACTACATATTATGGCCTGTAGTAAAGTACTTGACAAACCTATAGTTCTATGATAAGATACTGATTAGATCCTAAGGTAGCCCAAAACTACTTTAGGATTTTTTAATGGTTTGAGTAATCCTCAAGTTTCTATTTGTCATAGGCACTTGAATAATTATGAAAACTACAAAAACTTTTTTAATCCTTGTAGCACTTCTTATTGCTACACTTACATTTTCCAAAAATGCATACGCGGAAGGTACTGCTGTACCCTCAGCAAAGCTTTTGTCATTTGACAGCTCAAAAATCATTGAAAAGGACGTACGCAGTATTGCAATTGAAAATATTTTCAAAAAATACAATTCTCCACTTCTAGGCCTTGGCGCAACTTATGTAAAATACGCTGATAAATACGGCGTGGACTGGAAGCTTTTACCTTCAATATCAGGGCTTGAATCAAGCTTTGGACAATTTCTTATGCCCGGCTCTTATAATGGTTACGGATGGGGCGGAGGCTACATATATTTTGAAAGTTGGGAAGACGGAATTGACATAATTAACAAAACTTTGCGCGGCAACTACATGGATAAATGGGGCGCAACCGACGTTTGGAGTATTGGTCCTATTTATGCAGAGTCAAAAACATGGTCTGTGAGGGTAAACGGCTTTATGAATGAAATCGAAGCAGAATACAAATCTCTTCTCGCAGTCACCCCCACAATCTAACTCTTTTTCCAAAGCTGGTTAAACTGTATAATACCTTTATTGCCCGGGTGGTGAAATTCTGCCTGCCGGCAGGCAGGAGTATACACGCATGGTTTAAGAACTTGCTCTCAAGTTCGCAAGACCTTGCGACCTTAATTTTTGCGGATGTGGTGAAATGGTATACACGATAGGTTTAGGACCTATTGCCGTAAGGCGTGGAGGTTCAAGTCCTCTCATCCGCACAAATACAGCTTTACTTATAGGCTCATTTCCAGTATAATATCTCTCTATGGCAAACGTGAAGAAAGAAAATACGGACCAAACAGCAGTTAAAACCTATTCTACTGCAAAACCTCGAGTAATCGTAAATCGGCTTTCTGATTCATCTGTTGAAATAAAAATTGTTGTCCCGTGGGGAGACGTAGAAAAGGTTCGAAAAGAAGTAGTAGATAAGCTTGCGCAAACTGTAACCGTGCCTGGATTTAGACCCGGAAAGGCGCCAAAAAATGTTGCCTCTGCAAAAATTCCAAAAGAAAAAGTACAGGAAGAAATGCTCAAAATTATTTTAACCAATGAGTATACAAAAGCCGTAAAGGACAATGATATAAAGCCGATTATAAATCCTAAAATTCACATAGAAGCTTTTGAGGAGGGAACCCCGCTTGAATTCGAGGCAATGACTTGTGAAGAACCAATAGTTGAATTAGGAAATTACAAAGACGCTATCAAAAAAATCACTGCTCCTTCTAAAATTGTTTTACCCGGCAAAGACCCTTCGGCTAGCTCAGGGCAGGAGAAGATTCCGCTTGATGATGTATTAAAAGCTGCGCTTTCGGCAACAACAACAAATATTCCACACGTGTTAGTAGAACAAGAAACAAACCGACTTTTATCACAACTTCTTGACGAAATTAAAAGGCTTGGAGTAAGTCTTGACCAATATCTTGCATCACGCAGTAAAAATTCGGATCAGCTAAGAACAGAATATGAAGAAAAGGCAAAATCTGATATAAAGCTTGAATTTATGCTAAGAAAAATTGCCGATACCGAAAAAATTGTTGTTGAACAAAAAGATATTGAAACCGCTCTTGCAACGATTGAAGACCAGAACCAAAGAAAAGAAATAGCACAAAATCCGTATATGCTTGCAGGAATTATCCGTCAGCAAAAAACTCTTGATTTTCTTTCAAAGCTTTGATAAAATCCTTGATTTTTAAGTCTTTAGGTATATAATATTGGGGTAAAAAGGTTTGTTAGGAAAATGAAAACTACACAAAAAAGACAAGTTAGCCAAGAATCAATTGAGGCTAAAAGAATCGACTCATCTTCTGATTTTAAAGATATTCCCAAAGGAATAACAAAGACTACATGGAATGAGTTTTTTGCAAAAATGCCCGGTGGCATTCTTGACCAAACACTAGGACTTGATAATAAAACAGAGCAACAGCTTTTAGAAGGCGAAGAGTTTATTCTCAAGAAAAAAGAAGAGAAAAGAGTAGAGGGGGTACAAATGCACCGAGAAACTTATTTTCGACAAGTTGAAAATGCCGATTTAATGCATCAGAACAAAGAAGAATATCAAATAAGAAATCAGGTTGACCAAATAAGAATGGAGATAAAAAAACTTATTAAAACTTCAAAAATTGTTGAGGAGACTGTAAAAGGAGCAGTTGCCGAACAAGCACCTGTGAGACCGGGAAAATACCATGTATCTTTTTTTGAATTTGTACTGAACACAATAAAAGACGCAACAAGACAGCTTGAGGATAGCGTTTCTTTTGGCTCAGTATTTCAAAATAAAAAACAACAAAAATCATATTGGAAAATGTATAAAAAACACGGTACGACTTTCGGCCTTTCGGGTGAACGCACCACAGCCACCCAAACAGGTTAACTTGACAACAAAAAAAGTTTTGTTATAAAATAAATCAAATGAAAAATCAAATAGTTATCATTACACGCCTTCTTCTTAGCTTGCGCTAGGGGAGGTAAATAGTGGTTATGCACGGCCTCCCACACGGGAGGTTTTTTTATGGGAAATTCAAGGAAACCCCGATCTATCGGGGAGGAATTGAAATGACCAAAGAGCTTCCTTCAGAGGCAAAGTCCTCCAAAAGAGGAAAGCTCTTATGGAAATTCAAGGAAAGAGAGGAGGTGAAAAAATATGAACAAATCAGAACGAGAATATGCAGAATCAAACCATGCCAGAAACAGGATTAATTCTAGGTTTGGTGTTGATGAAACACCAAATCCTAAAGTAGGTCCAAACAGACAGATGTATGAAATCCGTCTTGAAGAAGACTTTGAAAGCGATCCAAGACTTTTTGCAACGCGAATGGCTGAAGAAGCCGAAGGATTTAATACAAATCAATAAGTGGAATAAAAATTCAGCAACAAACCATATAGCTTTATTATTTATAATTTGCTAGAATCAAAGCTACGTACGGGCTCATAAGATTATTAGGATAATCTTGAGTGCCCTCATTTCATTCGGGCTCATAGCCATGCCCCGCTTCGCGGGGTCAGTTGGAAATCAACTTTTGAAAAATGGACGATTAGCTCAGTTGGTTAGAGCGTTGCATTGACATTGCAAAGGTCACAGGTTCAAATCCTGTATCGTCCACCATTTTCCAAAAGGCAGAGCGTTGCATTGACACCCGCCCGCAACGCTAAAGCGTAGCTTTGCGGGCGTGGTTGCAAAGGTAATCCCGATTCAATCGGGATTGGGCCCACAATTTGTTATACTAATGTTATGGACGAGACTACAATTAAATCACAAACCCGTGCCGAAGCTTTCGCAAACCTCGAAACTCTGATAAAAAATCCAAATCTTATAAAACATCATTTGGCGGCTGAAGCTGCTATGCGTGAAATAGCGCTATATTTAAAGACAAAAAGCGACCTACTTATAAACGAAGATGATTGGGCAATTGTGGGTCTTTTACACGATGCGGATTATGAAATAACACATGATAAGCCTGCGCGCCATACAATAGAACTTGAAGAAAGACTTGGGAAAACATTAAAGCCTGAAATCATGTATGCCATAAAATCCCACAATTGGAAACATAACGGGATTGAACCAAAAAGCCTTATGGATTGGGCAATTTATACTTGCGATGAGTTAACTGGGATTATTATCGCCGCAGCTCTTATAAGCCCTGACAAAAATCTTGCAAACTTAACATCTGATTTTATTTTGAAGAGAATAAAAGAGAGATCTTTTGCAAAATCTGTTGACCGTAAACAAATTTCAGTATGCGAGGAAAAGCTTGGCATACCTCTTTCCGAGTACGTACAATTGGTTTTGGTAAGTATGCAGAAAATTGCCCCAAGTCTTGGATTATAAGAAAAAAAATGGAAACAAAACACGACAACATAAATAAACCTCTTAAAAGAATATTCATAAATAACTTTGTAGGAGGAATAGCTTGGGGTCTCGGAGCAACAGTTGGCGCCGGAATACTTTTGGCATTTTTCGGATTTCTCCTTTCACAAATAAATCTTATACCTGTAATTGGTGTATTTGTGTCTGATATATTTAAATTTGTTGTATATAATAACCCAAATCTGATAAAATGATAGCCTCAAACCGATATGGACGATAAACAACCAAAAGACCACAAACAAATAGGGCAGGAACAAGAGCTATTTTTTACCAACGAAGTAGCACCGGGAGCACCATTTTGGCTACCTCGCGGCATGATAATTTTTAAGGAACTTGAAAAATATATTAGAGAACTTACCGAAAAAGCAGGATATCTTGAAACATCAACCCCAATAATGGTGAAAAGCGAATTGTTTAAGCAATCGGGACACTGGACTAAGTTTGGGTCTCACAATATGTACAATCTTTTATTGTCTGATGAAGATGAGGATGCAGACGGAATAAGCTACACCCTAAAACCCATGAATTGCCCGGAATCAACTGTAATTTACAGATTTAGACCACGTTCTTACCGAGAACTTCCACTTAGACTGTCTGAGCTTGGACGGCTTCACAGACGTGAAAAGAGTGGCGAAGTTAACGGACTTTTTCGAGTGCGTCAAATTACGATGGACGATGCGCATATTTTCGTAACGGAAGACCAAATTTTTGAGGAAATTGGAAATATTTTGGACATTATGAATAATTTTTATACGATGTTTGGTTTTTCTGTCGAATTCAAGCTTGCAACAAGACCGGAGGGTAGGGCAGGAACGGATATAATGTGGGATAAAGCTGAAAAAGATTTGGAAGAAGTTTTAAAAGCTAAAAAAATAAAATCATCAGATAAAAAAGGTGACGGAGCATTTTACGGTCCTAAAATTGATGCTCACATAGAAGACTCGCTTGGAAGAAGCTGGCAGCTTGCTACGGTTCAACTTGACTTTCACATGCCTGAAGCATTCGGACTTACCTATATTAACGACCAAGGTCAAGAAAAAAGACCCGTTATGATTCACCGCGCAATTCTCGGATCCTTCGAAAGATTTATAGGCATTCTAACAGAACACTACCAAGGAGCATTTCCAATCTGGCTTTCGCCTGTACAAGTTGCTATATTGCCTGTTTCTGAAAAAGTCCATCCATTTGCTCAAAAAATATTAGACTTGATAAAAGACGAAAATATCAGAGCAGAACTTGATACTTCAAATAAAACGGTTGGTGCAAAAATACGAGAAGCTTCTTTACAAAGAGTGCCGTACCTTGTTATAATAGGAGAGAAAGAACATGGCGCATCAAGCGAGGATAAATATTTTGTATCGGTTAGAACGCGCACAGGAGAAGACCTAGGAACAATTTTACTTGATAAATTTTTGCAAACTGTAAAAAACGAAATTGAAAAAAAATCTTAAAATTCATTAGATGCAGAGGCGCCGTAAACAATATAAGCCAAGCGTATTCTATAGAAGGAATTACCAGATTACTGCTCAAACAATAAGGCTTATTGCAGATGATGGAAGACAAATTGGAGTAGTTAGTCGGGAAGATGCGCTGAAGATGTCCCAAGATCAAAATGTTGATCTTGTAGAAATAGGGCCAACCGCTATTCCGCCTGTTGTAAAGCTTATTGACTACAGTAAATTTCTGTACCAATTAAAAAAGAAAAAACAGGAGGAAAAGAAAAAAACCCAAACTTCTGAGACAAAACAGATACAACTTGGACCTTTTATTGATGACCATGATTTGGACATAAAATTGAAGAGAGCGGATGAATTTATAAAAGACGGAGATAAAGTAAAATTTGTTTTAAAATTTAGAGGACGAGAGATAACAAAAAAAGAATTGGGCGAAGAAGTACTAAAAAAAGTTATGGAAAAAATGCAAAGTGTTGCAAAAGTTGAAAAAGATATGCATATGGAAGGACGACAAATGATACTAGTAATGTCAAAACTAAAATAGTAATAAAAATATGGGAAAACAAAAACTTAAAACAAAAAATGCCGTAAGTAAAAGATTTCGGGTTACAAAAACAGGAAAGGTTATGCATGGACATCAGATGAGAAGCCATCTTAGAAGCAAAAAATCAAAAAGCAACCTGAGACGTAAAAAGATTCTTGGACAAGCACACGGCACGTTTGCAAAAAAAATAAAACAATTACTTAGTGTCTAAATGCTAAAAAGATTTACAAAGAGGATAAATATTAATTTTAAAGAAACGCGGAATGAAAGATCTGCAACGCAATCGTACAGCAATTACAATCAGAAATTGCGGAGGGTGTTTCAAAAAGCGAATTTTTTTAGTAAAATAGGCGGAAATAAAACAATTTTTAATTTTAGGAAGAAAATAGACTAATTTTAAAAATTAAAACATTTAATATTCACTAAAAATTGTAAATTTAAAATTTAAAATTAAATAATATGACAAGAGTAAAAAGGGGATTAACAAGCAATAGACGACACAATAAACTACGAAACCTTAATAAGGGTTACCGTGGAACACAGTCAAAGCTTACAAAAGTCGCCCAAGAGGCGGCTCTTCACGCGGGTGCATATGCGTATCATGGACGAAAAAGAAAGAAAAGAGACTTCCGAAGACTATGGATAACCAGAATTTCAGAAGCCGTCAAAATTGAAGGAATATCGTACAGTAAATTCATAGCGGCGCTTGCCAAGAAAAAAATAGGGCTTGATAGAAAAATTCTTGCGGACCTTGTTTTAAACGACCCTGAAACCTTCAAATACATTGTTGATCAAGCCAGGCTGATCAATCCGCCTCTGGAGGATTGACACAGCAAAAAAAACAGCTTAACCTTAATTTCTATGAATAGAATCTTTTACTTTACTTACTTTACTTCCCAAGCCGGGAGGTAATGTAGTGATCTAAGGTTTTAGAAACACACATAGCCTCCCACACGGGAGGTTTTTTTTGTGGTTTAAAGCCGATGTAGTTTTAGCTATATCGGACGAAAGGATGTGATTTAATACGACAAAAGAAGGACAACCAATACAAATGGAACAACAAATTGCTGCGCTATCAACTCGTTTGATAAGTATAAGAGATGTTGCGCCGGGATCAGAACATCATCAACATGCACTAAAAGAACTTATGACAATTTTGGCATCCGACAAGAAAGCGGTTGATGTCTTAGCAAAACAACAGGGAAGAGAGGTTCAAAACGACGATCGAATATGATATCCTTAAGAAAACATGGAAGAAGAATTAATCAACCTACAAACAAACGCAAGTTCTTTGATTATCTCAACAGATGACGCGGAGGAACTTGAAAAAATAAGAGAGGATTTTTTGGGAAAAGACGGGAGTCTGACAGACGCCATTAAACGTATAGGAAAGCTTCCGCAAGAATCACGCCCTGAAATAGGAAAACTTGCAAACGAAATAAAAAATACAATTGAAGATTTAATTTCCCACAAACTTAAGTCAAAAAAAATAAATACCGGGCCCGCAAAACGGTCAAAAAAAATTGACGTGACAATGCCGGGTCAGGCTTTACCACTTGGGCACCTTCACCTTATTACTCAAGGAATCGAGGAAATAACAAATATTTTCGAACATATAGGATTTACCCGCGTACGATATCCGGAAGTCGAATGGGATTGGTATGCTTTTACTGCTTTGAATTTTCCAGAAAATCATCCTGCACGCGACGATTGGGAAACTTTTTTTGTAAAAGAAGAACCGCATCCAAAAAATGGGCAAATGGTTTTAACTCCGCATACATCATCCGGACAAATCCGTGAAATGGAAAAGGGGGAACTTCCAATTAAAATGTTGAATGTTGCAAAGTGTTATCGCCGACAATCTGATGTTTCACATGTTCCAATGTTTCATCAATTTGAAGGACTTGTTGTTGGAGAAAATATCTCAATAACACATTTAAAAGGTGTGCTTGATTACTTTTTTAAGTCTTATCTTGGAGAAAAAAGAAAATTCAGAATCCGCCCATACCATTTTCAATTTACAGAACCTTCTTTTGAAATCGATGTTTCTTGCGGCGTATGTAATGGCCGGGGATGCAAGCTTTGCAAAGCAGGCTGGCTTGAGCTAGGAGGGGCGGGAATGGTACACCCGAATGTTTTAAAAAATGGAGGCATTGATACAAAAAAATACACAGGGTTTGCTTTTGGGTGGGGAGTTGAACGGGTCCTTATGATGAAAGAGGATCTAGCGCTTGAGGATTTGAGGATTTTGTACTCAAACGATCTTAGATTTTTAGAACAATTTTAAAATGAACATAAAAATACTTGATAGCTGGTTAAGGGATTATTTAGAAACAAAAGCAAGTCCTAGTAAAATTGCCGAAATTCTTTCTTTGACAAGCGTTTCAATAGAACGCATAGAAAAACTAGGAGACGATTTTCTGTACGATATAGAAATTACAACCAATAGACCGGATCTTATGGGAGTTATCGGTCTTGCGCGCGAAGCAGCAACAGTACTTCCGGCAACAGGAATTGATGCAACATTTATTCCTCCCCGATTTTCCAAACCAAAAGACGTAAGTGATGAAGTTACTCTTCCGGTTATTAAAAATGACGATACTCTTGTAAATAGAATTTGCGCGGTTATTATGGAAGTAGAATTCGGAAATTCTCCGGAATATATTAAAAAGCGGCTTGAATCTTCAGGAATTCGAAGCATCAATAATGTAGTAGACGTCACAAATTATGTCATGCGGGAAACTGGACACCCCGCTCATGTTTTTGACTACGACAGACTGAATTCCAAAACTTTGATTATCAAAGCTGCAAAAAAGGGCGAGAAAGTTATAACTCTTGACGGGAAAGAATATACGCTTTCTGGAGGAGATATTGTTGCATACAACGGTGAAGGAAAAATTGTTGACTTATTAGGCATTATGGGCATACAAAACAGCGTTGTTACAGACTCGACAAAAAGAATTTTATATTTTATTGATAATAATAATCCGGTTCAAATAAGAAAAACTTCTATGGAGCATGGAATAAGAACGGAAGCCGCTGTAATAAATGAAAAAGGACCGGACCCGGAAATTGCTTTTGGGGCACTTCTTTGCGGAATAAAATTATTTGAAAAAATTGCGAAAGGAAAAGTTGTATCAAAAATTCTTGACATTTATTTTAATAAGCCGGCGTCTAAAACAGTTACTGTTGACGAAAGTAAAATTAATTCTGTAATTGGCATTGATATTCCCTTAAAAGATGCCAAATCAACACTTGATAACCTAGGTTTTGAGACAAAAATTACTGGAAAATCTATTGCTGCTAGTGTTCCTTCATTCCGACTTGGAGATATAACAATTGCCGAGGATATTATTGAAGAAATAGCGCGCGTTTATGGATATTCCCGCCTACCAAGCATTCTCCCAACTTTCCAAAACAATACTCCTTTTCATCAGGAAAAAAATCTTTTTTATTGGGAAGCGCGCTGCCGAAATTTTTTCAAATATTCAGGTTTTACGGAAATCTATACTTACGCGCTTGTTTCCCCCGAATTATATGAAGGTAATCTTGACGATGCGGTAACGCTTCAAAATCCACTGAATGAAGAAATGGCATACATGAGGCGTACTCTTGTCCCAAGCCTTCTACAAGTAGCCAGCGATAATCCATCACGAGAAGAGTTTTCAATTTTTGAAATAGCAAATGTTTATTTAAAAAAAGGAAGAGATCTCCCTGATGAACGCCTAACTCTTGCCGGGATAATTAAAATGCAGAAGATAGACTTTTTTACCGTAAAAGGAGTTATTGAAAACCTTTTTTTTGATTTTGGAATAAAGAACATAGAGTGGAAAGAAGACTCGGGGGGCGGAAACGGAGCAGATATTTATATTGATAACATAAAAATCGGAACAATAGAATTGCTTTCTGATTCACTTGCTGATTTTGAGATTGATTTTGCATCTATTTTTGAACATGCAACACTTAAAAAGATATACAACCCAATTCCAAAATTTCCTCCTGTAATTGAGGATATCAGAATAAAACTTTCTGAAAATACTACTTTTGAAAAAGCAATAAAATTAATTAAAAAACAAAGTTCTCTTATTTCGTCTGTTAAGCTTTTGGATATTTATGGTGACAAAATTACACTTCGAATTACTTATCAAAATTCTAATAAAAACTTAACAAACGAAGAAATAACACCAATTCGAAAAAAAATAATTTCCAATCTAAAACACAGCCTCAAAGCAGAAATTGCTTAAAAATTAATGTATGAAAGCGGCTTCAACAATTTCAAAAAGAGACAGGGAAAAATATGTTTTGAAAGAGGCGATTGATGAAGAAATACTAATCAAGTGTAAGAGACTTGAAACAACGGAGTTGAACGATCAAGATAAATTATTAGTAAAATTGATTAAAACACAACTTGAAGATGACTGGCGCACACCCCTTGTTAAAGAAATAGCTAGAGTGTTTAAAAAATACTTCAAGTCCGAGATATAATGAAAAAAAAGAACACGCTAACTCCGCAGACAAAGCAACCATTAACCTTTTTCTCAAAAATCTAAAACCATAATTTTTTTATATCTTTATCTTACATTCGTACGAACATACGAACGATATGATATTATAAAAATAATGAAATTATGCTAAGGAAAAGAACAATTGAACAAATTGTCAGAAGTTTTTCAAACCACAGAAGGATAGCTATGCTATGCTTGCTCGATGAAAATCCTGAACTTTCGGTTTCTCAAATAGCGGGTGACTTAAAAATTGATATAAAGCTTGCAAGCTTTTATTTGAGAAAGCTCACTATTGCAGGTTTAATTATGAAAAAAAGTAATGGAAAATTTATTAGACACAAACTTACAAAACGTGGTGTTTTTGTTCTTACATTCATACGAACATTAGAATGAAGATTCAAGTTTATTAATTGTTTCTACACAAATTTATTAAACCAAGCGAGAGTTTCTTGGAAAAGGTTTTCTTCGGCTCCGTCTTCGTCAAAACAATGAGTGGCATTTGGTATAACCACAAATTTCTTTGGTTCGTTTGCATTTTTAAAAAACTTTTTCCCACCATCAACTAATTCCCCATTTCCTGCTACCACAACAAGACTAGGTTTATTAATTTTTTTTATCAGATCGCGTGGATTAAGCGTTTGAGTCTCCTCAAACATTTCTTTCCCGATTGTAAAACCGTATGAAGCTTCAGCCGTTACGTAATATTTATCAAGTTCTGTTACGTATTTTGATTTCGTAACCTTAGATGGATTATCTGAAGCTTCCCAAAGCACCATGGCGTCGAAGTCTTTTTTCTTTGATAATAAAACCGTAACCCCACCAAAGCTATGTCCAACAACAAATAACTTCTCGACTCCTTCTTTACGAAAAAAATCTACAACCCTATCAAGATCTTGCCCATGCAACGATAAAGTACAATCTTCAAGTTTTCTCGCATCTTCTTCCCAACCATACAAATCGAATCTGAAAGTTGAAAATCCCTTATCTTCAAAAAATCTCGCAGCATTAAAAAATTGATGTTCATTTTTGTGTCCGGTAAATCCGTGAACGAAAATAATTAAAGGGGATGAGAGATCTCCTCTTAATATTCCGTATATATTTTTACTGTTTTTAAGCGGAATTTTAATCGTCTTTTCCATTCAATTATTATACCATTGCCTTATGGCGTAAGGGTGGGAGTAAGAGTTGGAGTGGGGGAGATTGAAACTGTCGGCGTGGGAGTCGGCGTAGTATCATTATTTGAATTTTGATCGTATTTATAATCAGACGTGTCTTTCGACGGGTGATATTTTGAATCATCTTTGTGGTTTTGCTCAACCCATGCATTAATCGCATCCTGCCATCGATTTTTCCCGTCCGTACTCACCGGATCTGACTCATCAAAAACTATAAAATCTTTTACATCAAAATCCGAGTGTAAAATTTCGTCACTATTTGCTAGTTTGTCTGTCTGCTTTTTTGAAATTTTAAGTTTTTTATAAATAGAAGCAAGCGTAGTTGGCTCGGTTCCTTTTACAAAATATTCTGTCCTTTTCGGCTGACCGTCAATTGGAAGTCCTCCTGAAAAAGAATCTATTTCCAACGGAATAACACTGTCCGGTTTTTTCGGCTGTTCATCAGGCTTTCCTTTCAGAACAAATTTCATTATTTTACTCCAAATTGGAGTAGCCCCCGTGACTCCGGAAGCAATACGCGGATTCATTGGTGAATTATCATTATTTCCAACCCAAACACCAACTACATAACTTGGGGTGTATCCAACAGTCCAGTTATCACGTTTGCTGTCGGTTGTTCCTGTTTTGACAGAAACTGTTCTACCGGAAACAACTAAATAGGAGTTCGGACCAAAAACAAGCTGCCGCGCATTATTATCAAGAAGAATGTGTGAAATTATAAATGCGACTTCAGAAGAGAGTACGCGTGTCCCATCTTCGTTTTTATGCTTATACAAACTTTTACCTCTTGAATCTTTTACCTCAACTATTGAAAATGGCTCTTTTTTTATACCGCTTGCTGCAAAAACAGAATAAGCCGAGGATATTTGAAGAAGTGTTGCCTCTCTTCCTCCAAGAACAAGCGATAATCCAACGCTTCTTAAATTTTCGCTCGTCGGCTTCCAATTTTCAATTCCCATGCTGTATGCTTTTTGCATAACAGGCTTTATTCCAACACGTGCAAGCATTTTAACCGCGGGAATATTTATAGAATTTCCAAGAGCAAATCTAAGCTGCATTGGTCCGTTATACTTTCCGTCATAATTTACGGGTGTATAAATCGGAAGTGTCGGATCATTTGTCGGAAAGTCTGTTTTTAAATCCATTATCAAACTTGAAGCCGTATATCCTTTCTCAAAAGCAGTTGCATACATAATAGGCTTAAGACTTGATCCTGGCTGGCGAAGAGCAGTCGCAGCATTGAAATTTCCCTCGTTTTTTGTATCAAAATAATCATGACTTCCTACCATTGCCAGAATTCCTCCGGTTTTTGCATCCAAAACAACAGCTGCTCCATTTCCCACGTTGAATCCTTTAAGATTTTTTTCAAACTCGTTTGTAACTATATCTTCGGCGTTTTTTTGTACTTCATAGTCAAGCGAGGTCGTAACAGTCAAATTACCGTTTTCTACAGCCGCTTCTCCGTACATTTTTACCAATTGCTCCTTGACATACTGCACGAAATGCGGAGCCTTCAAATTACCCTGTTTTTGTGTAAACGTGAAGCCTTCTACCTGACGTATTGCATCGTCTGACTGTTTTTTTGAAATTCTTCCATCTTCGCGCATTCTTCTCAAAACATATTTTGTTCTATCAATATAAGATTTGTTTTTTCCAGCAAAAGGAGAGTAATAAGTGGGCGCTTGGGGGAGGCCCGCTAAGAATGCACTTTGAGCAAGATCCAATTCTTTTACATGCTTTCCGAAATATAAATTGCTTGCTGCTTCAACGCCAATTGCCGTTCCTCCATATCCGACATTGTTTAAATACATTTCTAAAATTTGGTCTTTTGAAAATCTTTGATCGACTTGAACTGCCAAAATAAGCTCCTTTGCCTTTCTCGTTAAATTCCTCTCAGGAGACAAAAGCACGTTTTTTACAAGCTGTTGAGTTATTGTAGAACCTCCTGTAACCCTGTGAAAAAAAATCGGGTCTATAAACGCTCTAAATAACCCTTTGACAGAAAACCCAGGGTTGGTATAAAAATCCTTGTCTTCTGTTGAAACTGTTGCCTCAAGCAGGATCTTCGACATATCAGTCAGCGGAACATAAAGCCTATTGTAATCTTTGAAAATTGAGTAAAGAACAACTCCTTTTTTATCAAGTATTTTGGTTGAGTCGCGTATTTCGGAATTGGAAAGTTTGCCCGGAGTCGGCAAGTCTCGGGAAATCCACAAAAAATACAAGAAAAACAAAACTACAAACCCTATTATTCCGAAAAGTGTAAAACGGGTTATCTTACTTAACAACATAATGCGGTTGAGGGATGAAGTGCGGTATCTTAGTCTTCTTGCATGAAACCTACCAGGGCGCCTGTAATTTTGCATATTTCTATTATATTCGCTTGCGAATTCAATGCAAGCTCATGTAATGACTTTATAATTATAGTGTTTTATTGTACTTGTTTCAAATTCTGTCATGGACATATAGATACCGTAACACTTCCTCTTTTCTTTTCTTGTAGTATCCTAACATAATCTGCCGGTCTTTTGTAACCTAGTGAATGATGGTATCGTAGGTTGTTGTACTTGTAGTTAAATATTTTGCAATGTTCGTTAATCATATCAAGGTCATCAAGCAGGTCATATTGATAGTTAAAATATTCGTACTCGGCTGTCTGGTGGAGACGCTCAACTCTCCCATTTTGTTTGGGACAATGGGGATCTGTAAAGAAATGGGGGATATTCCAGGAGATAATCTCTTTGTGAAATTCAAACAGATATTCTGAGCCATTATCAGTATTAATTGCTTGTATGGGGAAAGGGAAATAATCTCTCACTTTGCAAATGAAGTCTTTTCCTGAGACAGAAGATATTGTTTTGTAACAATGGATAAAGGCGTATCGGCTCTTGCAGTCAATTGCCGAGAATATATAGAATTTCTTTCCTAATACGTAGAAGTATTTAGTATCAACTTGGACAAGAGAGCCGAGATTCTTCTCTCGTAGCTCAATTGCAGCCTTGATGCGAGCGATCTTGAAGTTTCTGTGTTTTTTGAGACGCTTCTTGTGCTGGATATTTAAAAGCTTTGGATCTCTGTTGATTACCTTCTGAATTGTGGTTGTTCCACAAGTTACTCCCTCGTTTTTTAGTTCTGCCTGTATCTCATACTTTGATTTTTCAATATCACCTTCACGAATACTTTTAATTCTGTCAATTATAAACTGTGCTGTTGTCATTTCTCTTGTTTTCTTTGGTCTCCGGGTTTTTAAATCATCCTCAAGTCCTAAAAGCCCTAATTTACTAAACCGCTTAAGCCACCTGTAAAACACATCTGGAGATAAAGCGAAATGGCGAAGAGTTAAACGAACCTTTCCTCCATGAAAATGGTACCAATCAATCCATATAAGTCTTTCTTGTGCCTTTTTTGACAACCTCACATCTCTCACCTGCGCCCAAGGAACAATTCTGTATGCTCGCATATACGAGCCATTGTACCGTCCTTTCAAAATGTATCAAGTGTAACGGGATGTATCGCGTCCTAGACAATTCACAGTTATTGCATTCCCAATGACAATTCACCCAAACTTTTGTATAATGACTTCATGGACAAGATTACGGAATTGTTAACTCGAGGCGTAGACAAAATTTATCCTTCACGTGAAGAACTTGAAAAAGTTTTAAGATCGGGGGATAAATTAAAACTCTACCAAGGATTCGATCCTACAGGAAATATGCTTCATATTGGACATATGATTGGATTGAGAAAATTAAAACAATGGCAAGAACTTGGACACGAAGTAATTTTTTTAATTGGAGATTTTACGGGTATGGTAGGAGATCCATCTGGAAAAACAACAATTCGAAAAATGCTATCAAAAGAAGAAGTAAAGACAAATGCCAAAGCCTATGTAGACCAAGCAGGAAGAATCTTGAGGTTTGATGAAAAAAATCCTGTTAAAGTTCTTTATAATTCTGAATGGTTAGAAAAACTATCCTCATTAGAATTTATACAAATAACACATAACTTATCTGTTCAACAAGTATACGAAAGAGACATGTTCCAAAGGCGTCAAAAAGAAGGAAATGATATTTACTTAAACGAATTTCTGTATCCCGTTATGCAAGCCTATGATTCCGTAGCAATGAACGTCGACCTTGAAATTGGGGCAACAGACCAAACTTTTAATATGTTAATGGGAAGAAAACTAATGCGTAACATGCTTAAAAAGGATAAGTTTGTTATGACAACTCCACTTTTAACAGACTCTGAAGGTAAAAAAATTGGAAAGACGGAAGGAAATGTCATAGGAATAACAGACGCACCAAATGAATTATTTGGAAAAATTATGAGTCTTTCAGATGATGTTATTGTAAAAGGATTAGAATGGTTAACAGATGTATCGATTAAGGAAATCGAAAATATTGCTACCAAAATAAAATACGGAGCTAACCCTATTGAATTCAAGAAAAAGCTGGCATTAGAAATTGTTAAAGAATTAAACTCGGAAGAAGAAGCGCAAAAAGCACAGGAATTCTTTGAAAAAACAATTCAAGGAAGTGAAATACCAGAAAATATTCCAACCTTTACAATTAATGGCAATCTAACAGTATCTGACGTTTTAATTAAAATTAATGCTGTATCAAGCAAATCAGAAGGAAAAAGATTAATCGAACAAGGAGGTGTATCTGTTGATAATAAAACAGTTACAAATCCGTTTGAACCATTCCCAAAAGCTAATGACGAATACATAATAAAAACTGGAAGAAAATTTGCTAAAATTAAATCAAGATAAAAATATGGATTTCATAAGAAAAAAAAAGTGGATTTGGAAAACGATTGTTATTATTTCATCCGTTGCGCTGATTGCCAGTGCGTTTCTTCCGTTGATACTTCAATAGGGTTATGGAACTTGCAACCCCAATAAAGACGCTTGGCAGAGCATACGCCATGAAAACGAGGCTTTTGGAAAAGCTCGGACTTTACACAATAGAAGATCTGCTTTACTACATTCCCTATAGATATGAGGATATGTCGCTTATTTCTGAAATTTCCATGGTTCAGGCGGGAGAAAACATCACGGTGCAAGGAACGGTTACTGCTACAAAAAATGTTTTTACAAGAAGACGAAATTTCACAATTCAAAAAATAACCATTGAGGACACAACGGGAGAAATTGAATGCACATGGTTTAATCAAATATATCTTTTAAGAACGGTGCACAAAGGAGATTTTCTTAGCGTTGCTGGCAGAGTAGAACAAACGGGAAATAAAAAATCACTATTTGTAAAAGAGTATGAAATTTTAAAAACGAAAGATATGCCGCCAACACATACCGGGCGTCTTGTTCCTGTTTATTCTGAAACGCGCGGACTCACTTCAAAGTGGCTAAGAAATAGAATTTCCGACATTCTTACCTCAAAAGATGTAAAAATTGAAGACTTTTTCCCTAAAGACTTTTTAGAAAAATACAATTTAGTTGATTTGAAAACTGCTCTATCTCAAATTCATTTTCCCATATCCATTTCTGACGCAGAAATTGCCCGAAAACGATTATCGTTTGAAGAATTATTTATTACAAACATGTCTTCCTTAAAAAGAAAAAAAGAATGGGAGCAAAAATTACACACATCGCCTTTTAAAGTTTTGGGATTTGCATCTAAAATACAAGCTCTTTGGGAAAGTCTACCGTTTCAATTAACCCTTGCGCAAAACCGCGCTATTGATGAAATTTCTTCAGATCTTGCGCGCGACATTCCCATGAACAGAATGCTACAAGGAGACGTAGGGTCGGGAAAAACAGTTGTCGCATCAATTGCAATATATATTTCACATTTAAACGGTTTCCAATCTGCTCTTATGGCACCGACGGAAATTCTTGCGCAACAACATTTCGAAACGGTTTCAAAGCTTCTAAAACCTTTAGGTATAAAAGTTAAGCTTTTTACCTCCAAAATAAAACCAAAAGAGAATGAGAGATTTGATATTGCCATTGGCACACATGCTCTTTTACAAAAAAGCATAAAATTTAAAAATTTGGGACTTGTCGTAATCGACGAACAACAAAGATTCGGAGTGGAGCAGAGGGCAATTTTACGGGAAAAAGGTAATAACCCGCACTTTTTGAGTATGACCGCAACGCCAATTCCTCGGACAATATTTTTGACTGTATATGGAGACCTTAACCTTTCGTACCTCGATGAAATGCCCAAAGGAAGAAAGGAAATAAAAACTTGGCTTGTGCCTGAAGAAAAACGTGACGCAGGATACGCGTGGATTAAAACGCAAATAAAAAAAACTTCAGCTCAAGTATTTATTGTATGCCCTTTTATTGAAATTTCAGAAACTATTACAACCGTCAAAGCTGCAACAGAAGAATTTGAAAGGTTATCAAAAGATATTTTTGCCGATTTAAAACTTGGACTTTTACACGGAAAAATGAAGTCTTCCCAAAAAGAAGAAGTACTTTCTAAATTTAAAAATGGAAAATTGGATATACTTGTTGCAACACCGGTTGTCGAGGTAGGAATTGACATCCCGTCTGCAACAATAATCATTATTGAAGGAGCAGAAAGATTTGGCCTTGCTCAACTTCATCAATTAAGAGGTCGTGTAGGAAGAAGCAACAAGGAATCATACTGTTTACTATTTACACAGGCAACAACTGAAACTGCACGCCAAAGACTTAAATATCTTGAGAGAATGCATTTGGGGGCCCAACTTGCAGAGCTTGATTTGCGCCTGCGTGGTCCGGGAGAAGTTTATGGTACCCTTCAACACGGAACGCCTTTTTTAAAAATTGCATCTTTCTCAGATACACCTCTTATAAAAGAAACTCGGGATGCGGTGCAAAACCTTTTCCCCAATCTTTCTAGCTACCCCCTATTGCAAGAGAAGCTTAAATCTAATATAATACAGAAAGTCACACCAGACTAACAAATATGCCACACGAACCAAAAAGAAGACATTCTGTTGCAAGAAAAGGAAAGAGAAGAGCAAGTATAGCTATTTCTGCATCCTCTATTTCAATTTGTAAAAATTGCAAAACTCCAAATTCTCCACATACTGTTTGCAAAACATGTGGGTATTACAAGGGTAAAAAGGTGATTCAGGCAAAATAAATTCTACTCCATGAAAACTTCGCTTGACCCTCGTCATAAAAAAAGGCAGGAAACTATAAAAGTACTTTATGCAGAAAGTTTTCACACACAACCCACAGACAACTTAACCGCAAAAGCAATTCTTTCAAGTCTTAAAAAAGTTGACCGGATGCTTTTTAAAGTCGCACCTGGGTTTCCTATAGAAAAGATAAATAAGGTTGATTTAGCAATCCTACGTCTTGGAATTTATGAGATTTTGATAGAAAAAAAACAACCTCAAAAAGTAGTAATAGACGAAGCGATAGAACTTGCAAAAGAATTTGGGGGAGATACTTCCCCTGGATTTGTAAACGGCGCGCTTGGTAAACTAATAAAGGTTATAGAAAAAAAATGAAAATTCCGAACTTTAACGATAAAAATCTTTTAGAACAAGTGTTTATGCACCGTTCATATCTTAACGAATCGGCAGTAAAAGTTGAATCGAATGAAAGACTTGAGTTCTTGGGAGATAGTATTCTTTCTTTTGTCGTATCATCATATATTTTCAACCACAATAAAAGTTTTCATGAAGGAGAATTAACAAATTTGCGGTCTGTTCTTACTAACACGCAAACTCTTTACGTAGTTTCAAAAGAGTTGGGACTTGGTCAATACTTAAAACTTTCAAAAGGCGAAGAAACAGGAAAGGGACGGGAAAACAAGACAATTCTTGCAAACACTCTGGAAGCGCTTATCGGAGGAATATATATAGACCAGGGAATTGAGGCTGCACGACAATTTATTGAAGAATCAATTATTGCACGAAGTGAAGAAATCATAACCTCACAAGGTCTGAAAGATGCAAAGAGCAGTTTGCAGGAAATACTACAAGAAAAACACAAACAGTCCCCGCTTTACAAAATTCTTTCGGAAGCTGGACCGGACCACGATAAAAAATACACAATAGGTGTTTTTCTGAAAGACAAACTTTTAGCAAAAGGGGTAGGGCATTCAAAACAAGAAGCGGAAAAAGACGCTGCAGCCAACGCTCTCTTGATTTATTCTGCGAGCTTCTAATACTTCAGGGTGTGAGTTCGGGGTACAACGCGATAAATTATCGCGAAGTGAGCAGAAGAAGATACCGCGAATGTAAGTTCGTGGATCTTCATTGACTCTTTCGCTTCAATTTGGTAAACTTACACTCTATGTCTTTGGTTATTAGATTTTCAACAATTGGACGACGCGGTGAACGCAAATATAGAATTGTCGTGAAAGAAAAGCGAAGCAAAAGAGATGGTAAAGCGCTTGACACGTTGGGATTTTATGAAAAAATGGTAGGTGGGAAAATTTCCAAAGAAATTGACCAAAAAAAGCTGTTAGAGTGGCAAAAAAAGGGCGCATTACTTTCACCATCTGTTAAAAAAGCACTTGCTTTATAAATCATGAAAGATCTTCTCAATTATATTTTAGAAAACATCGTCGAAGGTAAATTTAGCGTTGAAGAAGAAGATCAAGACGGGTTTATTATTTATAAGGTGACGGCGCCTGCCGACGAAATCGGAAAAATTATCGGAAAAGGCGGCAAAACAATAAATGCTTTAAAAAACATTCTTAAAATAAGAGCTATAAAGGAAAATAAAAAAATTGATATCCAAATAGCTGAGCCAGACCTCTCATAGTTTTTTTTCAAACTATGCGCATTACCATTATTACTTTATTCCCCGAGATGTTTGAGTCTGTTTTTTCCAGTTCCATTCTTAAAAGAGCCCAGAGTCAAAAAAAGATTGAAATAAAAATTGTTAATCTCCGTGATTTTGGAATAGGACGCCACAAGTTAGTTGATGATAAACCTTACGGTGGAGGAGTGGGAATGCTTTTAAGAGTTGATGTTTTGGACCGCGCTATAAGAGCGGTAAAAAATAGTGGTAAAAATCAAAAAGTTATACTTCTTGACCCAAAAGGTGAAAAATATAATCAAGGGATTGCAGAAAAACTTGTAAATGCTACCAATATTATACTTATTTGCGGACACTATGAAGGGTATGATGAGAGAGTAAGAAAACTTGTTGACATGGAAATTTCAATTGGGGATTATATTACCTCCGGTGGTGAAATACCCGCGATGGTAGTAGTTGAGTCGGTTGCTCGTCTGATACCTGGTGTTCTTATTAAAAAAGAGGCGGTGATGTATGAGTCTTTTTCTAAAAATTCCTTAGGAAGACGTCTTGAACATCCTCATTATACAAGACCACAGACATATAAAAACATGACAGCTCCAAAAGAGCTCCTTTCGGGAAACCCCCAAATTGTTGATGCATTTAGAAATAAAGAAGCGGACAAAATAACAAAGAAAAGAAGACCTGAAATGTTAAAAAGGCAAAAATAGTTATTTACTTCCTTCCCACTCTTTTAATTGTTCCAGAATTTTTTCTTCTGATGCGGAAAGCGGAATTACTTTATTCTGTTTTGCCAAAACCGTCAAATCGTAAGGCTTGTAATAAAAATTTACTTCAAGCGTTCCAGATGAACCCTGAATGTTTATATTATTTACTTCCGATATCGGCATACCTTTTTGAATTTCTGACGCAAAACGTATAAAACTTTGCGCGTCTGGGCTTGAAAGGCGTATCAAAACAGTCAAAAATGGAATACCCTTCTTATCTGAATTAGGAGAATTCACTTGTTTGCCATAAATATTACCAACCTTAAATGAATATTGTTTTAATTCAACTTTGCTTTTCTCGGCAGCACTTACCATAGCTTGAAATACTGCAGATGGATCTTTTGATGTTGGCAGTGCTAATTTTACAATTTTTAAATCATCTCCAATTTTTGTATCGTCTTGAGAGGAAAGTACCTGAAAAGTTTTTTTTAAAGTCTCAATTTCCATTTTTTGTGTTTCAATTGTGCGTTTTTCTTCAGAAATTGAAGTTAATTCCGGTAAAAAAACTTTAAAGATAATAAAAAACGACACACAAATTAATACAATCGGAAGAATATATTGTTTGTATTTACTATAATATGGAGCAAGCATTTTTTGCATTTTTTTTATTTCTTTACTGCTTTAGACGTAAAGAAAAAATCAAGCGTGAGCCTATAAGCATCTTTTGCTACGGAAAGAGAAGAAGAATCGATTTTTTTAATTCCGAGTTTTGAGTTTTTAGCAAACTTGAGCATAGTATCTTGGGTTAGTAAATCAAGTTCATTAAGACTTGGAGATGAAAGACGAAGGGTAATTTTTTGATCATCTGCATTAACACCAACAACTACAATTCCTTTCGGAATTTCGGACACTATAGAGGATGTATTAGATTCAACTTTTTTTAGGTTGTTTAAAATTTTTTGTATATTAGTCAATCGATCTTTTATAATAATTGTTTTTTCGCGGCGGTCTCCAAGCCCACTAATGCTTAGCTGTATCGTTTTTGATTGTGCATCAAGAGAAGACGATGTACTATGCAAAAAAAAAGTGTAAAAAAACGCGGCAACAGTAATAGCAAAAACACTACCAAACACTATAAAAGATGTTAAAACTATTTTTCTTATTGCGCTCTTTGTAATTTTTCTTGGTGTAATAAGGTTTATATCATCTTTCATACTAAATTACGGAGTGCCAAACCTATAACCACATTATAACTAGGCGCCTCGGCCTTAATTTCGGGAGGAACATTCTGTATATTATAAGCATCCCAACAATTACCCAAAACAACTTGTATACCCAACATATTTGCGATATATGTGTCAATTCCCGGCAAAAGAGCAGTGCCTCCTGAAAGAATAATTTGCTTTACCTCTTCGTTATTATTTTTTTCCTTAAAAGATAAAAGGGATTTTTTAATATCTCCAATAATTGAATCTAAGATTGGGTGAAGACTTTTTCCAACTTTACCCTCAAAAGCTTCCTGACTAAGTCCGTAAGCTTTCTTATAATTTTCTGCCTGCGCGGTATCAATGCCGAGATCCAAGGAAATCGCCCTAGTTATAGCAAACCCGCCCAAACCAATAGTAAACACAATATTTATAGCGCTATCCTTAATTATTGCAACGTTTGTTGTGGTTGCACCAACATGAACAATGATATTTGTATCTGTACTGGCAATTAAAGGAAGAAGGGCTCTATGTACTGAAATAATTTCTGTCTCTATTGTTTCCACGTTAACTCCTGCCAAAGACAAAATTTTGTCATATTTTTCAAGAAGAGATGTTGGAGCCGCAACTATCATAACATTCATGCCTTTTTTACCCTCTGTCTCGGTCTGCCCTAAGATTTGCCAGTCAGTTCTTACCTGGTCTAGTGGAAGAGGAATGTACTGTTCCATTTGAAATTTAAGCGCAGCGGAAAGTTCCTGCTCTGAAAGAACTGGCATTTCAATGACTTTAGTATATACCTGAATTTCAGGAATTGAGATGCTAGCATCTACAATTTTTATACCAGAGTTTGTGTGCATTTGCTTTATTTGAGAAGCGAGTTCTTGCTGATCAGAAATAGATTCTGAAATAACGCCTTTTTTTGTAGTAGGCGCGACCGCTATTGCATCAAGCATGTATGTTTCCCCTTGTTTTCTTACCAATGCAATTTTTAGGGACGTCGTTCCAATATCAAGACCGAAAAGTGTTGTTTTCATTATTGCGAAATTACAGAATAGGGAAATATCTCCAATGGAATCTGCGGGTAGGAGGAATAATAAACAACTTTGCGAACAGTATCTCCTGACGTTCCTGTTGATTCGATTAAGGAACCCTGAGAAGGAAGTGCGACACTTGATCCAACGGCGATTTTTGTTGAATTATATATTGGAATTACTTTCATAATAAGACCGTTTGTAACAGAGATTGTTGCTTGGTAATTAAAAGTTATACCCCCAACCGTTTGCTTTGTTACATTATCATATATGTCCGAACTGGGAATCCTTGCGCACGGATCGAATACTTTCTTGGTAAAAGTAGGGGACGTAACACTTCCTGACAATAATACTACTTCAAGCGCTGAATGCACGCTGCTTCCATCGGTTTTACCACACTTTTCAGGACTTCCGGAAAGCTGGATGTCCTGATTGCTCCAGAAAATCGTAACATCGCCGGTCGTAGGAGAACTATAATCAGGATAGGTTGAAAGCCAAACATCCATACCGCTATCCTGATCGACAGATTCTCCGTTATTCAACAATATGTTATTTCCGCCTTCGGCTGAAATTACTGTAGTTTTGGTATCAGAACTTGAACTATTTGAAAAATTTTGAGTTAAAAGAGAAGGATTACCGGTTTGTGCAGAACTTAAAGCTTGTTCTATTCCCCCTTCTGCGGCTTGGAAAGCACGCTGGCTTTCTTCGTTTTGCTTTGATATCTTAAGGTTTGTGATCGTACGAGAAACAATTGTAAGCCCAACCGTAAGAGATACAATCGTTGTCAATACAACAATAAGAAGCACTTGACCTCTATTCCCATTGCTAAATAAACCTTTACAATATTTCATTTAGTCCTTTAATCATAGGCAAAGATAGAATACGTTGTCAAGCTTTTAAACGTTAGAGCGAAGCTATGGGTTGTAGTTTCTTAGAGAAGTAGACGATTTAAATGTTGCCTGAGATTTTGTTTCAAATAAACCGCCTGCCGCATTTTTATCCGAAAGCGTAAAACTATATTCAACAGTTGGCACAGAGTAAGGATCGCTTTCTGATTGAATACATTTGAAATAACATGTCGAGGAATCATTTTCAACCTGAGACTTATCTATAAGGTCGACAAGGGGCTCTGCCAAAGATCCACTCGAAGAAGCGATAGTACTATTTAAACACGAAAGTGTGGTTACGCCTCCGTCATATCTTATTAAATCAATTGTTTGCCCGGATGGGCTAGTAGTACAATCAGAGATATCTGTATCATTTATTTTTATAACCGACTCTGATGTAGTAATAGTATTTGAAATTACCGATAGTGCATAATTTCCGTTTTGGGCAACTGTTGTTGTAATTCGTGTTTTATTACTTCCACGAAGAGTAGTGTAAACAATTCCTATAATAATATTTGATATAACTACAAGAATTCCCATAACAGTCACAAGCTCTATCAAAGTATAACCTTTTTTCATTGTTATAATGAACCACCGCTTTTTGATGGATCTGCAAAACAAGACACAAGAATACTTGTATGACAATAAATATTTGCAGCTCCGCATTTTGTGTCTCTCCAGGAAACTTTTACAGTTACTTCTGTTTGAGAAAGCTGGGTTTCTGTGGGCGAGGGACAATTAAATGTATTTTTAGAGAAATCTACTTCTCTTATAAATTCTCCCTTTATATTTGGAGTGAGGCACAGTAGGGTAAAGGGGTCATCCTTGTTCAGGTCAGTCACCTCATCCAGGCAATATGCTCCGTTTTTTGATTGAAATGATGAGAGATTATTGTTTCTAAGATATCGGACATATTCCATTCCGTCCTGCGCGTATTTTGCGGCTGTACTTTGCGCTTTAATAAAAGAAGAGTTACTTATGCTTATCGTAACCAGTATTGAAATAGACGCAAGAGTAATAAGTATTGCGCCTAAAGCTATTACAATTTCAATTAAGGTTTGACCTGAATTTGAAAATTTTTTCATTTCTTAATTTATTGCGACATTTCCTCCGCTGTCTAACGAAAGCGTTTGAGTAGCTCCATATCCTTGTAATTTGATCGAGCAGGGTACGCCGGTTATATAATTTGAAAGAGAATCAAATTTTATCTCAGTACAGTCTGTATCATTTGTAACAATTGAAACGTTGTCAGGAAGTTTCTTTGAAGAAACTAGTGAATTATCAAGACCTGATCCGCACACAGCATAAATTTCATAAAAATTAGAAGGAGCATTACTACCCGGACACGTACCTCCGAGAGATTTCGCACATAAAACCACTTTATATCCAACCAGTGAATCTCCGGAGCAAGATGATGATTGTTTTATACTTGAAAGTGCATTAAATTTTGCAACTTCAATTGTTAATTTAAAATCATATGCTGCTTGCGTAAGTGTTTGTTTTCTACTGTAAGAAACAAAAGACGCAAGACCAATGCCGGAAACAATTGCTACAAGAGAAAATACAACCATCAACTCAATTAACGAAAAACCGTTCTGGTATTTCTTTTTCTTAATCATACTAATCTAGGGGTTTTCAAGAGTAAAAGAAACGTTTGTTTTGTCCGCACCGGTACAATCCGGCTGTAAATTTGGCGTTCTATTCTGATTTTTATCCGACTCGGTATCTCCATCGTTTTCCAAACATGCATAAAGAGTATATGTAAAAGTTACATTATCATAACTATATGAATAAGGAACTTTTGTAAGCGGGTCGCATGGCGTTTTTTTCATATATGTCGTGTTTCCTGTTGCGTCAGTAATTGACAACCCGCAACTGGGTAAAACGTCAGGATATAACCCACTATCAGAACGGTAAAGCTCCAAAGCCGACTGAACCTGACGGAGATCAGACTTTCTTTGTGCATCACGTCCACGCTGCCTAACCCCGACAAAGTTTGCCAATAGTAAAGACGCAAGAATCGAAATAATTGATATTACAACCAAAAGCTCTATGAGGGTAAACCCTTTACGAATTGAGAATTGAGAATTTAGAATTGAAAGTTTTTTCATAATTTTAAACGTGATTTCTTTATGCTTGATACCAGTATAGCAATAATTTCTTGACATTCGCAATATTCTTTTTCCACCAACTTTGCAGGCAATAATGCTGATAATTTAATAACTTCTAACCAATAAAGAGTTTCCTTCGCCTCTCTTAAAGATATTGACAGTTTTTGAATAAAATCTTTAGTAGAGGAAGCATCTTGCGCCTCTTCCACGTTAGCACCTACAGCAGTTCCTGATCTTACTGTCTGCGAAGCGATAGCAAAACCGGCTGGGGTTTTGGGAAGCTTATTTGCTAGCAAAACTATAGTAACAGAAAAATTAAGTAATCTTTTTAAAAACTCTTTTTTCCATTCCATAATTTTCAATTTTCAACTTATTTTTTTCCTTAATTTTTCAATTCTCAATTTTCAACTTTCAATTAGTTACGGCGATGTGTTAGGACTTGATATGCCGTAATTACAAATAGAGCTTGCGCCTCCACATGTTTCAGTAGGTATACCGTTTGTTGAAAGACTAGCACAAATTCCTCCGCTACATGCCTGCGTATCTTTTATTCCTCTTTCCAAAGAAGCATAAAGGTAGTAAGTTTGATTGCCTGAAGGCGAATAATAAACATAAGTGCGGCTTTTTGAAGGGTCTTTAGGCAAAATGTCCATATATGGAGAAAACTGATTACTTCCCCAATCAAGAGCTGTTAATACGCCATTTATTGTAATATTTATCTTATAACTATTACTTGCCGGATATTTTCCGTTGTCCTGATAATAGACTTCAAGAGCCCGCGCAATTTGAGCAAGGTCTGATTTTCTTTTTACATCTTGGGCTTTTTCAAATTGAGCCATAGGATTTAGCGCAGTCAAAACAAAAGTTGCAAGAATCGATATTATTCCAATTGCTACAATAAGCTCAATTAATGTAAACCCTTTTTTTACATTTTTGTTGTTTAGGAAAAAAACTGGAAGAAGGATATAAGAATTTGATTTCCAAAAAAATAAGCGACAAGCATTGAGGCAATAAGAAACGGACCAAATGGGATTGTCCCTTTTTTGAATGATTTTTTCTTCCATATAACCAGTATGATTGATACAACCGCGCCTGTCAAGAATGCTAAATATAGACCTGCAACAATTCTTGGAAAAGACAAGAAAAATCCTATTATAAAAGACAGCTTTACGTCACCAAATCCCATACCTCTTCCTTTTGTAAACAAAAAAAGAAGAAAAAACAGTGAAAATGCAGCGAAAGCCGACAACAGTTTTAACGATAATTCATTCTGCGCAAAAAGTAATGTGTAGGCGGTAATTGTAACACCCGTTGCAAATAGAATCTCATCCGGAATAATTCCGTATTCCAAATCAGTAAAAAAAATTGCGATAGAGGATGAAACGATAATAAGAAGGTAAATAAATGTTTGAAGAGAATATCCGGCTAATAAAAAATGTAAATAGATTACTGAAAAAAACATTCCTGTTGAAAATTCTACAAAAAAAATGCGAAATGGAATATCTGCCTTGCATTTGTGACACTTGCCGCGCAAAAAAAGGTAAGAAAAAAGTGGAACCAGCTCAAGAGGCGAAAGTATTTTTTTACAATTTACGCAGTGCGAACGACCTAGAAGAGTATGGTTTTTTTTCGGAAGCCTATCAATTAATACATTTAAAAAACTTCCTACAATAGATCCTAAAACAAAAAAATAAAGCGTGAACAAAACCATATTAATAGTATATCAATAAAACTAAATATTTAGATGTGCGCATTTAAAATTAAACACGGAGGAAATCAATTTTTATCGAGTACACCAATAGCAGGAGGTTTGATGTGCGTCTTTTAGTGCTACAGTGCCGCAATTAACAGCATCTTCATCACCATTAATATCAAACTTAGTGTTTGTATTGTGAAGCAGCGATTTTGACTGTGGATTAAAACATCCTATTGTTTGATTAGTTAATGTATCTTGAGTTATGAGTACATATTTTAAATTAGCCGCGCTTTTAAATGCCGCTTTAAGCTCATTGTCATTAATGAGCGCATCAAGGCAGTCTCCCATTGTACTTCCTGCCCCACCTAGCGCACTGGCAGCCGGAGCCGTAGCGAGATTACAGTCCGCCCCTCCATCAGCCTCTGTATCCCATGGATAAGCTGTACGAGACGTATAATATCTGGTAACTGAAGTTATGAATTCTGTTAATATGTTAGTGGTTGTAGTATCCTGAGCTTTTTTTAACTGCTCAAAAGGATCAATCGTTGCGACAAGAGCTGCTGCAAGAATACCAAGAATTCCAATAACAACTAAGAGTTCAATGAGAGTGAAACCTTTTTTAGCATTATACTTCAGGGCAGTGAATAATTTCATATCTGTAATTATCAAAACACAAAAAAAATACCTTGTCAATAGGTAATTTTACTCATAAATACTTTTAAAAAGGAGTTTTCTAGAAACAATCTGATATTGATATTGTTTTCAAAGATAAGTGGAAGATTTTTCTCAAGAAGGAATGTAAATTCTACGAGCTTCTTAATATTATTTGGAGATATGTTCTTTTTTTCAAAAACTCCCTGAATAAGAATTTTCCGCGAGCAAAGTAATATTTTCTCAATTTCTTTATTTTCTTTCTTGGCTGACAGACTTTCACAAAACGAAAAAGCTGAATATATCGCGCTATTCATTTTTCCCTGACTAAAAACATTCAATAATCCAGAATCAATTTTCTTATCTTCCTCAAAAACTTGCGTACCGCTTTCAAGATGTAGGATTTTTGCCCTTGAAAGGATTGTCGGAATAAATTCTTCTTTTGTTGAGGCAAGAAAAATAATAAAAGTATTATCAGATAATTCTTCTAAAGTCTTTAGAAGTGCGTTTTGCGCAGCCTGTAAAATTCCTTCTCTTATAAGTATCACTCTTTTTTCGTTTTGACCAATTTTTTTTGAAATAATTTTTTTTATTTCCCTAGCTTGTTCTATTTTTACAATATCCTGATATTCATATATATAAAACGGTGGAATTTTTTGTGTTTTAAAAAAAAGAGAAAGAAATTCTTCTTGGCTTGGATGATTACCTATTATTATTTGTGCTTGCATATTGACATTATATCATTGTATCCAATACGATTATTATATGGATGAACAAAACCAGAATAAAATTGTGGGAAGTTCGACTCCGGCTAATCCTTCTACTCAACCTGTTGGAAAAAGCGTAGCTGACATTCTCGCTGGCGAGCATATATTGACTCCGGATCAACTCGTTCAATTAAAAACTCAAGCGGCAAATAACGGAACATCGGTTGACAAGCTTTTGCTTGATACAAAAATAGTAGGAGAAGAAAAATACTATGAAGCACGAGCAAAACTTATCGATTATCCTTTTATATCAGTTGCAACTCTTCCATTTTCGCCTGAAGCTCTAAGCTTTGTTCCCAAAGCTGTCGCCGAAAGATTTAATTTAATTCCATTTGCTTACGACAAAGCGCAAAACACTCTTTCTGTCGCGATGTCCAATCCTCTTGAAATGGATACGGTCGGCTTCATACGGCAAAAAACGGGGCTTACGATAAATGTTTTTCAGGGATTACCAAGCGAAATCACACAAGCAGTTCAAAACCAGTACACTTTTGGTCTTGTCGGCGAAGTAAAAGAAGCACTGAAAGAAACAGAACAAGTAGGCGCTGTTAAAACTTTTGATAAAGACAGCATATCCCAAGTTATTAAGGAAGCCCCAATTGCAAAAATCGTTTCAACGATTCTTGAATACGCAATAAAAAGCAGAGCATCTGACGTACATATGGAACCGCAAGAAGATAGAGTTAGGGTTAGATATAGAATCGACGGAATTCTTTATGAAAGACTTTCTCTGCCGCACGGAGTACAGGAATCTGTCATTTCACGAATAAAGATTCTTTCTGAAATGAAAATAGATGAACATAGAACGCCACAAGACGGACGGTTTAATTTTAAATTTGGAGATGAAGAAATAGATTTGCGTGTCAGCGCTCTTCCTACAGTCTTTGGTGAGAAAATTGTAATGCGTCTTTTAAAAAAATCTGGCGGTATACCGACCCTTCCGGAACTCGGAATCAGAAGTTCGGCTTTAAGAAATCTTGAAGCAAGCATCTTAAAACCTCACGGAATAATAATTGTTTGCGGACCTACGGGTTCTGGAAAAACAACAACTCTTTATTCGGTTTTATCAAAATTAAATACAACCCGAGTAAATATTATGACTTTGGAAGACCCCGTAGAATACCAAATTATGGGAGCAAATCAGGTTCAGATAAATCCCGATGTGGGACTCACTTTTGCAACCGGGTTGCGCGCTTTCTTGCGCCAGGATCCAAACATTATTCTTGTCGGAGAAATCCGGGACAAAGAAACAACAGAGCTTGCAATACAAGCCTCTCTTACCGGTCACTTGGTATTCTCAACACTTCATACATCAAGCGCGGCAGGCGCCCTTCCAAGACTAATTGATATGGGAGCCGAAACTTTTCTTTTAGCATCAACCATGAATGCGATTATGGGACAGCGAATTGCCAGAAAAATTTGTGCCCATTGCAAAACTACATATGTTCCGCCAAAAGAGTTAGTTCTCGAACTTAGAAAAACTCTTGGCTCTCTTATGACTGCAAAGGATGAAGACGTAAAACTCTTTAAAGGCCAGGGATGTGACTATTGCGGACACTCAGGATTTCTTGGTAGAGTTGGAATATATGAGGTATTAGTTGTTTCTGAAAAAATCTCAAAATTGATACTCGAAAGATCAGACAGCAATACTCTTGAGAAGCAGGCAGTAGAAGAGGGAATGATAACTATGAAACAGGATGGATACCTAAAAGTCTTGGAAGGGGTTTCAACGATTGATGAAATTCTAAGAGTAGCGCAAGCATAACTCTAGAAAATAGTGGATAGGGAATACTAAATAGGCTATAGTGAATAGTAGGTAGTAATTGTAAATATTTAATGGGGAATAGCTGATATGACTATACAAGAACTTTTTGAAAAATCGATTGAAAATAAAGCATCGGAGCTACATTTGATATCGGGTAGCAGCCCAATAATTAGAATTGACGGAAGACTAAGTCCGCTGGCAACATTTCCAATTCTCACAAATTTAGACATTGAAAACCTTGTAAAACCTATCATGTCCGCAGCTCAACAACAGTTATTTTCTGCAAACAGAAGTATTGACTTTTCTTACGCTTATGGCGGAGGAGACTATGGAGAAAAAGGAAGATTTAGGATAAATTTATATTATCAAAGAAATACTGTTGCGGGCGCATTCCGTCTTCTTCCGCCAGCAATAAGAACCATTGAGGAGCTTTTGCTCCCAAGAATTTGTCATAAATTTTCAGGACTTAAGCAAGGATTTATTTTGGTAACAGGCCCAACGGGACATGGAAAATCAACTACGATTGCTTCAATAGTAAACGAAATAAATATGAACCAGGCTGCAAACATTATTACTATTGAGGATCCAATAGAATATATTTATGGTAAAG
>Ga0210006_1000138_pt1 | contig 62140 bp, 63 predicted proteins | sample CryGey02umfilter_2_FD_185452 | JGI IMG/M metagenome (GOLD analysis project Ga0210006, IMG submission 185452) | Groundwater microbial communities from aquifer in Utah, USA - Crystal Geyser 4/10/14 0.2 um filter (SPAdes) (version 3) | ecosystem: Environmental > Aquatic > Deep subsurface >... | reverse complement strand
CGAGACCGTAATAAAGAATTACGTAAAAAACCAAGGAAAAACGTATCAAGAGATACATCGTGAAAAGCAGCTTAAACTACTTATGTAAGTGATGAGACCCCGTCAGCTTGCTGCGGGGTAATTCATTATTAATTAGTGTAATCTCCTCATTTCCAAAATTTCAGCTTCTTTCACTACATTACTCATCTCTGTATCATTCCAATCTTGCTCAACAAGGGATTTCTTTGGATCATACAGAGTTATTGTACAATGTTTTATCCCATGATTATATTTTCCATCCTTCGGAAGTTTATATGAGTGGACAAGATGTATTGTATTTTTGTCCGTAGACGTTACCAAAAGTATATGGTCAGGATTTCCAATTTTCTTGCTCCCAATCATTGTGATGAAATCTCCAGCTTTAATATCTGAAAGTGCAATAAGAGAAGAATTTTTTTTATGCGCTAGTGTTTTGACATTGATATTTTCTACTGGACGAAGTTTTGTGAGCAGTTTTCTAATAGGGGATGAAACAAGTGGAAATGAAAGAGCTGATTTCAAATGTTTCCCTTTTGTTGCTTTCGTCTCAGCATCGAGAACATGATAGACAAAACCCGAGCAGTCTATTCCAAGATTGTTATCAACAAGAAATTGTGTAATCGTTTTAGCATTTGTTGTACGCAGATCGATATGTTTACGAAGGGCCATGATTGTTGCCTCCTCAGTAATTTCTTTTGGTGATCCTTTTCCTATGAGCACACGAAGTGCCCCACGTACTTTTTGGCGTTTATTATTATAATATGGACAGACAATTTCACTCTTTCCGAATGTAAGTGTTTCGTATGCTTTGATAATAGCTAATGATGATTGTGAAAGTGTACTATTCATAAAGTTTTTTATGTAGGATGTGTACAATGTGAAATGCTTTTTCTGTAAATACGTTGTGATTTTTGATAAATGATTTTATGGATTGAATACGAAGTAATTCAGCTCCAGGTTTTTTTTCGTCATATTCTATAACATTACAATCAAGCTCACGAATTGCTTTTACTTGGCTATCAGATACATCTTCAATATCCTTCGTGAGGCGTTGCAAAATTTGTGAGCCAGAAGTAACGCGTGCAAGTGTATACTCAGAAAGATTCTCTCCAAGTAATGCTCGTATATGTGCCTGGAATGTAGACAATACATGTTCTTTGTTTTTTTGAATATTTGTATATTGAATACTGCTTTCAAACGTTGTAGAAGCCGGCTGGCGTGCGTTAATTTCTATCAAATATACAGTGCCTGTTTTTTCTTCCACAACGATATCTATGCCAAACAATCCTTTCCAGCCATCAAGTCTCATTTTTTCTCCAATCTTTTCTGTCATTTTTTGAATGGTTTCTTTTTGTTTATCAGAAAGCATGGTATGTGCAGCACCCCAGTCATTTCCAATAGTAGTAAACTGATTGTCGGTAAAAGGGGGAAGACCGGTGATCTGATAGCTCGGGCTACTGACAAGGATACCTCCAGTATGTACAACAGCGTTGACTGTGTAGCCTGGTCCCTCGATAAACTGAGTGACGCGAACAGGTCGTTCAGGAAAGTTTTTTTTGAGATCTGTAATATCATCTTCTTTTGTAATCAATCGTGTTCCTTCACCGCTGTGTGCATGGTTGAACTGTACAATGTAGGGTGTTGTATCAAATGTTAGTTCTTTGCATGTCTTGATATCATGTTTTGGCAAAAATTTGCTCAGCTCGCCAAGCCATGCAATCTGAGATATTTTTTCTTCTATCTTTCCTGCCAGTATTGCCGGAGGATTTAATAACTTAAGTTTTTTTTCTGTTGCGACTCGTTCGATCGCTGTAGTATTTTTGAAAACAAGAATATGTGTTCCTTCTTCAATCGTTGCGTTGTGTAACAGCTCTTGTGTACTGAGTGTTTTATCACTTTCTACAAGGGTAACGTTGTAACTGTGCACAGTATCTTTGGCAAAAGTGCTATTATTTGAGATAATGGCATAGTTAACAGTATTTTTTGGCAAACCAAGTGCTCGTTCGATATCTCGAGCGATGTAGATGATTGGTGTTTGTAGACTGTCATTCATATTGACCAAGCATAGCAAAAATTCACCTTTTTTTCAAGTATATAATTTTTACTCTATGGGCCTGTTTGATATTGTTCTCCTTATCATCATTGCCGTATTTGCCATGTTTGGCATTTGGTTTGGATTTATTCATACACTCGGATCGCTTTTGGGTACTGTTGTCGGGGCGTATGTATCCAGTCGGTACTATCTGTGGCTTGCGACATGGATTACGCATATTACCGGATGGAGTGACAATCTTAGCAATGTTATTGCGTTGACCATCGTGTTTGTGGTTGCAAACAGAGTGATAGGATTTCTCTTTTGGCTGATTGAACGTTTCTTTCATCCTTTGAGCAGTTTGCCGTTCATCGGGTCCATTAATAGATTTCTTGGACTGGTCCTTGGTTTTTTTGAAGGGATGATCACACTTGGATTGATATTTTATTTTATTGATAAGTTTCCTGTCGGTGACATCTTTATGGGATGGGTGAGTGCGTCAGTCGTCGTGCCATATACTTTGCATAGCGCAGAAATTTTACTTCCACTTCTTCCCGACGCTATCACACAATTGAAATCAACAATTGATATTTTAGGAAAGTTGCAGAGTGCGTCATAGCAATACCGATGTTGTATTGAAGCGAGAATATATTTATTGTTCATGAAAAAAATTGTCGTCTACAGCACATTATTTTTTGGTATCATTGTTTTGTCAGTGCTTTCTGTTTGTTTTGCATTTCTTTTCACCGATATAACATCCGTTGTTCCATTCATTGTGTATCATACTAAAAATGATGATTCGCAAAACATGTTAACTTCCGCACCGTGGGATATCGCATTATATGATTCTTTTTATACGAGAGCAGCGCTCTCACCGGTAGAAGTAACCGAGAAAATAAAAGGCGGTATTGTGCCACATCATTTGCTTGGAGGATATCTCGTTGCACAGTTTTTCGAATCATTAAAAAAACAACATCCTTCGACCATTGTTCTTATTTCTCCGGATCATTTTTCTCGAGGGAATAGTGCTGTTTCTACCGCCTCCGCCACTTGGAACACGCCGTATGGAAAAGTGTATGCCGATGTTGCACTTGTAAAAAAAATGTCAACAACTAGTACTATTACTATACGAGAAGATGTGCTTTCAGAAGAACATGGTATTTACGGTATCATGCCGTTTATTGCAAAATCACTGCCACAGGTACATGTAATCCCTCTCACATTGAAAGTAGACATGACAGAAGCAGATATTACCTCGCTTGCCCAACTTCTGGAAGATGTGCTTCCAAAAGATGCAGTCATTGTTTCTTCGGTAGATTTTTCGCATTACCAGACATCTCCTGTTGCAAGCTTTCATGATGAACGGACAACGGACATTATTCGTTCGTTTAATTTTGCACGACTAGATTCGCTTGAAATAGATTCGCCACCGAGTGTCCGACTAGTTATGACACTCATGGAATTGTATGGTACGCAAAAAGTTGCGTATGAAACATCTCTCAATGCTGCAGAACTTGTTGGAGATCCTAATGCACAAAATATTACGAGCTATTACACGCCATACTTTGTATCTGGAAAACCGGTTGAAACAAAGACCGTGTCGTTGTTGTCAGTAGGGGATATCATGCTCGATAGATCGGTTGCCCTAAAGATGGGCAGTACAGGGCTTTCTCTGGTGCTTGATACGTTGGCAGGCAATGAAGGAAGATTTTTTAGAGGCATTGATATTATTTCTGGAAATCTCGAAGGACCGTTTGTCCAAAAGAGAATAGAAACGTCAAAAGAAATAGCATTCAGATTTGATCCACGGCTTGCGCCTCAATTGCGTTCCTACGGATTCAATATGGTCACGCTTGCAAACAATCATATGCTCGACATGGGCAGGGCTGGTGTTCCTGAAACAGAACAAGTGTTGAAACATTCTGGTATAGATTTTTATGGGGATGCATACGTTGTTTCATCAAGTTCATTGTTCTACAAAGAAATTCATGGCAAGACGATTGCATTTTTGGGATTCAATGATACGTTCAATTCACTCAATGAAGCAACCGCTATTGCATTGGTTGAAGAGGCAAAAGAACAAAGTGATGTTGTTGTATTGAATATTCATTGGGGAGTGGAGTATCAAGAATCTTCATACCCAAGGCAACAATATCTTGCACATACATTTATTGATCATGGTGTTGATCTTATTATTGGACACCATCCTCATGTGGTGCAAGAAATGGAAATATACAACAACAGACCAATTTTTTATTCGCTTGGAAATTTTATATTTGATCAGTATTTTTCCATTCCTACTCAGCAAGAACTTGCTGTTGGAACAGTCTTTCATGATGATGGCATCTCATTGTACCTTTTTCCGATCGTTTCAGAACAAAGCGTTTTGAGGCAAATGACACCAAGAGAAGAAGACGTATTTTTAGCAAAATTTGTTGACAGAAGCCGGCTTGGGTCATATACTCTAGATAAGAAAAATCATCTCTTTATTCCTTTTTTATCTGCTCTATGAATGAAGAAATTCAACCGATAGTAACGTCTACTCAAAATCCGCTGTCTAAAAAAAAGGGAATGCCAACTTGGGGTATTGTTGTGATGAGTATTTTAGGCGGAGGTTTGCTGGTCGCTGTATTGGGATATGTTTTTTTGGTATATTACAATATATCACGATATCAGCCTGTGCAAGTTGGTACTGTACAAGGAGATACTACGGTACTCAACGATCAGGCAAGTACCACGCCTGACATGATTGATGGCGAGGTTTTTGAAAAAGGAGAGGATGCATTTGGACAGTTTGTTCGTATGACGGAGGAGGCACCAAAAGATTATTCAAATATGTTTGCTTCGGATCCTATTCGTGTCGATTGGTTTTCACATGCTATGGAAGTTCCTGACGCGATAAAGGAAAGATTGTTGACTGAGATAAATTCAAACTATTCCTTAGATACATTGGCGTTTGCGACAACCGTTACACAAGAAAATATTACAGGCGATGATGCCAAGGTATATAGTCTCTTTTTGTACAAACTTGGAACTGTACATGCTCCAAATCAATTGCAGGGAGAATCAGTATATCTCTTTTCCTACCCTGTAGCTGGAATGGGCGTCGGTGTTGAGTCGCAGTATGTTGTATATGTGGAAACTCTGCATAAGTTTATTGTTTTACAGGAAGATACACAGCAATTTTATGGTATTCCAAATTTTGTTGTAGATATTTCTACATATCTTGGAGGTATTGTCACATATCGTTCTGATATCTCTTACCCAGAAGAAATAGCTATTCCAGGAACCGATGAAATGCTGTTTCATACTGGTGCATATGCTGAGAATAGAAATGCTTTCTCGTATTATGGTGCACCGAATAATGCAGGCGGTATTGCCAATATTGTAACAGGCAATATTTTGATGGGGTATCCGACGAGTGCAAGAGAATTCACTATGGATGATGGTACTGATGTATATTTTGTTGATGGAGCGTATCGAATTATATTGAAAGATGGTTCTGTACAAGAATACGAGTTGTTACCATCATTTTTGAAGAAGCCTGATGATGCACAAGAAAAACAAATGTATGGTCTCGGATATACAACCGATGTGACGTGGAATAAGGATTTTTCTCAGAGTAACAATATGTATCTTCTTGGTGGTGATATTATCACAGGTGGGTGTAATGCTGGCATTGAACCAGGTACAAATGTCGTGAGCAATAAACCTTGGTTTGATGAAGTAAATCTTGAAAAAGTTGGTACAGCAAAAAATGGTGATGGTGTATTCACTATGAAAAATCCAGAAGAAAATCAAATGTATAAGGAACTATTTGTATTTGGCGGACAAGCTGCATACATGGTTGCACATCCAGACGTACCGTTTGGCGAGGAACAAAAAGTGCCGGAAAAAATGAGGCTTGCAGAATTTTTTGCGAATGATCCAGTCGTTTTTTGGAAAGATCACAAGGATCGTTGGCGTGTGTATTTTAAATCTGAATATCAATCACTTGCAGAATGTGGCAAGCCTGTCATCTATCTCTATCCAGAAAAAGCCATGGATGTAAACGTACAAGTCGCACCAAACGGTGGCTTTACCTACACAGATCCTGTCTATCCTGAGAGTGGGTGGTTTGTGAATGCAACGCCAGAAGGGAAACTCTATTCCTATTCTGATAAGGCATCATATCCATATCTCTTTTGGGAAGGGCATGCTGATGGATTTGGATTTTCTGACAAAGGATTTGTTTTTTCGCGTGATACACTTGAACAAGAAATGACAGATCTCTTGGCAAAGACAGGACTGAACAAACAAGAAACAAAAGACTTCCTCGAATTCTGGCTGCCAAAGATGCAAGAAAAGCCATATGTCTTTGTGACGTTTGCAAATCAGAGTGCGTTTGAATTTTCAGCCCCACTTACGATCACACCACGACCAGACAGTGTGCTCCGTGTGTTTATGAATTTCAAATCGCTTGATACGTATAAAAAAGTTGAACCCCTTTTACTCAGAGGATTTGAACGAAAAGGATTTACGGTTGTTGAGTGGGGTGGCGTACTAGAAAAGAAATAACCTTGTCCACAACAGAATTTGGATAGCCAAACAACAGGTGCTACAATGCACCTGTTGTTCTTTTTTAGTAGATATCTCTTTGTGGAAGTAGGGTTCCACCTTCGTCAAGACTTCGGTCGGACAAGGTTCATCCCCTCACTGTGCCGCAACGGTAAACTCCCGATGGAATCGGGAGGAGTCCGATCGTCAAAGATGATATCTAAGTCACAGCAAACTCCCGAGCAGGAGTGGTGAGGTGATAGAGATGTGCAGTGCATTCTGACTATTTTTGTGTATTCAGCAGGCATGGCACATTTCTTCAACCAACCCGCCAACTCGGCGGGTTTTGCTTTCTTGGAGGGAAGCGGATGAACAGACGAAGTTTTCTGAAGATTCTGGGTTGTGGCTCCATCCTCATCAGCACGGGTGTGCTCGGTCAGGCATGCACCTACATCGGGCGAAGCGGACAGACGTTGGGTGAGGTGCTTGAGGCGAACGGCTTCAAGATCATCACATATACTTCTGCATGGCGGAAGAACAAGGTTGGTGAGAACCCCCGTGTGTGTCTGCCTGCTGGGCAAGACGCGAGCTACATGGATCATGAGCATCAGGTCTACCCCGTGGTCACCTGGAACGGCAGGACGCCGCAGCATTCCCCTTGGGATGACGTCCTGGAGGATGGTGACAGCGTCAGTATCTCCTGGGTCACCTACGATCCGACGAAGAACGCGGACGACGCTCTTCGAAGCCGTAAGTTTGCTTCCTGATCTTCCGGTCTGAACGTCTAATGCAGTGGCCGACAAGGCGCGTCCTCACGCGACTTGCTCGGCTACTGCTGTCAAAAAATACACTATGAAAGGTGTTTTTTTTGTTGTATGATGGAGATACGTATTTTCTAATGCAACAGTTGTAACAATAAAAATATACTCAATAAGAGAGATCCTGATCCCGATTCAATCGGGAGGACTGGATGACAGTCAGCATCAGGTCTAAAGACCTGAGCTACAAGTTATTCTATCATGCTCATAGATACCCACTGCCATATCCAATTCAAAGCATTCTATGATGATGTCGACGACGTTGTCGCGCGATGCAAAGAAAAGAACATGATTCTCAATCTTGTTGGTACTCAAGCCGAGACGAGTAAAAGGGCTGTTGAGTGGGCGGAAAAATATGATTGGATGTACGCATCGGTAGGTCTTCATCCTATTCAAGAATACAAAACATTTGTTGAAGAAGAAGCCGATACATTCATTACACGCGGTGAGCAATTTGAGTATGAATATTATAAAAAACTGGCACTGCATCCAAAAACAATCGGCATAGGGGAGACGGGGCTTGATCGATTTCATATTCCAAAAAATATCGATCCAGAGATAGTCATGAATAAACAAAAGGAAACGTTTTTTCAGCATGCAACATTGGCTCGTGAGGTCAGTAAGCCTTTGAGTATCCATATTCGTGATGCGCACGAAGATATGATGCCTTTGTTATCTCAGCTGAAAGAAAATAGTGGTGTGATTCATTGCTACACAGGGAACTGGGAATACGCGCAAGAGTACTTGAAAGCTGGTTTTTTTCTTGGATTCACGGGTGTGATTACCTATCCCCCAAAGAAAACAGATCCAAAACCACAGAAATGGCTCAATGAAGTTATAGAAAAGGTGCCACTTGACCGTATTGTTGTGGAAACAGATTCGCCATATCTTGCTCCACACGTGATTCGTGGACAACGAAATGAACCATGGCACGTCGAGGAAGTTGTGAAGCGAATTGCGACCGTCAGAAACATGAGCGTCACCGAAGTTGAAAATATCTTGGAACAGAATTCCAGAAAATTATTTCCAAATATTATATAAAAAGTTGTTCAGTGGACAACTTTTTTTCTCTACCCAGCCAAAAAACAAAAAACTATATTGACGAATCTTCTTATTTTGTGTATACTATTTGATTTTTAAATTTTTGGCTAGGTTTAGCTAAAATTGTCCACATTTAAAAGCAAAAAATAGATTGACAAGGATACAGTAGTCCTCTATACTATCGACGCTTCAAAATTAGTATGGATTCCATTGATCTAGAGCAAGAACAATTGAGACACAAGACGTTTCTTTCGATGTTCCGTATTCTGTTGATCTTTGGTATTCCAGCTATTGTGTCATATTTTCTCGGAGGATGGATTGATACGACGTATGATATGAAGCCGTACGGCACCCTCTCTGTTCTCGGTGTTGCTTTCTTGCTTTCTTGGACTCTTACTATACGCATGTATTTTCAAATAGACAGAGCTTTTCGAGAACTTCGACAAAAGCAGGAGGCGCGAGAGAATGATGAAAACGAAAAGAAAACACACAAACAACAATAATCTTTATGTTTTTTCAAGTACAGTCAGAACAATCAGGAGTCCAACCAGAAATTATCTTTTCAGTTGGTTCGCTTCCTGTCACCAACGCCATGTTTATGGGGATATTTATGACGGTTATTTTTTGTGTGTTGGCATTGTATACGCGCAGATCACTGCGACTCGTACCTTCGAAATTTCAAATGATTATTGAAATAGTTTTTACCGGTTTTGCCAGTCTTATTGAACAAATTACAGGAAATAGAAAAGCAGCAATACAACTTCTTCCATTGATAGGCGCGCTGTTCTTATTTTTAGGATTTGGTAATCTTTTTGCATTATTGCCAGGATTAACAGCCATAACATATAAAGGTATCTCAGTTTTTCGTACCCCAACAAATGATTTTAACATGACCTTTAGTATTGCACTGGCTATGGTATTGTTGACGCAGCTTGCAAGTATGCGAGCGTGGGGCTTTTTTGGACATCTTGGAAAATATTTTAAGTTTAAAGATGTCTATCATGGATTTAAAAAAGGTGTTGGAGCAGGATTTCTTTCTATTATTGATTTTTTGATTGGTCTGCTTGATATTGTTTCGGAAGTCGCAAAGGTAGTTTCTCTGTCACTTCGTTTGTTTGGAAATATGTATGCAGGAGACGTGCTTGCTGCCATTTTGCTTGGCGCATTCGCCGCTATTGTTCCAGTGCCATGGCTAGCAATGAATCTCCTTGTCGGTGTCCTGCAAGCGATGGTCTTTGGGTCACTGACAGCAGCATACTATACACTTGCAATTGAAAAACCAGACGAAGTACTCGCTCATTAGCGGGTAGCAATGCATAATTGGAAAAGTGTTTACCAGTTGTGGATTGCTAATCGCTAATTAATTAATATACACATATGGACGTTGACTCAGCTCGTCTTATTGCAAAGGGACTTTGCACCATTACCATGGGAGGCTCTGGTATAGGTGAAGGATATCTTATTGGAAAAGCGCTCGAAGCAATCGGTCGTAATCCAAAGATGGAAGGAAGCATCTTTTCAAAGATGATCATTGGCGTTGCACTTGCAGAATCGACTGCGATCTACGCATTCGTTGCATTCTTCATCGTATAATAGACACTCCCTCATAGGGGGAGTTTGGTAGATGAACATACTGTTCTCTGTCAAACTTCTCCTACTAGGAGAGTACTCATATATTCGTTGTACTATTTTATGGATTATTTATTAGGCATACTTGGAAAAATTGGGTTTGATTGGCGAATGGGATTGTTTAATCTTATAAACTTTCTCGTTGTTTTTTGGTTATTAAAACGATATGCGTTTGGGCCAGTGATGAAGATGGTCGATGATCGTCAACAAAAGGCAAAAGATGCTATTGATAATTTTACACAAGCAAAAACAGAATTACAGATGGCAGAACGAAAAGCACAAGATCTTATCGATGCATCGAAGGTAGAAGCAAATAAAAATATTGAACAATCACATCAAAAAGCAAAAGAAGCCGGAGAACAGATGAAAGACAAAGCAAAAAAAGAAATTGAGATGTTGATCGTTCAAGCAAAGCGAAATATTGATATTGATAAAAAAGAAATGAAGGAAATGCTCCGAAAAGAAACTGTAGAGCTTGTTGTGATGGCTGTAGAAAAAATTATAACAGAACGTCTTGATGAGAAAAAAGATGGGAAAATGATTAAAGATATCCTTTCATCCTTGAAATAATTGTATGGCAAATTTGCTTCCAAAACAATACGCCAAAATATTATTTGAATTGACCGATGGAAAGTCTGGTTCAGCTTTGGAACGGGCAGTAGAAGAATTTGTAAAGTTTCTCATCGACCAGCGGGCGTTGAGTAAAAAAGAATATCTCATGACAGCGTTCAAAGAGTACGCAAAATTGCAACAAGGTATTCAAAAAATTGTGATCACCAGTGCACGAGAATTATCACAAAAAATGATCGATGAAATAGCAGGACTCTTTGGAAAAAAAATTGAAGTGGAAACAAATATCAACAAAGCACTCATCGGTGGCGTAGTCGTCCGAACCGGTGATACGATATTAGATGCAAGTGTCAGATCACAACTTGAACAATTACAAAAAGAACTTTCATAACATTACCGTATGTCATATACAGACAATGTCATCGCGACGCTCAAGAAAAACATAGAACAATTTGAAAAAACAGTACAGACAGAAGAAGTCGGAACTGTCATTGAGGTAAAGGATGGTATCACTCGTATGACCGGACTTACCAACTGTCAATCTCAAGAAATGCTTCTGTTTCCAGGTGGTGTTTTTGGTATTGCACTCAACCTTGAAGAAGAAACTGTTGGTGCTGTTATTTTGGGAGATTATACGCATATCAAAGAAGGTGATGAAGTAAAGCGCACTGGTCGTGTCATGTCTGTCCCTGTCGGGGATGCTATGATTGGGCGTGTGGTCAATGCCGTGGGTGTTGCTATTGATGGACATGGTGATATCTCTACAAAAGAATTTTATCCTGTAGAACGTGTTGCTCCAGGTGTCATGACACGCCAACCTGTTGACACGCCAATGCAAACAGGTATCAAGGCTATCGATGCACTTATTCCAATCGGTCGTGGACAACGTGAGCTCATTATCGGCGATCGTCAGACAGGAAAAACAGCTATTGCCATTGATGCAATTTTGAATCAAAAAGGACAGAATATGATTTGTGTGTACGTTGCTATCGGACAAAAAGAGTCAAAGGTTGCACGTATCGCAAGTAAACTGCAAGAAGCAGGTGCTATGGAATATACGGTGATAGTCTCCGCAGGAGCAAGTGAACCAGCACCTATGTCGTACCTTTCTCCATACACTGGTTGTGCAATTGCAGAATACTTTGCTGACAAAGGAAAAGATGTTCTTATTATTTACGATGATCTAACAAAGCAAGCATGGGCATACCGCGAAATGTCTCTTCTTTTGCGTCGTCCACCAGGACGTGAAGCGTATCCTGGAGATGTTTTTTATCTCCATTCACGTCTTCTCGAACGTGCATGCAATTTGAATGAAAAATACGGTGGTGGATCTATTACCGCACTTCCTATTATTGAAACACAAGGAGGAGATATTTCTGCATACGTTCCAACAAACGTTATTTCTATTACAGATGGGCAGATATTCCTTGAAACAGATTTGTTCTATCGTGGTATTCGTCCGGCATTGAACGTAGGACTTTCTGTATCACGTGTGGGAGGATCAGCACAAACAAAACCAATGAAAAAAGTTGCAGGGAGTTTGAAACTTGGTCTTGCACAATTTCGTGAACTCGAAGCATTCGCACAGTTTAGTTCAGACGTTGATCCTGAAACAAAGAGACAAATTGAGCGAGGTCGTCGTATGACAGAATTGTTGAAACAACCACAGTTTTCTCCAATGCCTGTTGAGGAACAAGTTGTATCACTTTTTGCTATGGGAGAAGGTTATTTTGACAGTTTTGCACTTGAAACGATGAAAGAAATTGAAGAAAAATTACTTTCATTTTTTTGTGCAAGTAAATCAACACTTCTTGAGACAATTGCAAAAGGTGATTGGAATGATGAAACAAAAGCCTCTGTAAAAGATGCTTGTGATGAATGGAAGAAAGCTCAATAATTGATTGTAGTTAGTTGAATATATGGCAGTAAACGCCAAAATAATTAAACGTCGCATCAAATCGGTCACGAATACGAAGAAAATGACTAAGGCGATGGAAATGATCTCTGCTGTCAAAATGCGTAAGGCTGTTGAGACTGTTTTGAATACGCGCTTGTATGCACGACTTGGTCGTGAGCTTATGGAACATCTCGCGCATCTCAATGAACCAAATGTACCATTACTCGAGCAGCGACCAGTTAAAAAAGTACTTGCAATTATTATCAGTTCAAATCGTGGACAATGTGGAAGCTTTAATGCAAATTTGTTTAAAAAAACAAAAACTATTTTTGCTGATATAGAAAGTTTGACTTCTTTTCGTAGTGAACAAGGAATCATTCCTTCACAGGAGAAAGATGTAGAGATCGATGTACTTGCGGTTGGGAAAAAAAGTGTGAGTTTTTCAAAAAAACAAGGATACACTGTTGTCGCTGTTTTTGATGAACTCTCAGAAAAACCATCCTATGATGACATTCGTCCGATTGCAAATATGGCAATGGAAGGATTTATAGGTAAAACATATGACAAGGTTGTTATCGCATTTACAGAATATCAATCAAGCCTTTCGCAGGATGCTAAGGTACGACAACTGTTGCCATTTTCATCAAGAGAATTGGAGAAAATGACTGCTGAAATAGCAAAGCATGAGATCAAAGAGGATGTTGTCGAAGACGAGTATCCGATTGAAGGATATCTTTTTGAGCCTGGATTGGATACGATTGTCGAAGAAGTGCTACCGCGCCTTGTTGAAATGCAATTGTATCAAGGAATTTTGGAATCGTCAGCAAGTGAGCATAGTGCGCGAATGGTTGCAATGAAAAATGCGAGTGAAAATGCGGGTGACATGATAACTGAGTTGAATCTTACCTACAACAAAGCGCGTCAAGCGGCTATTACGCAAGAAATTGCTGAAATCGCCGGTGGTGCAGCAGCGTTGGAATAACAACATAAACTCGTAAACTACACATATGAAAAATATCGGAAAGGTAACACAGATCATCGGTGTCGTCGTAGACGTACATTTTGATGGAGAGATCCCAGCAATTTATAATGCACTCGAACTGCAGCGTGAGGGAACAAAAGAACGTGTAGTTCTTGAAGTACAGCAACATATTGGGTCACATACTGTTCGTGCCGTTGCCATGGGTGCGACTGACGGTATCGGTCGTGGCGCAGAAGTTATCGATACTGGAGCACCCATCTCAGTCCCTGTTGGACCAGAGACACTTGGGCGCATGTTCAATGTCGTGGGTGAAGTCATCGATGAAAAACCAGAAGTAAAAACAAAAAAATTATACCCAATTCATAGAAAAGCTCCAAGTTTTGAAAGCCAATCTCAGAAAACAGAAGTATTTGAAACTGGTATCAAAGTTATCGACTTGCTCTGTCCTTTCTTGAAAGGTGGAAAAGTCGGTCTTTTTGGAGGCGCCGGTGTAGGAAAAACTGTTATCATACAAGAATTGATTCACAATATTGCTCAGGCACATGGAGGATATTCTATGTTTGCAGGAGTAGGGGAACGTACACGTGAAGGAAACGATTTGTATAGAGAAATGGAAGAGTCAGGAGTACTGGCAAAAACAGCGCTTGTTTTTGGACAAATGAACGAACCACCCGGAGCTCGTGCACGTGTTGCCCTGACTGCACTTGCTATGGCAGAATATTTTCGTGATGAAGAAAATCGTGACCTTTTGCTTTTCATCGATAATATTTTTCGTTTCACTCAAGCTGGTTCTGAAATGTCTGCGTTGCTTGGTCGTATGCCATCAGCCGTAGGATATCAGCCTACACTTGCAACAGAAATGGGAGCACTTCAAGAACGTATCACCTCTACAGACAAAGGTTCTATTACTTCGGTACAGGCTGTGTACGTTCCTGCAGACGATCTTACTGATCCTGCACCAGCAACAACGTTTGCGCATCTTGATTCTACTGTTGTATTGAATCGTTCACTTGCTGAGCTTGGTATTTATCCTGCAGTAGATCCACTCGATTCTTCCTCTACTGTTCTCGATCCACAAGTCGTGGGTGAAGAGCATTACAAAGTCGCACTACAAGTACAACAAGTATTACAGCGTTACAAAGATTTACAAGATATCATTGCTATCCTTGGTATGGAAGAATTGTCTGATGAAGATAAAATCGCCGTTACTCGTGCTCGTAAAATTCAAAAGTTCTTGTCACAACCATTCTTTGTTGCAGAGCAATTTACTGGTATGCAAGGAAGTTATGTGAAAGTAGAGGATACTGTTCGATCATTCAAAGAGATTCTTGATGGAAAGCATGATGACAAACCAGAACAAGCATTCTATATGAAAGGAAGTATAGAAGAAGTCATCGCAGCTGCTGCTGAAAGTGAAAAAAAATAAGTTTCGATGCAGAGTCTTCTCAATATATTGAATTATGAAATTTTTTCTTCCCCTTGTTTTTCTTATTATCGGTGTAGGATGTGTCTCTATACCACAGCAACAACATACAACATTGCCTGTGAATGATCAGGAAATGGATCAGCAAAGTGATGTCGTAATAGAAGAACCAGTATCATCTTCTGCAGCACCAAGTGCTACTGTAACAGAACTTCCACCTATGACAAATTCAAACAGAACAATCAATGGACAAGAAGATCTTGCTATTGAATATTCACGAGCCGTACTCCATACTAATCTTGGAGATATTACGGTAGCATTGTTTGTAGACAAATCTCCAAAGACTGTAAATAATTTTCTCAATCTTGCAAAAGCAGGGGAGTACGACGGAACAAAATTTCATCGTATCATTGTAGACTTCATGATTCAGGGAGGAGATTTGCTTTCAAAAGATGATAGTAAAGTAGCGATGTGGGGAACGGGTGGACCAAACTATCGATTTGAAGATGAATTTAACGATGAACCACTTGTTCGTGGAAGCCTTGCTATGGCAAATGCTGGACCAAATACAAATGGATCACAGTTTTTCATAGTTACTGCTCCAGAAACTCCGTGGCTCAATGGAAAACATACAAACTTTGGTGAGGTGGTAGAAGGAATGAATGTTGTTGAAACTATTGAAAAAGTATCGACAGGACCACAAGATCGACCATTGATACCTATTGTGGTGGAGAGCGTTGAATTGGTAAAATAATTATGTCAGAAAAGCACCATACAATTGATATATATCCAGGTGATCCAAATGCTTTTGATAGCCATATATTCCATTCATTGAATGAATGCGGGAGTGTCTCCGCTGAGGTGGTTGCCCAAACCATATTAAATAAAATTTCTCAAGAACAGAGAACTGAAATATCTGGTATGTCTGAGAAAGCCTTAGCAAATATAATTCAAGATGCTATATCGAAAAGAATTCCAAAATTTGCAGATAGTTCATACAAATCGACATTCATAAGCTATGCACAGGCATTAAGAGAACAAATAGATTCCATTCAACAAATCAACGAATAATCTAACATATGATTACCTTCAAAATTGTGACACCAAATGGTGTTACATACGAAGACGAAATAGAAAAAGTTACTATCCCCACAGGAGATGGGGAAATTACAGTTCTTGAAAATCATGCGCCACTCGTATCAACACTTGTACCAGGCGCTGTTTTTGTACACAAAAATGGTCAAATTGTTCATCTTGCGGTATCAACAGGAATTTTAGAAATTAGACCAAATTCTGAAGTCTACCTCCTGGCAGATACATCTGAACGTGCGGAAGATATTGATGTAGAACGTGCGGAAGCCGCTCGAGCACGAGCAGAAAAAATGATGAAAGAAAAAGATGCACTTGCAGATGTAGATTTTGTTCGTATTCAGGCTATGATAGAACGAGAAACAGCTCGTATTGGTGTTGCAAAAAAGTACAGAGACGTGAAGTAGTATCCACAGTGCATGTTGACGAGAAGTGGTGTTCCTTCGTATACTTTTGTAGTATTAGCAATGTAGTATATATTTATGACCGACGCAGTATGTCCTACTTGTGAGTCAGCTCTCTGTCTCATCTGTGGAGGATGTGATGTCTGTGGTACATGTGAATGTATCCAAGGGGATCTCGATGAGATCGAAGAAATTGATGAACTTGAAGAAGACGAAGAAATGGAGTTTTAATACTCCATTTTTTTAACTCTAATGTACATATTTGAGATCAGTCCCTAGTTCATCGTAGTGTACTCTGCTATACTTCTAATATATGAAAAAACTACATATTACAATTCTTCTTGGGACAGCGAGAGAGGGAAGACTCTCTGAACATATTGCAAACTTTTTGTATACAGAAATAGCTTCACGTGAGGATGTTACTATTGAGCTCGTTGATGTGAAGGATCATCTGTCTGGAAGAACTATTCCACCATGGGAAGAAAATGATGACACAAAAGTATGGAAAAATATCGTAGCAAAAACTGATGGATTTATTATTGTGAGTCCTGAATATAATCACGGCTATCCGGGAGAATTGAAAATACTCCTAGATCAAGAGCATGATGCATATAGAGGTAAGCCTGTTATTGTTGCGGCCGTCTCAGCAGGTATCCTTGGTGGCTCTCGACTCATTGAGCACATCCAGCCAGTGTTGAGTGAAATAGGGATGATATTTCTCCCATTTAGTCTTCGTTTTGACAATGTACAGACATTTCTTGACGAAAAGGGAAATGTCACTCGCAAAGATGAATATCTTTCAAGAATAAAAAAAACAATCGATGCACTCGTCTTGTATATGAAAAGATTGGAAGGAGTGGCTACTGAATTACAGACGCATAAAAAGTGATTTCTCCCTTCTTATTTCTTAACTCTGTCCATATGACACAGCATGACACAGGAGCAAAGGATTTTTTTCTTCATCTTCTCAGCAGTATTACACTCTACTTGAGTGCAATTGCCTTCCTCATGGTCACCTTTCAGCTGATAAATTATCTCTTTCCTGAGGTGAGTGCTGATATGTGGCGCTATGATTATTCTAGTGGCATCCTCCGTACAGGTCTCTCCATGCTCATTATTACACTGCCAGTATTCCTAGGCAGTAGAATATTTTTGGCAAAAATGTATACAAAAGAGCCAGAGAGAAAAGCGTTCAAAATGCGAAAGTGGCTCATGTATCTGACGCTTTTTGTGGCAGCAATCATCGTCATAGTGACGCTTATCATGATTGTCAATACATTTCTTTCAGGTGAAATTTCGAGCAGATTTATTTTGAAAGCGCTCGCTACTATTGCTGTTGCTGCGTTGGTCTTTTCATACTATCTTCTCGATATAAAAGATGGACTTACAAAGCAAAAACGAAGTATCTATCTCTGGTCTACCACGGTTGTTAGTGTTGCGCTTATTGTACTTACATTTTTTGTTGTTGGCTCTCCTACACAGGCACGTCTGCAAAGACTGGATAATGAACGTGTTTCTGCGTTGCAGTCTATTCAGTATCAAATAGAATCTTATTATACAACAAATAAAGTACTTCCCGAGTCATTAGACGCACTGAGAGTTACCTCACCGTATGATCAAAGTATAAACAATTTTGTTGATCCTTCAACTGGTGATCAGTATGGATATAAAGTCGGTGAGGGAGACAACTACATGCTTTGTGCAACTTTTGATACCAATACCGAAGATACATCACGAAAAGATGAGAGTGCAATAGCAAGTAAAGATTGGCAACATCCAGCAGGAGAATATTGTTTTGCAAAAAATACTCCCTTGCTCGATAAAGCATTCCCAGAAGTGCCCATTAGTAAATAGCAAAAAATCACTATAAAAATGAAGACCTTGTCTCGATAATTTTTATGTATGACAAGGTTTTTTTTTTAATCTTGTTTCTTCGCTAAATCTAGCGTATACTGAAGAAGCATTTTGAATTGATTTCATGGCTTCTACTGCAAAAAATACTTTGTTCATGACTGTGGCTTCTGTGTTTCAGAAAGTCATTGCTTTTGCGTACTTCACTCTCATTGCTAGGAAGATCGGGGTATCTGGTACTGGGACATATTTTTTTGCATTGTCATTTACCACAGTGTTTGTCGTATTCGTTGATCTTGGATTGACAAATGTCTTTATTCGAGAATCTTCAAAAGCAAAAGAAAAACTTGGTGAATATCTTAGTACTATTTTGTCAATCAAGATTGGACTTGGGCTTCTCAGCTATCTTGCTGCAGTGATAGTGATCAATCTGATAGGGTACGATATAGAGACAAGACATCTTGTCTATCTTTCGGCTGTAACGATGCTCCTTGATTCTCTCCACCTTACCCTCTACGGGTCACTCAGAGCCCTAGGAGAGCTCAAATACGAAGCAATGAGTATTATTGGCAGTCAGCTTCTTACATTAATTTTGGGGACGTTTTTTTTGTATGCAGGTTTTCCACTTATTTACCTTATTTTTGCGTTTACCGTCTCCAGTGCAGCAAACGTGATATTTGTTATTGCAATACTCAAAATAAAACATCATCTTACTCTTAAGCCATCGTACAAATCTGATGTGGCAAAGCATATTGCACGTATTGCGATTCCGTTTGCCCTTGCGGCTGTCTTTGCGCGCGTGTATTCATATATCGATTCTATTTTGCTTTCCAAAATGATGGGAAACGAAGCAGTTGGATTTTATAGTATTCCATACAAAATCACATACGCATTCCAATTCATCCCTCTCGCACTCATCGCAGCGCTGTATCCAAAGTTTAGCGAATATTTTGCACACGACAAAAAAAAGCTTTCGCAAGTGTTTGAGCAGGGTGTGAAGTATTTACTGCTTATTGCAATGCCGATTGCGTTTGGTATTGCCGTACTTTCCAAAGATATCGTTCTTCTTCTCTACACAGATGAATATTTGCCTTCTGTACTGCCACTTCAAATTTTGATTATCAGCCTCATTTTTTCATATCTGAGTTTTCCGATTGGCGCATTTCTCAATGCCTGTGACAAACAAAAAGCACAGACTGCTATAGTCGGTACAGTAATGGTAGTAAATATATTTTTAAATATAATTTTGATTCCTCGTCTCGGTGTGGCTGGTGCTGCGGTAGCCGCACTCGTTGGCAATGTACTGCTGACAGTCTTTGGCTATTTTATCGTTCCAAAGATTACACATGTATCACATGGCTATATAGCAAAGACATTTTTTCAAATTTTGTTTTCAGCTGGAGGCATGGCTCTTGCGGTGTATGCCGTGAATACCCAAGTCAATTTTTTCTATGCTATACTTGTCGGCGCAGTCATATATCCAATATTGCTTTTCCTCACACGCTCTGTATGTATGGTAGAATTGAAAGAGGCACTGCAATTGATTCGAAAATAATATGAAAAAAACACTCATTATCACACTCGAATATCCACCACAAGTTGGTGGTATTGCGACATATGTACATGATCTTGCCAATACACTTGATCCCAAAAAAACAGTAGTACTTGCTCCAAAAATGAAAGGCATGAAAGAATGGGATGAAAAACAACTTTACTATATTATTCGAAAAAATCTACTCTTTCCAAGATTCGTATGGCCACGATGGGTTCGTCTTGTGTGGCAAGTATGGCGCATTGTAAAGAAAGAAAAGATTGAACTCATCATGGTGCATCATGTCTTGCCCGTCGGCTATGCGGCAAGTATTGCGAGCAAGTTTACCAAGGTGCCATTTCTTCTTTTTTCACATGGTACAGATCTCCTTGCTGCCAGCAAATCGTCATGGAAGAGAAAACGGATTGCTGGGGTATCAAAATATGCCACAAAAATTATTTTTAATAGTGAATCACTCAAGAATAGATACGTTCAACTCTTTCCTCAGTTTGAATCAAGTACACTTGTCATGTATCCATGCCCAGAAAAAACATTTCTCACGCCACCAGGCAATGCTGTTATAGAAGAATTAAAAAATACCTATGCACTCCATGGCAAGCAAGTCATACTGACGGTATCGCGATTTGATGAAGGGAAAGGATTTCCTCATCTGCTTCGTATGATGCCAAAAATTCTTGAGCAAGTACCTCATCTTGTTTGGATGCTCATTGGAGACGGACCAAAAAAAGAGTATATTCTTGAACAAGTTCAAAAAAATAATCTTCAAAACATCGTTCGCTATGTAGGAGAAATCCCTCACGATAAATTGAAAAAGTTTTACTACCTTGCCGATCTGTTTGTTTTGCTCACACATCCAGATGAAGGAAGAGAAGAAGGGCTCGGACTTGTATTCCTCGAGGCTGCAGCAGCGGCACTGCCTGTTGTAGCAGGAAAGAGTGGGGGGGTAGAGGAGGCAGTACTTCATGCAGAGACTGGGATTCTCGTTGACCTCTATCAGGGCGATCCGAGTGTGATTGACACTATTGTGGACATGCTCAAAAATACATCCTATGCTGACGAATTAGGAAAGAATGCTCAAGATCGCATCAAGACAGAGTTTGTTTGGGAAAATCAAGTAAACATGCTCGATCCATGGCTTCAAGAAAAGTAATGTATGATTAGTGTTATTATTCCTGTATACAATCGAAGTGATGTTTTGCACCAATCATTAATATCTCTGAAGGCTCAGACATACAAAGATATTGAGGTTATACTTGTTGATGATGGAAGTACACCACTCATTACGTTAGATGTATCTTTATTTCCGTTTTCATTTCAAATTTTTCGACAAAAAAATGCAGGTGCACCGGCAGCAAGGAATACTGGTTTTAAGCATGCCAAAGGTGAGTTTGTTATTTTTTGGGATGCGGATGTCATCGCAAATTCTGACATGCTTGAAAAGATGGTACAGGCTTTGGAACAACATGAAACTTCAAGTTTTTCTTACAGCAATGTTTATTTTGGCAAGAAAAAAATGCCAGCACAGGCATTCAATACAGTAACACTTCAGCAGAGAAATTATATTCACACGACGAGTCTTATTCGACGCGATGCGGTTATTGTTTGGGATGAATCAATCCAAAAATTTCAAGATTGGGATTTCTTTTTATCGTTGATGGAAGCAGGGAAAAGTGGTGTATGGATAGATGAATATCTGTTCCGTTTTGAGAGTGGGGGAACCGTGAGTCAATGGTTACCACGTATCGCATATCATGCACCGTTCAAATGGCTACCGGGGATTGTTTCCAAAGTAAAAAAATACGAAGATGCTACAGCGATTATTCAGAAGAAGCATCATCTTTCGAGCGATTAAAAATGCGATATATGAGTGTAAGTGTTTCATCAAACACGGTGATTGGTTTCATTACAAATGATAAAATAAGTACAAAATACAGTATACCAAGTATATGAAAGAGTACTGGCGCCGTGACAGTCATTACCAACAGTGCTACGAATCCACCAAAAAGTCCCACATAAAAATCATGATAGTCCGACAACGTGGCTATTTTTTGTATTAGTTCATATCCCACAAGCATAAGCAAGAACAAGAGCGACAGTACTCCGAACGCGCCAAATTCAGCAAGAAGCTCCAGATATCCCCAATCAAATTGTCCTGTAGTTACAAATTGAAAGGTGTCTGGATTCATGAATGTAATAGTTGCCCCGAGACCATTGCCAAAAAATGGATGCTGCATGATGATCTGACTGATTGGTTTCAAAAGTGCTGCACGTGTGTATGCACTGGTTTCGAGAACTGGTTGGGCAATTCCAGCAAAACGCAAACCAAGAAGACCAAGCCCTGTGGTGGAAAATCCACTTGCCAGAAGACTCATGCTTACGAATAACGCAAGAAATATAGCGAGGTTCATAGCAGAAACTTTTATCCAGTTTACAGTGTCGTGTGTGTATTTCAATACGATCATCCCCACAAAGAGTGCAAGTAGATAGGTTCGTGAAAGTTCAAGAACAAGTATCAAGAGACCAAGGGCCAAAAAAACATACCAGTTGCGATGATGTTTTTCATCACGCATGAGGAGAGATGATATCATGAGAACAGATGGTACTATGAGCAGATGTTCAGGTGTTACAATACGAAAAAAACCATGGCCTACATCGGTAATTTTTCCCATGGCGACATCTCGAAACCAGGTGTAAAATGTATCATGTATGACACCAAGGCCACTCGAGTAAATGAAAAACGTAATAAGTGAAAAGAGTGCACTACCAAGTAAAAATACAAACAATAACCGAACAAAATATTCTTGCGTTTTTTCTTTATAGAAATAGTGATAAAAAGGCAACAAGAGGACAAAATATGTAAACGGAATCACATCACGCATGACTTGTGTGAATCCGTGTCCTAGGTATATACCCCTCCCTGCCGCAAAGATGACAAACGCACCAAATACCAGGAGTGCATATCCGATTTTATGATCTATACGAAGACGAAAACGTCTCTTTTTTTGTACGATGTGTTGTACAATCCAGAGGAAAAGAAACGTGATCAAAAGAAGAGATCTAATGGACAATCCAAAAAATTCAAGAAAACTCCCTGACCCACCTAAAAAGAATTCCCCAAGAAGTAAATACCATCCATAGTGCGTTTCGAGAAAATATAAGACAGCAAAAATCATGATAACACCAAAGACAAGAATTCCTTGGATGATTGCATGCCCCATGAGGAGAAAAGATGCAATGCGTAATGCAAAGAAAAGACTTAGTAGCCAGGCTGTCTGTTTATTGACAAAGATGGATTGTTTCATGAGGTTGACTGGCATAGATGTGCCTAAATTATGAGACGTTTTTGTACTTTATGATAAGTATGAGAATTGTTGAAGTAAAAATAAATGTTACTGCGTTTGCTGCAATGAGAGGTATATCATTGAGAATAATGCCATAGACCAACCAAAGAAAAACACCTGTTGTAAGGACAACGTACATGCCGACAGACAAGTCTTTTGTTTCTTTCGTTTTGATTGTTTTTATTGCTTGTGGAAGAAAAGAAATAGTCGTCCCTGTTGCAGCGAGAAGTCCTATAATAGTCACAATATTCATACTTTTAAATGATTGGAGTGACAGATTGAGCCAAAGCAAAATCTGTTATCTGTGCATAACGAATTTCGTTCCGCAATTCGCCACTCCATTTTAGTGTTAAGAAAATTGTGCTTCATCAATCTGTTTACATCCCTTTACAAACGTCTTTGCATCTATGGCATTTTTTCCTTCGAGTTGCAATTCGTGTATATGTACTGCTCCATCACTTGTTCCTACATACAGTGTATCACTTTCTACATGCACCTGACCATTATTCAAATGTGTAGATATTAAAGCTGGGCTAATGTGTAATAGCTTTAGTCGTGTTTCATTCCACATGGTCCATATTCCTGGCCATGGCATGAGCGCACGATATTGATTGTATATTTTTAGAGTTGAGGTATTCCAATCAACATGTCCATCATCTCGGGTAAACTGATTGCAAAAAATTGCTTTTGCATCGTCTTGTTTTTGTAATGTAATTTTATCATTTAAATATGCTGGAAGTTTGATTACAAGCAAATCGGCTCCTATCTTTGCAAGAGCCATGAGTGCATCGTGTGCCATTTCATCAGGTGCAAGTCCGTATGTCTGCTGTGCCACAATAGGACCTGCATCCATACGTTTTTCTACCTGCATGATAGTGACACCTGAGATTGTTTCCCCATGCAGGATTGCAGAAGGAACTGGTGTTGCGCCACGATACTTTGGAAGAAGAGAAGGGTGAACATTTAAAATACCCTTTGGAAAGGCGTCAATAATAGCTTGTGGAATAATAAGCCCATAGTCAGCGAGGAGGGCGACTTGGCAACTAGGAAATGTTGCGATTGGATAATTCTTAAGCGTTTTAGGTTTTTGGACCGGAATTTTGTATGTCTCTGCAAGAATTGCGACTTGCGTAGGGGTGAGAACTTTCTTCCTCCCAACAGGTTTGTCTGGCTGGGTAATGACAAGATCAACAGAAATTTGTGGTGCATCAATCAATGCCTGCAAAACAGTTTTTGCAACATGGTTTGTTCCAAAAAAGATGGTATGTATCATATACTATTCAATTTCCCAAATCGTTTCTGCCTTATCAATATAGACAATACCATTGAGATGATCTGTCTCGTGCTGAGCAACATGGGCAAGATATCCACCTGCTTCAAAGCTAAGAGGATTACCCTGTTCATCAAGCGCGTCTACATGGACTTGCCGGTAACGTTTTACCTTCCCTTGCTTTCCTGGTACAGAAAGGCACCCTTCTGTTTCCTGAACAACACGTTTTCCTGTCCGTTTGTAGGTAGGATTGATGAGAACAAGGTCCTTGGTAGAATCTTTTGGAAAGAAATCCTCTGGAATCGCTTCTTTTCCGATAACACAGAGTTTTACATTTACTCCTACTTGAGGTGCCGCGAGACCTATCCCTTTCTCTCTATACATGGTTGGGATCATATCTTGAATAAGTTTTTGAATCTTTGGAGAAAGGATTTCGTCCTTTGTAAGTGCCTGAGAAGGTTCATGTAAACTTGGGGTTGGGATTTTTGTAAGTGGTAGTATCATATATATTACTAAAACTGCTCTTAGGTTAGCGTAAATTAGATAAAAATGCAAACTTTGTTGGATTGCAGGAATAGATAGGAACATGGTACGCTGTAAGCAAAACTAATTATGAAAAAAACGCTCCACAAAGCCCAGCAAGAGGCCATCGACTATATCGACGGACCGTTGTTGATTGTTGCTGGGGCAGGGACGGGGAAAACGACTGTCGTGACAGAAAAAATCGCAAAACTTATTCGTGAAAAACTTTCAGATCCAGAAAACATTCTTGCCCTTACTTTTACAGAAAAAGCAGCAGCAGAGATGCAGGAGAGAGTGGACGACCTTGTCTCTCTGGGGTATACAGAAATGCATATCAGTACATTCCATAGTTTTTGTCAGAAGATTTTGGAACAGTACGGCTTGGAAATTGGTCTCCCAAATAGATTCAAGTTGATGACAGAAACAGATGCCTGGCTTCTCATGAAGAAGCATCTGTATGATCTGAAACTTGATTATTATAGACCACTTGGCAATCCATCCCGTCATATTCATGCACTCCTCACGCACTTTAGTAAATGTAAAGACGAGCTTATAGCACCTGAAGATTATCTTGCCTATGCAGAGGGTATGACGCTCGATGCTGATGTCACTGAGCATGATGAAAAATCTCGCCTCACGGAACTTGCCAATACATATCATGCATACAATCAATTGCTTCTCGATAATCAAGCCATGGATTTTGGTGATTTAATTTTTTATACTGTAAAACTTCTTCGTGAACGCCCACAGATAAAAAAGCAATTGCAGAAACAGTTTACATACGTCCTGATCGACGAATTTCAAGATGTAAACTATGCACAATACGAACTCGTGCAACTGCTCACCGATAGTCCTGATGTCCAACTCACCGTAGTAGGGGATGATGACCAGAGTATCTACGCCTTTCGTGGTGCGAGTGTCAGCAATATTCTCAGATTCAAGGATGATTATCCAGATGCAAAAGAAGTTGTACTGACAGAAAATTATCGTTCTGGTCAGGCAATCCTCGATAGCGCGTACACACTTATTCAACATAATAACCCTGATAGATTGGAAGTAAAACTTGGTATTGAAAAAAAATTACATGCTGCAAATACGTTTGATGCGAATGTAACTCATCTTCATTCACAAACACTAGATCAGGAAGTTGCGTCTGTGGTACAAAAAATTTCTGAACTCAAGAAAAATAATAAAGACATACCATGGGATGACATCGCTATTCTCGTGCGGGCAAACAATCACGCAACATTGTTTATGGAAGCACTTGATATGGTAGGTATTCCATATGAATATCTCAGTTCGGGCGGGTTGTACCGACAGGACATCGTCATCGATGCAATCAACGTGTTCAAAGTCATGGATTCGTACAAAGATTCGGCTGCAATATATAGAATGTTGCAGTTTCCTTGTTTTCATTTTTCAGAACGAGACATGCACGAGTTTTTAAACTTTGCAAAAAAAGCATCATTACCATATTACGAAGCACTAAAGCGAAGTGATGAAATATTCCTTTCAAACGAGGGAAAAGACATTTGTAAAAAGATTGTGACGATCGTCACGTCGAGTATAAAGAAAGCACGTTTTGAAAAGCCAACCACAGTGTTGCATCATTTTTTTGAAGAAAGTGGCTATTTCAAATATTTGACGAGTGAGGAACAAACGGGAAATAGGGAAGTCATGCGATCTATTGCACATCTCAAACAATTTTTTGACTATGTCCATGCGTATGAATTGACTGGTGGACATGTTGATGTTCGAGGATTTCTCGACTATTTTTCAGATGTGCTCGAAAGTGGTGACAATGGCAAAGTCTATCAGTCAAGTGACACACCAGATTCGGTCAATATTATGACAGTGCATGGATCAAAAGGATTGGAATTTTCGTATGTGTTTGTCGTAAATTGCGTAGAAGAGCGTTTTCCAACACGTCGCAAAGGAGGAGATATCGACCTGCCAGATGAACTGGTAAAAGAAGTATTGCCAGAGGGAGATTATCACTATCAAGAAGAACGCCGCCTTTTTTATGTCGCCATGACCCGCGCAAAAAAACAGCTCTTTCTCACCAGCGCAGAAGATTATGGCGGAAGTAGAAAAAAGAAAGTATCGAGATTTGTTGCAGAATTAGAAAATACAATTTCGTTAGGGCAATTTCCAATTTCCAATTTCCAATCATTCAAGGTAGACCAGACAACACAAAATGATGAACAACCTATTTTTGATGGCTTGTACAAACTTCCAAAGACGTTTTCTTTTTCTCAAATCAGAGCATTTCAAGTCTGTCCATATCAGTACAAAATTTCCTATATTCTCAAAATACCAATGAAAGGATCTCATTATTTTAGTTTTGGAAATACCATTCATTTGACCATGCAACGATTTTACGAACGGGTTCAGCAACTCAATAGTGTCACACAAGGATCTCTGTTTGATCTCAAACCTACACCAGAAAAAAAAGAGGGAGAAATATTGGTTCCTTTGCAGGATGAGTTGCTTGAAATGTATGAAGGGGCATGGATAGGGGACTGGTATAGAGATGAACATCAAAGAAAAGGATATCATGAAAAAGGGAAAGAACTCTTGAAAACGTTTTATAAAAAAAATAAAAACAATTGGACCATTCCAGTTGCGCTCGAAGGTGGGTTTCGAATCAAGATTGGAACGTATATTATTACAGGGAAGATAGATCGTGTAGATCAGTGTGCTGATGGTTCACTTGCTATTATCGACTATAAAACAGGTGCACCAAAGGATACACTTGATACAGATGGCAAACAGCAACTTCTTCTTTATCAAAAAGCAGCTTCTGAGTTACCGCAATATAGAAACATTGGTATTGTGAGCAATTTGACGTATTATTATGTAGCAGATGATGTAGCGACCTCTTTTCTTGGAACACAAAAAGAACTAGAAACATTTGAAGATAAAGTTATGAAGACACTCGATCAGATGCATGGAACAGATTTTAGAAATATCACACGCGAAGATGGTTGCGGACGGTGTGATGTCTGTACGTCACTTATATGACATATTTCATTGTTGGTACGCTCTTACTTTTTTTCATGCTTTTTCTTGCGGCATTCTCTATATGGAATGTATATGCCATTATTCGAGGTGCACCTTTTGTCCCTTCCGCAAAAAAACGAGTACAGACAATGATCTCAATTGCTAACTTGCAAAAAACAGACGTGCTTCTCGACCTTGGTTCTGGCGATGGAAGAATTGTCAGACGTGTAGCTCCGTTTGTGAAAAATGCGCGTGGCATTGAAATTAACCCTTCTCTCGCACTTCTTTCAAAAGTATTTAACACTCTACAACACAAAAAGAATGTGGAAATCCGATGTGCAGATTTTTGGCATTATGATCTGAGTGATGTTGACGTACTCTTTGTGTATTGCATTGATCACAAAATGAATCGTCTTGAAGCAAAAGTAAAAAAAGAAATGAAGCCTGGCGCTCGAGTAGTGTCAAATGGATTTAAGTTTTCTACATGGAAACCACGTGAGGAAAAGGATGGTGTTCGATTGTACCTGTTGTGATATTGATTTTGAGTGTGCTATAGTGTATTCAGTCAAGGTTAGAAATTTTTTACATGTCATTTACGCCACTTGGGGATGCACTCCACGACAAAATGAAAGAGAATCCATCACTACAAAATCAGGTTGATGGGTCTGAGGCTGTTGATATTGCAACGGAAGTTTTTTTGGAACTGTTTGGAGAAGATATGGCAAAAGAGGCAAAACCGCTTTTTTTGAAAAATAGAACACTGACCGTTTCTTGCACGAGTTCCACTATGGCAAATGAAATTCGCCTCAACCAAGCAAAAATCGTAGATGCACTGAATAAAAAAATGGGGAAGAGTGAAGTAGATCGGATTCGGTATTTGGCATAAACGAACTTCGATTTTTGTAGAATAAGACACCCTTGCCGAAAAGGTTTTTTTTCGTTAGAATGAATACATATGACTATCCGTCAATTTATAACAATCATGATCTTTGGGACTCTCATGTGCTGGGCTGGATGGGGAGTTGTGCTTTGGAATATTGATCCCTACGAAGCAGGAATAGTGAGTTTCATGTTTTTTTATATTACACTCTTTTTAGCGTTGACAGGAACTATCTCGACAGCGCTTTACACTGTATATCACTTTTTTGGTGATGTGCAGATACCAGTTTTTCGATATGTCCAACGCAGCATGGGTTATGGGCTCAGTGCAGCTTCTGTCCTTGTAGTACTCCTTCTTGCTCATATGTTCAGTCTGCTCAATGTGTGGAGCATGTCACTTCTTGTACTCATTGCAGCATTTGTTCTTTCGCTCAAGTTATCAAAACGACGACCCTATATTCCTACCTATGAAGCATAATGATATATTTTAGTATGAAACAATCTCACCTTTTTACAAAAACAAAGAAAGAGGTACCAAAAGATGAAGCATCAAAAAATGCACAGCTACTCATTAAGGCAGGGTTTATTTATAAAGAAATGGCTGGGGTATATGCATACCTGCCACTTGGGTTACGCGTTCTTGAAAAAATAAAACAGATTGTTCGTGAAGAAATGGATGCTATAGGTGGACAGGAGTTCATTATGACCGCCATTCAACGAAAAGAACTCTGGGAAAAAACCGACCGATGGAGCGATGATACTGTTGATGTGTGGTTTAAGTCTGCATTAAAAAATGGCACAGAAATTGGATTTGGATGGTCACACGAGGAGCCTATTACAGATTTGATGAAACAATATTTGACCAGTTATCGTGATCTGCCTACCTACGTGTATCAATTTCAGACAAAACTTCGTAATGAATTGAGGGCAAAAAGTGGTATCATGCGCGGGAGAGAATTCATCATGAAGGATATGTATTCATATTCCTTGAACGCAGAACAGCATCAGAAATTTTATGATGAGGTCATTGCCGCGTATTTGAAAGTGTTTGCTCGTGTCGGGCTTGAGAAAGAAACGTATGTTACTTTTGCTGCAGGAGGCGCGTTTACACAATTTAGTCATGAATTTCAAACAATCACCGATGCTGGAGAAGATGTTATTTACGTCAATCGTGAAAAACACATTGCAATAAATGAAGAAGTACTTAGTGACACCGTTCTCAAAGAACTTGGTGTCACCATGGACGAACTTGAAAAAGTGAAGACCGCTGAAGTTGGAAACATATTCAATTTTGGTACAGTCAAATGTGAACAACTTGGATTATCCATTGTAGATACAGAAGGAAAATCTATTCCTGTACACCTCGGATCATATGGTATAGGTATTACAAGACTTATGGGTGTTTTAGTGGAACATTTTTCAGACGATAAAGGTATCGTCTGGCCAGAAGAAGTGGCACCATTTCAAGTCCATCTCGTGTCACTCTGTAAAGAACCTTCAGATATCGAAAAAGCAGATACGTTGTATGCAATATTGCAAACGTCTGGCATCGAGGTGTTGTATGATGACAGAGATGCGCGACCAGGTGAAAAATTTGCAGACAGTGATTTGATTGGTATTCCTCTTCGTATTGTTGTCAGTCCACGATCACTTGAAAATAATCAAGTTGAGTTCAAATATCGAAAGTCAGGTGAAGAAAAACTTGTTTCATATATGGAGGTCATGAAAGAAATGTAATCATTATGTTCAAAAAACTCACACAACGATTTAGTCGTGATATTGGTATTGATCTTGGAACGGCAAATACACTGGTGTATATTCCTGAAAAGGGAATTGTCATTGATGAACCGTCAGTGGTTGCGATTCACAATAAAACAGGACAGATTCTTGCTGTCGGCAATGAAGCCAAATACATGCTCGGTAAAACACCACCACACATTACAGTGACAAGACCATTGTCACACGGTATTATTTCTGATTACGAAGTGACGGAAAAAATGTTAAAATACTTTATTGATAAAGTACATGAAGATAGTAGATCGTTCATGACACGTCCACGTGTCGTCGTTTGTGTTCCTCTTGAAGTAACAGAAGTGGAAGTAAAGGCTGTGGAAGATGCCGCTGTCGCTGCAGGTGCAAAGGAAGTACATGTTGTCCAAGAACCAATGGCAGCAGCCATTGGAGTGCGTATGCCTATTCAGGATCCTATTGGAAATATGATCATTGATATTGGTGGTGGAAATACTGATGTCGCTGTTATTTCACTGAGCGGTATTGTCACCTGGAAATCAACGGAGACAGCAGGGGATGAAATGAATAAAAATATCGTTCAGTACGCACGTGAAGTATTTAATCTTCTCATCGGAGAAACGTATGCAGAACAGATGAAAATAAAAATTGGTTCAGCGATTCTTTCTCCAGAACGTATGGAATTTCCAATGAGGGGACGAGATGTTGTCAGTGGTTTGCCACGAGAGATCATGGTGACAAACGAACATATTCACGAGGCTCTCGAACGTTCTGTCAATACTATTATTAGTCTTATCAAAGCAACGCTGGAGCAAACTCCACCAGAATTGACAGCAGACATCCACGAACGTGGTGTATTGTTGACGGGTGGCGGAGCTATGCTTCGAGGATTTGATACCATCATTGCACGTGCAATTGAAATTCCCGTGCGCGTGTCGAGTGACCCTCTCACTGATGTTGTTCGTGGTACAGGAATACTTCTTGAAGAGCGCGAACTCTTGAAAGAGATAGAACTTCCTTCTGCAAGAGCCGTTTAATGCATAACATTATTTTTTTATTATGCAGAATGTTCGTTTTTTTAGATCACTTTTTTTGTTGAGTACTATACTCCTCATTGTAATAGTATTGCACGTTGTCGGTGCATTCGGTTTTATAGAAGGCCCTGTCACAAAACTCTTTTATAAAGGAAGTGGTGTACTGTACGCAGTACATCTCTCGCAGGGAGAAAAATCAATTAGTACATCACTCACAGGGGAGGAACTGCGCAATGCATATATTACACTGCAGGAGATGTATACCAAACAAGTGGTCGATCGATCTGAGATGATACAATTACAACAAGAAAATCAAAATCTTGTACGTCAACTTCAATTTTTTTCTGACAAACAGTTGACCTACTACACAGGACGCGTTACTGGCAAACAAATAGATCCTTTTGAGAGTACCGTTCTGTTATATTTTGAACATGCAGATGATACGATACCATTGGGATCTCCTGCAATTACGCAAGGTGGTATATTTGTTGGCATCGTCGTTGCTGTCGAACGAAGTACTGTAACTGTCAGACTTCTGGATGATGGACGAACAAAAGTAGGCGCAGCGCTCCTCAATGAAGAAAAGACTATCGGTATTGCCGAAGGGGGATTTGGCAAAAGTATTCGTATGAATTTTATCCCACAAAATGAAAAAGTAGTGGCAGGTGATATTGTTGTAACCTCAGGGCTTACACCTGAGGTCCCGTATGGGCTACCAATAGGTACGGTAGAAGCGGTAGAAAAAGAACCGTACGAACCATTTCAAAGTGCTGTCTTATCACCACTTGCTACGCCAAATAGTTTGCAAATACTTTCCATTATCGTTGATACGTCACAAACATGAAATCATTTTTCAACATATTACAACGTGCATTTTTTCTTGTAATGCTGGTATTTACACAATTTGTCGTTAGCTATGTTTTTCCGTTTCCTTTCTCTGCCACACATGTGCCTACGGTCATTATTGTTGTATATCTGTTTCTACAAGAAAAAAGACATATTGTGTGGTATATGTTTGGATTGTTTTTTTTGTTAGAAATTCTTGTTCCATCACCTATCTTTGGTGATATGCTTGTACCTGGTGTGCTTAGTGCCTTTGTCGCATACTGGTGTTACAGATTTTTATTTACCAACCAATCACTCTACACAGCAATGCTTTTGGGAACGATTACCCTTCTTTCGTATCGATTTCTCACGGCGGCCTATGTTGTCATGTTCGACATATTGAGTAAAAAGGGAATTCTTGTGTTGCCATCATGGTCATTGCAAGTATTTGGTATAGAATTTTTGATGACAGAGTTTGGATTATTTATTATTATATTTTTTTTGTTAAAAAGAAAAAAAACGTTTTAACTATTTTTGTGTGCTAAAAAAAGAACAAACACCATTATTTCACGCTCCTTTAGATGATTCACTTTCCGTGCCTATCATGTCAGATACGTCATGGATAGAGGATGCTCATCCTACTGCTGGCGATGGTAATTTTGGTACTCGTAATTTCATAAGTGAGAGTATACGAGCACGACGTATTTTTGCATTTATTTTGCTTGTAAGTTTTACTTTTTTGTTTTTGATTTTGCGTGTTGGATATCTGCAAGTAGTAAGGGGTGTGGCATACAGGGAGGCTGCAGAAGGGAATAGACAACGTTTTCTTCCTATTCCTGCCGAACGAGGGCTTATTTTTGATACCAATGAAGTACAACTTACTAAAAATATTCCAAATTTTGCACTTGCTCTCGTGCCACAAGATCTTCCCCGAAATGAATCAGAAAGAAATAATGTTATTTCTCGTGTTGCGATGCTTACAAATACACCCGTTGAGAAAATTGCTGAAACAATAAAAAAATATGGATCTTATAGTTATGAGTCTATTATTATTCAAGATGATTTGGATTACGATACTGCCATGAATATTTATATTGCTGCAGCTGATATTCCTGGTATTCATATTCAGAGAGGGAGTAAACGACTTTATGTAGAAGAGGCTCCTAAAGGAGAAGTCGACCTCCCTTTGAGTATGTCACATATTCTTGGGTATCAAGGAAAGTTGAGTCCAGAAGAGCTCGATATGCTCTATGATGCAGGGTATCTTCCTTCTGATACTATTGGAAAAAGTGGTGTAGAAAAAGCATATGAACCATTTTTAAGAGGCGTGTACGGCGTAAAAAGAATTGAAGTTGATTCATTTGGAAAAGAACAAAAAGTGTTGACTGAAGATCCTCCTTCACCAGGTAGTCATGTTGTGTTGAGTATCGACATACATATACAAGTTGCACTCGAGCATTATTTGCAAAAAGCGCTAGACAAAGGTGGATTTTTTAGAGCATCTGCCATTGCTATGGATCCTCGTGACGGTTCTATTCGCGCATTGGTTAGTCTGCCTAGTTTTGATAGCAATGATTTTTCTGGTGGCATTGACAATGATACGTACCAGTCATATCTCTCAAATGAAAATCAACCTCTTTTTAACAGAGCGATTTCAGGTGCATTTCCATCAGGATCAAGTATAAAACCTGCATTTGCAGCTGCTGCACTTCAAGAAGGTATTATTACACCACAGACTACCTTCCGAAGTACAGGTGGTCTGGCTGTTGGTCAGTGGTTTTTTCCAGATTGGCAGGCAGGTGGTCACGGTATTACCAATGTTAGAAGATCACTTGCATGGTCTGTAAATACATTTTATTACTATATTGGCGGAGGATTTGGAGATTTTGTCGGAATGGGTGTAGAAAAAATGATGGAATATTTGAGATATTTTGGGTTTGACCAGAAGTTAGGTATAGATATTCCTGGTGAGGTTGTGGGTTTTCTTCCTTCAAAAGAATGGAAAGAGCAGTCAAAAGGGGAGCGGTGGTATGTCGGAGATACATACAATGTGTCGATTGGTCAGGGAGATATTCTGGTGACGCCACTACAGATCACCTCATACATCGCGACGATTGCGAATGGTGGTACAATATTCAAACCGCACGTGGTAGAAAAAACAATAGACATCGCCACAGGTGACGAATATGTCGTGGAGCCAGAAATACTCGATACCGTGCCTATCTCGAGTGAAAACTTGAACACGGTTCGTCTCGGAATGAAAGACTGTGTCGACTACGGTGCCTGTCGACGGTTATCATTGCTCCCGTTCGAAACTGCTGGGAAAACAGGAACGGCACAGTGGAGCAGTGTCAAAGAACCACATGCCTGGTTTACCTCATTTGCCCCTTACGACAATCCAGAAATTGTACTTACTATTTTGATCGAAGAAGGAAAAGGAGGAAGTGAAACAGCGACGCCTGCTGCATACGAATTTTACAAATGGTGGTGGAAGTACAAAATAACTGGGGATATATCCCTTGACGAGTAGAAGAGCTCTTGGTTATACTCTATACAACCGCTCTAGGAGCGGGTATTTTTATCCATTTTGTAGCAGAGATTAAGGAACCTATATGACAGACACAACACAATATCTTTCACAAGAAAAAAAAGTTGATCTTGAACAGGAATTGGTGCAACTCAAATCAACAAAAATTCCAGAAATTGCTGGGCGCATTGATGAAGCGAAACAAATGGGAGATTTATCTGAAAACGCAGAGTATCATGATGCGCGCGATCAAATGGCTTGGGCACAAAGTCGAGTACTTGAGGTTGAAGCTATTTTGCACAATGCAGAAGTTATTACCGCAACAGGATCTGACGATGGCTTTGTGGACCTTGGAGCAACAGTAGTCGTGAAAGTCAATGGAAAAGAAAAAGAATATACTATCGTAGGAGTTCAAGAAGCCGATCCTCTTGCTGGGAAGATTTCCAATGAGTCGCCGCTTGGCGGGGCCTTTATTGGAAGAAAGAAAGGAGACGTCGTAGAAGTGAAAGTACCTGCTGGGATGCAGGAATATAAAATTATTTCTGTAAAGTAAAATTACATAACAAAAAAACGCGCCTTCGAGCGTGTTTTTTTAATATATAAGAAATGTGAATGCCCACCCGTGTTGACTGATCGGGCGGGCATTCACGGGCGGGGTCGGCGCGGACGCTGATGACCTAGGACGTCGTACTGGCCAGCTCCTTGATCTTGCGTTGCATGAAATCGTTCTGCATCTGGAGGTACTCATCCGGAGCCATCTCGTAGATGACAGCCTGGATGATCGCGATGATCATCACTCCCAACAGCGTTCGGGTTGGGCTTGATTTCCGCGCGTTTTTGATCCTGGTGTAGGCAACCCCTGCCACCTGCAGGCAGTTCGTGATGAATGTGGGGCTGTTGTCGTAGCAGAAGTCCCACATGCTCTCCGCCCCAGTCTGCTCCCTGAGGGTTGTGTTGCGGTGGAGCACGTACAGGACGCACTCCATCGTAGGGGCCTCGGGAAGCCCATTGGCGGTGTAGCTCCACTTCGGGAGCTGGGTCGGCGTATCCATGTGACCTCCTAATAGACTGTCAACGCGCTGGATTGCGCGTTGCACATGGAAGAAAAGTGTTATGCTCAACAACTTTCTTCCAGGCACAAAGACAGAAAAATATAGCACAAATAGTATATTTTGTCAAGGGGACAACACACTTTTTTATCTAAAATAAGCTAAAAATTATCTGTTACATGCAAAGTTGCCCTTTTTGTATATATTTGATAAGATAAATACCGTAAATAAGCGAAAAATATGCCAAAACAAGATATCGATATTAATGACGAACGTACAGTACGCCTTGCAAAGCTTACTGCCTTGAGTGATGCCGGCAATCCTTCTTTTCCAGCGCATTCTGAGAAGCAACATACTGTTGCCGAAGCTGTACTCATTACAGAAGGAAGTGTTGTTGTGACAGCAGGGAGAATCATGTCAAAACGAGAAATCGGGAAGCTTACGTTTTGTCGTCTTGAAGATGCAAGTGGAAGTATTCAGCTGATATTCAAACAAGATGACATGGATAAAGAACAGTATAAATTGTTTGTAAAAAAAGTTGATGCTGGGGACATTCTTGATGTAACAGGGGAAAGATTCCAATCCAAAACAGGAGAAGACTCTCTTTTGGTAAAAACATATACCGTTCTTACAAAAGCACTTCTTCCGCTCCCAGATAAATTTCACGGGTTGCAAGATGAAGAACTCAGAATGAGAAAACGGTATCTTGATTTGCTTACCAATCCAGAACTTCGTGAGATTTTTGTAAAGCGCGCACACTTTTGGGATGTCACCAGAACATTTTTGAAAGACAATGGATTTTTTGAAGTAGAAACACCGTATCTTGAAACAACCACTGGGGGAGCGGAGGCAACACCGTTTGCCACACACCACAATGATTTTGATATGGATATGTTTTTGCGCATTTCTGTTGGCGAGCTGTGGCAAAAACGTCTCATGGCTGCAGGTTTTGAAAAAACATTTGAAATTGGTCGTGTGTTCCGCAATGAAGGATCCAGTCCAGACCACTTACAAGAATTCACCAATATGGAATTTTATTGGGCATATGCTGATTACAACAAAGGCATGGCGCTCGTCCAAGAACTCTATCAAAAAATTGCGATCGATGTATTTGGAAAAACTAAATTCACGACAAAGGGGATGGACTATGACCTTTCTGGTGAATGGTCAGAGATTGATTATGTCAGTGAAGTGAAAAAACAAACAGGCATTGATGTTATTACCGCGAGTGAAGATGACATGAAGAAAAAGCTTGACCAATTACATGTTATCTATGAGGGAACGAATAGAGAACGCCTGACAGATACACTTTGGAAATTTTGTCGAAAAAATATTGCAGGGCCTGCATTCCTCGTCAATCATCCAAAATTGGTTTCGCCACTTGCAAAAACACATCGACAACATCCAGAGTTGACTGAACGTTTTCAGATTATTATTGCAGGAAGTGAAATCGGGAATGGCTATTCAGAATTGAATGATCCAATAGAGCAGCGAGCACGTTTTGAAAAACAGCAAGAACTTATCAATGCTGGAGACACGGAAGCAATGATGCCAGATTGGGAATTTGTTGAAATGCTCGAACATGGTATGCCACCTACCTGTGGGTTTGGATTTGGTGAACGATTGTTTGCATTTCTCGTGGATAAACCACTTCGTGAAGTCACCTTGTTTCCACTGGTAAAACCTATTGAAGAAAAAGATGATGAATAATATGAAAACAGTATTGCTTTTTGGAACATTTGATTTTCTCCATAGTGGACATATCTTTACATTCGAAGAAGCAAAAAAGTTGGGTGACGTTCTTGTCGTATCAGTAGCAAGAGATATAGCAATTGAAACGATAAAAGGCAAAAAGCCACTGCATTCGGAAGAAGAACGACTTGCACTTGTGAATCATATCAATATTGTCGAAGATGCATTTCTTGGTGATGAAAAACTTGGTGTGTATTCATTTTTTGAAAAATTTTTTCCTGATATAATTGCACTTGGGTATGATCAAGATGCACTAAAAGAAGATGTTGAAACGTTTATTGTCGAACACAAGTATATGACGAAATGTGTAACACTTCCTGCATACAAAAATGGAGAAACAACATCAAGCAAGATAAAAGAATCGCTCGCTCTATGAAACGTCAATCATTGCTTATTGCCACAACCAATAAAAGAAAGCAAGCTCAGATAAAGCATACACTGGGTAGTTCACCATTAAAACTTATTTTTCTAGATGATCTTGAAAAAAAAATGCCTGCACCAGATGAGGATGCTGATACACTAGAAGGAAATGCCATCCTGAAAGCAAAAGCGTATGGAGATGCGATGAAAATGCTTACACTTGCTGAAGATACGGGCTTATTTATTGATGCTTTGAATGGATGGCCCGGCGTCTATTCGGCACGCGTTGCGGACATAAGCGACGATCAATGTACCTTAACACTTGAAAAAATGAAGGATGTTCCTCAAGGGCAAAGAGGTGCAACGTTCAAAAGTGTTGTTGCCGTGTATGACCCAACTGACAACAGTATTTTTTTGAGTACTGGTGAAAAGCGAGGAGAGATAGCAACTGATATTGCTGAGGTTACTGATGTTCATAAAAAGAGTATAGGACATACGTTTGGATATAACCGTATTTTTCATCATACTGATATCGATAAGCGCGCATCGGAACTTACGTATCAGGAACGTGAAGAAAATAAACACCATCGATCCGTTGCACTTCACAACGTAAAATACTTCCTCCAAAATCAATACGGTGGTAAACATTTTGTCGTACCTGTCGCTATGATAATCAGGGACGGAAAGATTTTGATGAATAAACGAAATGACCCACACAATCCACAATTTCACGAAGTGTGGGAATTTCCAGGTGGCACTGTAGAAATAGGCGAAAATATTTTTGAAAATGTGGTTCGTGAATGTAAGGAAGAAACAGGATATGACGTCGAGATACTCGAGCAATTACCCTTTATTCGCGTCAAAACACGTCATATAGAACGATTTAGCTATCAGATCTACCTTATTCCCATATTGTGCAAAGTGATCGGTGGAGACGGTGTATTTAGCGATGATGAAGTGTTGGAAATGAAGTGGTATACGCCAGAAGAAATTCCTTCTCTCAAATTATTTCCAGATGATGAAAATATGGTGTCTGAATTTTTAGGAATGATACATGATGCGATATCGAAAAATAATTTATAGTTGTAGTTAATTGTTCATATGTTAGATATAAAATTCATTCGAGAAAATGTAGCGTTGGTAAAGGAGAACTGTAAAAATAGAAACGTATCTGTCGATATTGATCGCTTTTTGACACTCGATGAAGAGCGTCGTAGTTTACAACAAGAAATTGATGATTTTAAAGCAGTCCGAAATGCAAAATCAAAAGGAAAACCAAGTGATGAGGATATCGCAGCGATGAAAGAGCTGGGTGAAAAAATCAAAAAACTTGAGGATGCGTATAAAAGTGTTGAGCCAGAATACCTCGATCATCTTCTCGTCATTCCAAACCACACACATCCGGATTCACCAATTGGTGGAGAATCTGATTTTGTTGTGGTAGAAGAACGAGGTAGTATTCCTGAATTTAGCTTTGAGCCAAAAGATCACGAAGCAATCATGACTGATTTGAATTTGCTTGATTTTGAACGAGGCGCAAAAGTGACAGGCTCAAAATTTTATTTTGTCAAAAATGATGCTGTTCGACTCAATGCTGCGCTCTTGAGCTATGGCATGGATATTTTAGAAAAGCACGGGTATACACTCATCGAAACACCAGACCTCGCAAAAGATGAAATTCTCGAAGCATCAGGATTCAATCCACGCGGTGCAGAATCACAAACATACAAGATAGAAGGTACTGATTTGAATCTTATTGGAACAGCAGAAATTACCGTGCTTGGATATCATGGGGGGGAAGTATTGGATTTGTCAAATGGTCCAAAAAAATATGCAGCTCTTTCTCATTGTTATAGAAGAGAAGCTGGATCATATGGACGAGAAAGTAAAGGACTTTACCGTGTGCATCAATTTACAAAATTGGAAATGTTTATTTTTTGTAAACCAGAAGAAAGCGAAGTACTACATGAAGAATTGCTGAATATTGAAAAAGAAATCTGTGATGGATTGGGTCTCGCATACCGAGTGATAGATATACCTACTGGAGATCTTGGTGGCCCAACATATAGAAAATACGATCTCGAAGCGTGGATGACGATGAAAGATGGCGAAGATAAATATGGGGAGATTACCAGTACGAGTAACTGCACGGATTACCAGGCGCGACGACTCAATATCAAACATAAAGAAGGGGACAGCAAGCCAGAATTTGTCCATACACTCAATGGTACTGCGATTGTATTATCTCGATTCCCTATTGCAATCATGGAACAATATCAAAATGAAGATGGAACAGTGCTAGTTCCAGAAGTATTAAGAAGGTACATGGGGAAGGATATTATTGGGATATAATATGGGAAAAACCGTCATTGGGACAAATTTAGAGAAAGAACAGATTGAAATGAATATTTCAGATTTGTCGTTGCGTGTTTCAATATACGGAATTTTAATTGAAGACGGGAACGTATTACTCGCAAATCAGTTTGGTGGTTTTGATTTACCGGGCGGGGGGCTGGAGATGGGAGAGACGTTTGCTGAATGTTTGGAGCGTGAATATTGGGAAGAAACCGGATTGAAAGTAACAATGGGAGATATCGTCGATTGTAAAATGAATTTCTTTCAATTTCGTGAAGAACAACCGTACCAGAGTATTTTAATCTATGTGACGTGTAAAAAGATTTCTGGAGAACTGAGCAAAGATTTTATGACACAGTATGAAAAAGATGGAGGAGGGGATATGCCAGAATGGGTTCCTCTCAGCACCCTTGATGATATCAAGTTATTTCACACTGTTGATTCTCGTCCGATGATAAAGAAAGCAGTCTCAATGCTATGAATTCTGAATCAGTGTCCCCTGAAAATCTGCAATTGATAATTCTCCCAGGCTGGGGTGGCTCGCATGAAACATGGGTAGACTTTGTTGCACTTGCAAAGCCGCATTTTCAAGATGTTGTTGTGATTGACTTGCCATGCTTTGGAGATGAACCTTGCCCGAAAGACGTGTGGGGAGTAGAAGAGTATGCCAACTTTGCAAAGAAGCGAATTGATTCATTACGTCATTCCGAGGGACCGAAGGGACTCGAGGAATCTCGTGAAAAACAACGAGATCTCTCAACTTTAGATTCACTTCGTTCATCTTCCATTCGAGATGACATAATACTCCTCGGTCATTCCTTCGGAGGAGCCGTAGCAACACAACTTGTTGTCACCAATCCAGATATTGCGTCAAAGCTCATCTTGAGTGGAGCAGCCGTTATTCGTCCAAAGAATTATCTTAGACGTTGTATATTTGGAACCATGGCAAAGATAGGAAAACTTCTTATTACCATTCTTCCATCACAAAAACTAAAAAATCTTGCAAAAAAAGTATTGTATCAAGTTGCTGATTCACCTGATTTCTCAAAAACAAACGGTACCAAACGGGATATTTTCAAAAAAATTATTCGTCAAGACTTGCAACATCTTCTTCCTTCCATTTCAATTCCAACGTGTGTGATACAGGGAACAGATGACACATACGTCCCATTTCGACACGGAAAAAGAATCGCCGAGGGCATTCGTTCGGCATCATTTGTGGTAATAGAAAAGGGAAGACATGGATTGCATCTAAAAAAGAATGCAGATGCGATGTTATCTGCTATACTAGAGTTCTGCACTACCTCATCATAAATATGGGCATTTATCATTTTACATATATTATTGGAGGGCTTTGGATAGTCACAGCCATATTTGATTATGCATATTTTACCTATTTTGCGCAACTAAAAGAGTATCGTTTAGACCGTTTCAAAGATTTTTTGTCTACACAAAACGGGAAAGATGAACTTCTTGGATATCGAGTACTTTGGAGAGCGTTGCTGGTCATTGTATTATACACGTTCCTGAAAGGAACTATTTCAAATATTCTGCTGGTTACGGTCATCGTTGGTATTGATATGGTTACAAAAATTTACTGTATTTGGAGAAAATCAGTTCGTCGTCCTGTTGTAACAGCCAAAGCAGTACTCATAGTAGGTGTACTTGTCGGATTTGAAAGCTTAATGCTTTTATTTTTGCCATTTCTAAACCTGATGTTACTAGTCCTTATCTTTCGTTGGTTTTTTGCTGGATTAGTAGTATTTTTACTTGAGATTCCATCTGCACTTGTCAAAAAGGTATATATAGTAGCAGCCACAAAAAAACTGGCAACATATAAAAATTTAAAAATAATTGGTATAACTGGGAGTTATGGCAAAAGTAGTACAAAAGAATTTTTATCACAGATACTCGAAACAACATATACAATTCAAAAAACACCAAAAAATACCAATACGGAAATTGGCATTGCTAAATTTATTTTGAAAACGGATTTCAAAGGTGTCGATATTTTTGTCGTTGAAATGGGGGCATACCGTATAAAGGAAATTCAAAAAATCTGTGATATGGTTCATCCTCAAATAGGCATTCTCACAGCAATAGCTCCTCAACACCTTGCATTGTTTGGTTCAATGGAAAATATTGCTACCACAAAAAAGGAATTACTCACCTCCCTCCCAAAAGAAGGTTGGGCAATTACAAATGTCGATAATTCTTATTGTAGAGACGTCATACAGCATCTTTCTTGTCATGTACGTACATTTGGTTCTGATGAAGAATTTTCTCCTAATATTCTAATCAGAAATATTGAAAGTACGAAAGAAGGAATTGCATATCGCGTGTCAGATGACAACATGGATCATATCGTACATCTCAATATTTTAGGAAAACACAATGTGTTCAATATCGTTCCTGCTGCCATTGCAGCACACAAGGTTGGCATGTCAGATGCGGATATTGATATGGCTATCGAAAAATTACAGCCTGGTCATGGATCAATAACCATAACGCAGTATGGCAACGTAACTGTCATAAATGACAGTTACAATTCAAACCCTGAGGGATTTAAAGCTGCACTTGATATATTGAATTCCTTCTCATCTCCTCGAAAAAGAATTGTTATCACACGTGGTATGCGCGAACTAGGCGAATTGAGCGATGAACTTCATGAACAAATTGGTGGAGAAATTTCCTTTGTTGCTGATGAATTAATTATCACGGAAAAAGAAGTTGCGGCATCTCTCGCAAAAGGGGTCGTATCAAAATACAAAACAAATATATATCATATGTACGATCCGCAAGAAGTACTGACGTATGTCCAATCATTAAAAAAAACTGATGCTGTTATTTTGATAGAAAATAGGCTTCATGTCATGGTCGCAAAAGAATTAGGTATTTCTCTTATTGCATGAAAAAAACTATTTTTACAGGATTTAGTCCCAATACACAGCTCGCGGATATAAAGATCGCAGCTGGTTTTTTGTTATTTCCGTGGCGGTGGTCCCACTGGAAAAGAGGAAAAGCACAACAACAAGCACCAGAAACAATAGCAACATATTTTGGTGATAAGACCAAAGCACTCACATATGATAGTGGGCGTTCTGCCTTGTATCATGCATTACTCGCTCTTGGTGTGGAAAAAGGAGACGAAGTATTGGTGCAGGCTTTTACCTGTATGGTGGTCATCAATGCTATTACTTGGACAGGAGCAAAACCGGTTTATGTCGATATAGAGAAAAATACACTAAATATGGATCCTACAAAGGCAGCAGAAGCATGTACCACAAAGACAAAAGTAATCATTATTCAGCATACCTTTGGACTTCCTGCAGATATAGAGAGTCTCATGGAAGTAGCAAAAAAGTTTAGCTTGAGGACAATAGAAGACTGTGCTCATTCACTCGGAGCACGATATAAAGGCCAACTTACAGGTACATTTGCAGATATAGGCATGCTCAGTTTTGGTGGAGAAAAAGTTATTTCTTGTGTTCGTGGTGGAGCACTTATTACAAAAGATAATGCACTTTTTCAAACACTCGAAAATAAACATATACTTCTTCCAGAATCCACACGGCGTGTAATTCGTCAACATCTACTTCACGTAGTACTTTTTCCAATTGGAAAATCTCTATATCATATAGGTATTGGAAAAATATTTTTGAAATTTTTGAAAGAACTTCATATAATAAATAAGATTATTTATCCAGAAGAAAAACATGGGAAGCGAGTCACATGGTATCCTAGCAAATTGCCAAATGCACTTGCAGCTCTTCTTGTACACCAATTTTCTCACATAGAAACAATGAATACACACAGAAAAAATATTGCATTGTTGTACAAAAATGAATTACAGAATTCTTGTGAAACACAAGACGATAATGGCACTCATATATATCTTCGTTTTCCACTCTTTGTTAACGATCCAAAGAAAACATGTGCTGTAGCAAAGAAAAAAGGAATACTCCTTGGTGATTGGTACTCACTTGTTGTTGGTCCTGGTGACGTTGATCTTGATGCGGCTCAGTATGCAAAAGGGACATGTCCTGTTGCAGAAGAACGTGCATCAAAATCATTGAATCTTCCAACGGATATTCATATTCATGACACAGAGGTAAAAAGAATTTTTTCTGTTTTGAATGAGTAATATATGTATTCAATAAAAAAAATAGTAGAAAAAAGTCAGTGGGATACGTTTGTGAAAAAACAAACGTACAGTCCTTTTGTTCAATCATATAAGTATGGTGAATTTTATCGTGAACTTGGAGAAACATATTGGATTGTAGGGGTGTATCAGAGCGATGTACTCGTTGGGGGGAGTCTGGTGCTTACTGTTCATGCAAAAAGAGGAAATTTCTTTTATCTTCCATATGGGCCTATTCTTGACTATACTGACATAACAATGGTTGCAGAATTTTTTTCATATCTTTCACGTGGTGCAAAAAAAGAACACATGGATTTTATTCGCGTAAGCCCCTTGTTGTCTGATACAGAGGAGGGGAGGGCGGTACTCGAAAAGCAAGGATTTCGCCCTGCGCCGATGCATGTTTTGGCAGAGAACAGTTGGCTACTAGATCTTTCTCAAACAGAAGAACAGCTTTTGTCCCACATGAAAAAAAATCATCGTAATCTTATCAAACGGTGTGAGCGAGAGGGAGTAGTCGTTGAAGCAAATACAGATTCTCAAACACTCGATATACTTCATACGATGCTTGATGAAACAGAAAAACGGCATAACTTTACCCGTTTTTCTCGATCATATATCAATAGTGAGTTTGATCAGTTCGCAGAAGAGTCGGAAGCACTCGTGTATATTAGTACACTTCCAAATGGCACACATGATGCTGTTGCAATCATTATGTTTTATGGAAATATGGCCGTCTATCGCCATAGTGCATCAAAAAATATTGATAAAAAATTACCGACATCCTATCTGATTCAGTGGCGTGTAATTCAAGAAGCAAAGAAGAGGGGAATGAGATGGTACAATTTTTGGGGTGTCGAACCCATAGGTGCCGGACCATCACATCCGTTTTCTGGTATTGGTCATTTCAAACGCGGGTTTGGCGGATTTCAGGAAGATTTACTTCATTGTCAAGATCTTCCTATTACAAAAAAATATTGGGTAAACTGGATTGTCGAGACTATTCGAAAGAAAAAAAGAGGTTTTTAGCAACAAAGAGTGAGCCTGTCCATCTCTATGAGCTACAAAAAATCAAACAAAAGATCGTGCACACGTGTCTACATGAAAAGTAGAAATGCTTTGTATACACGAAGTAAAGCAAAAGATTTTGCCTGGCGAGGAAGAAAAATAAATCCTATTCAAAAAGTACAACCTTCAGGAAGAGCAACTCGTACAAAGATATATATTGTATTATTATTCAGCTGCAGTCTAGGCATGCTTGGTCTTTTTATATATCAACCCTTTTTTCATATTTCAGAGGTACAGGTAGAGGGTATAGAGCGTCTCACACAGCAAGAAATTGAACAAACTGTGTATGGTGCGATGGATTATCGTAAATGGTTTATTTTTCCTGCCAAAAGTTTTGTTTTTGTAAACACGCTTGAAATTGCAAATATACTCAATGATAGATTTCCTCTCAATACAGTCACTGTACAGAAGCAATTTCCAAATACATTATATATACAACTTGAGGAACGATTATCTACAGTATTGTATGACAATGGGGAAGTCTACCATTTCATGGGGCTTACTGGAAAAATTGTAGAACCTGTCCGGAAAGTGACCGATGCGGAGTGGCGTTCTAAAACTGCAGTGGTAACAAGCACGAATGAACTCGGAGAAGAGATATCAGAAACAAAAGAAATTGGTAAATATCACACTCCAGACATAACAGCACTTGAACATGATATCGGAGTGTACCCGATGATTGTTGATATTGGCAATGACCATTCAGGCACGCTTGAGGTTAACACAGAAGTCATGCAAGAGTCATATGTCACCCAAATTCTTGATTGGTACAACATATTACAAAACACACTTAACATAATACCAGCATATATTGATGTATCATCACCATACAGATCTATCATACATGTAAAGGATGGCCCAGCCATATACATAACATTGCCAGAAGGGGATAGTAATGCACAAATAGAGCGTTTGCGTACAGCTCTTAACGAAATACCATCACTTGATCAGATTTCATATATCGATGTCAGATATCCTGGCAAAATTTATTGGCAGTAACTTTGTTGAACAATGTGTAAGCGTATTTTGAGAGAGCAGAGGAGCCAAAAAAGTATAGAAGTATCTGCACCACACTGTGCACAAAGGACGTATACAGTGTCGCACAATGTATATTATGCGACACTGTACAAGGCGTATCTGAATACATGTGTCTGTTTGTTCACATCTTGTTAACCAACAACACATTCTTCTTTATAACATGTATATTTCTCCATTTTAAATAATAAATATTTTTTGTAATATCTCTGTATATATATTACATGTTACATCTATTGCATGGTTTGACAAAACGCATCAATAAGATCGTTCAACATGTGGTCCTTTCACTCCCCTAACACTGTATCATTTTACTATATTGTGCGACACTACAGATTTGCCGTTCAGAAAACCAGGTAAAGTGATACCACTCATGCAGTAAACTTTTTATCCTGAAACGCATAGATAGACAAAAAAAGACTGATACCACATGACCAGTCTTTTTTTTATTCTTGAATTGATATCTATTAGTAATCAACAACCAAATAACTCAGTGGATTTATTGGAATACCATCCTTTCGGACTTCAAGGTGTAAATGTGGACCGGTCACAAATGGTCCTGCACCGACAGTACCAGGTGTTCCACCTGAATATCCGATGATATCACCCCGAGTCACAAATTGATCTGCGTTTACCAATATCTGACTCATATGTCCGTATACTGTAGAAAGACCTCCAGAGTGAACGATCATAATATAGGCATAACAGCTTGCTGTTTGACACGTACGGGCGCGAGCAATATAGCCACTTGCGGCTGCATGGATTGGTGTGCCATAGGAGGCACGGATATCAATAGCATTGTGTTCAAAAACATATCGATATGGATAAGCCGGATCATGAAAATAGGCCGTTACATATCGGCTTGGTGTTGGCCAGGAAAGCTGTCCATCAAACTGAATTTCTGAACCAGAAATCTTATCTTGCGATTCCAATTTTGCCCTGACTTTTTGCTCAATACTCGTAATATCGCTTTCTATCTCCTGATATTGTGATTTGAGATTGGTAACAAGTGTCTGATATTTCAATTCAGATGATTGTGTTTGGGCAAGTAATGTTTGCTTTGCGAGAGACTGACCGTCCAGATCACTTTTTTGGTTATCCAACTCCTCTTTCAGTGCATCGTACGCTTTTTTCCTTTCTTCTGTAGCGGATTTTTTTTCTTCTAATTCTTCTTTTGCAATACGAAGTGCACGGGCATTTTTTCCTAGATCTTCTTCAATGGAGCGCGCATATTCCATTTTATTATAAAAATCAGAAAAATTGTTATACGAAGCAAGAACTTCGAGCATACCTTTGTCACCTTGCTGATGCAACGTACGAATAAACTCAGTTATAATTTCACGCTGTCTTGTGATTGTTTTTTCTTTGTCAGAGATACTCAGTTTAAGTGCCTGAACTTCAAGATCAAGAGTCTCCAATTTTTGTTCGGTCGCCTCAATATCAAGTTCTACTTGCACAATATGATTGTCCAGAATAGCCATTTGATTTGCAAGTGAGGATGATTCGAGGCGTGTATTTTCTATCTTTTTTTTGTATGCTTCGATACTTGCTTCAAGCTGCTTTACTTTATCTTTTTTTGCAGCAATTTGTTGATTGAGTTCATCAATTTCTTGCTTGTTTCCTCCGGTACCATCTATTTGTGTGTACACAAATACTGGCAATGTAATGAGTGCCAGTATGGAAAAAATTGCAATACCTAACAAAGCTCTGAAATGCCTAGACATATGTATAAAATTCAAAGTCTAGTATAGCACAAGAAGAATGTTGGTGCTATGAAAAAATTTTGTTTACCCCCTCCCCTATCCGCTTCAAACTTTTTTCCTTACCAAGGACTGACATAATTTCAAATGGACCAGGAGAAAATTGTTGACCAGAAAGTGCCACCCGAGTTGGCCAAAGAACATCACCCACGCCATAGTCATGATCCTTGATCCATGCCATTACCGACCCCTCTACCCCCTCTTCTGTCCATACTGAATTCTCTACTGTAGATAAAAATTCGCTGAGTTGAGTCAATTTTTGTTTTGCATCAGACAAATCACTTTTTTTCCATTTCAACAATTCTGTTTCGTAGCTCGGTGAATCAACAAAAAGAAATTGTGTATTATTTACTATATCTTGCAATGTATTTGCACGTTCACGTCCTAAACGAACTACTCCTTCAAAGAAAGATTGATCTTCCAATATATATGCCTCTACACCATCAGAAATAAAAAATGATTTTACTCGTACTGCCAATTCTTCTACAGGCAATTTTTTCATCCATTCTTTGTTGTACCAATCAAGCTTTTCGTAATTGAAAATTGCTGGTGATTTATGTACATTTTTAAAGTCAAAAGCAGCAACTAATTCATCAAGAGTAAATATTTCTTGCTCAGTACCAGGATTCCAGCCCAAAAATGCGACAAAATTCACCATTGCTTCTGGCAAATACCCTTTTTTTGTAAAATCAAATACAGAAACATCTCCATGACGTTTGCTCAGCTTCTGTTTTTTTTCATTTACAAGAAGTGAAAGATGCGCATATTCTGGTTTTTCCCAGCCAAACATATCATACAATACAATATGCTTTGGGGTTGAACTCAACCATTCCTCACCACGAAATACATGTGTAATTTCCATGAGGTGGTCGTCTACCACTACAGCGAGGTGATATGTTGGAAAGCCATCCGTTTTCATGAGCACTTGATCATCAATCAATGCATTTTCAAATGACACTTTGCCACGCACCATATCATTCCACGTTGTTACACCATCATCTGGCATGCATAAACGGACAACATGGGGGATACCTGTAGCACGCTTCTCTTGAATATCCTTCACTGAAAGTGATTTACACTGTCCGTCGTAGCCTGTTGGTTGTTTATTCAGTTCCTGCATTTTTCTCAGTTCATCAAGCCGTTCTTTTGTACAAAAACAGTAATATGCATGACCTTGTTCGAGTAACTGATCACTGTATTTTTTGTATATTTCCAATCGCTCCGATTGTATATAAGGCCCTTTCTCTCCCACTTGAGTAATGTTTTTGTTGGCATCAAGCATGACCCCCTCATCTGGTGGAATATGTGCCCAGTAGAGAGATTCAACGATATTTTCAGTTGCTCCTTCGACTAATCTTTCTCGGTCAGTATCTTCGATTCGAAGTAAAAAATCTCCACCTTCTTTTTTTGCGTAGAGATAATCAAAAAGCGCTGTTCGAAGTGACCCAACGTGAAACATTCCTGTTGGACTTGGTGGAATACGTGTTCGGATTTTTTTCATAATAATTAATGTGTAAGTTGATGAAGCGTAATACCAACAGACATTGCGAGATTAAGGGATTCGGCATTACCTTTGCCAGATATCGTATATGATGCATCTGCCAAGGCAAGCAATTGATCCGATATACCATGTGACTCAGAACCAAAAAGCAATGCTAATTTTCCCTTCTTTGGGAGCTCGCTTATATCCTCTCCTTCAAGATCTAAGACCGCTATACTGTACCCATTTTTTTTGAGAAATTCAACTGTTTCAACCAAATACTCAGATTGATACATATGTGTACGAAAAATAGATCCCATAGTGCTTCGTACCACTTTTTCATTGTAAGGATCAACAGATCCTTCTGAAAGAATAATATCATGTATGTCAAACCAATCCGCTGTACGGATAATCGTACCAAGGTTCCCAGGATCATTGACTCTATCTAAGAGAAGGATCGTATCAGCATTCATCATATCGTCTATCGATACCTCATTCATACCCACGACGGCCATAATACCGGGAAATGTCTCTGTTTGTTTGATACTTTCGGCTTCCTTTTTATTCGCTCGTTCGACAGGAATATCTGTTTTATCTGCGTAGCTAATAATAATACCCATATCACTATCTATAGCACTTTCTTCTACAATAATAAGTTCCACATCAGCATTATCAAGTGCTTCATGGACGCCTTTTTTTCCTTCGACAACAAACAATCCATACTCTTTTCTAAATTTTTTTTGACTAAGTTTTTTGAGAAGTGAACTTGCGCTATTTGATAACATAGGATTTAAATACTAGAAAAGGAAATACAATGACAGCTGTAAAAATACGTTTGAATCTTTTTGGCTGTTGTATCAATCGCCACAACCATTCTAACCCAAGGCTTTTAAACATTTTTGGTGCTCGTGGCACAACGCCTGCAAGAAAATCAAACGTACCACCTACACCCATCACGATCTTTACACCAGGTAATTCTAATTTGAACGTGTCAATCCACCATTCCTGCTTCACATGCCCAAAAGCAACAAAGAGAATATCTGGTTTTGCCATAGCAATATCAGCAAGCACCTCATCATGGTCATCGGAAGTAATTTTACAAATTACCTCATCGCCAAATAGTGTCATTGACAAATTTGGACCTGATTGAACACCTTTTATATTCAATGCAGGAAATTTATTCATCAAAAACTTTTTGGCACCTTCAGCCACTCCTTCTACACCTCCGAGAAGGTAAATAGACTTTCCTTTTTCCTCTGCTATCTCACAAAGTGCTGACATCAGATCAACGCCCGGAAAACGAGTATATTCTCCACCACTCATTAGATGTATACCAAAACCATCACAGACATTCATATCCCCCCTATTCAGGATGTCTTTGAAAGCACTATTTTTTTGTGCCTCAACTAGCATCTCTGGGTTTGGTGTGTAAATACTATAAAGTTGATATCCAAAAAGCCACTTCTTTGCTCTACTGAGCACCTCCTTTTTGGTTAAGGGGTCAATTCTAACACCGAGCATTTTCTGCATAGCTTGGCAAAATTATGGTATAATAGTAACACTCTTGACAAGAAAAATCAATTTGGTATAGTATTATCACTCGTTAGTATAGAGTGCTAACATAGTTTTATCAATATGATTCCACAAAATTTTACACAAAAATCCCAAGAAGCCTTGCAGCATGCGGCTCAAATTGGTCAAAAAAATGGTCAACCACAAGTTGAACCACCACACCTTTTTCTTGCCCTTCTAGAACAAGAAGAAGGTGTGGTGTTGTCTGTACTCAAAAAATTGAACGTCAATATAGAGGAGCTACGTCATGATACACAAAACTTGATTAATGCTTTGCCGAAGCAATTTGGAGCCATGGGAGGTGGAATGGGGCAAATCATGATGGGCCAAGCTATGATGTTTATTCTTCAAAATGCGCAGAATGAATCACAAAAAATGGGTGATGAATATATTAGCGTCGAACACCTTCTCCTCTCATTTTTGACAAATAAGAACCCTATTAGTGATGCGCTCGTCAAGCAAGGCGTGCAGCATGCTGATGCTTTGAAAGTATTGGCCACAGTTCGAGGCTCACAACGAGTTGATTCCCCTACTCCAGAAAGTACATATCAAGCACTAGAAAAATATGGGATGAACTATACTGATCGTGCTCGTAAGGAAAAATTGGACCCTGTTATTGGGCGAGATGATGAAATTCGTCGCGTCATGCAAGTCCTCACACGTAGGACAAAAAACAATCCAGTCCTTATCGGTGAGCCAGGAGTTGGAAAAACAGCAATCGTCGAAGGACTTGCTCAACGTATTGTTAACGGTGACGTGCCTGAAAGTTTAAAAGATAAAGAAGTCATTGGCCTCGACGTTGGTTCTCTCGTTGCGGGAACAAAATTCCGTGGTGAATTTGAAGAGCGCTTAAAAGCAGTTCTCAAGGAAGTCACGGATTCTCATGGAAAAATTGTTTTATTTATTGATGAACTGCACACCATCATGGGCGCAGGAAGCTCTGAGGGGGCCGTAGACGCATCAAACATGCTCAAGCCTGCACTTGCTCGTGGAGAGCTTCGGACCATTGGTGCAACCACGATTAAAGAATACCAACAGCATATTGAAAAAGATGCGGCATTTGAACGACGTTTTCAGCCGGTTCTAGTGAAAGAGCCAAGCGAAGAAGATGCAATCGCTATTCTTCGTGGTATCAAAGAAAAATATGAAGTACACCACGGTGTCCGTATAACAGACCCAGCACTTGTAGCTGCAGTTAAACTGTCTAGTCGTTACATCACTGACCGATTTTTACCTGACAAAGCTATAGATTTGATAGATGAAGCCACGAGTGCGATGCGACTTGAGATTGAATCGATGCCTGACGATCTTGATAAAATGAAGCGCAAGATGATGAAGATTGAGATTGAACTTTCTGCACTTAAAAAAGAAAAAGATGTAGAATCAAAAGAACGTGAAGCAAAGTTAAAAAAAGATCTTGCAAATTTGAAAGAAGATATCGGCGAGATAGAACTTCATTGGAAACATGAAAAAGAAATTATTTCTAAAATTCGTGGCTATAAAAAAGAAATTGATACACTAAAGCAGCAAGCAGAAATAGAGGAACGAAAAGGGAATCTTCAAAAAGTTGCCGAAATTCGCTATGGGAATATTCCCAATACTGAGGAGGCAATAAAAAAGGATCAACAAAAACTAGCTACTCTTCAAGAAATACGAGCGATTTTGAAAGAAGAAGTGACAGAAGAGGATATTGCTGCCGTAGTAGCTCGCTGGACAGGCATCCCTGTCGACAAAATGCTACAGGATGATCTGAAGAAACTTGCCACTATGGAACAAGTTCTGTCTAAACGAGTTATAGGGCAATCTGAGGCAATTAGAGCGGTCTCAAATGCTATCAGACGATCACGTGCCGGAGTTGCTGAGGAGAATAAACCCATAGGAAGTTTTATATTTATGGGGCCAACAGGAGTTGGAAAAACTGAACTTGCTCGGGGTCTAGCTGAGTTCTTGTTTAATGACGAAGAAGCACTTGTTCGAGTAGATATGAGTGAATACATGGAACGGCACGCGACAAGTAAATTAATTGGTTCTCCTCCTGGATATGTTGGGTATGAAGAAGGTGGACAGCTAACAGAAATCATTCGACGTCGTCCCTACTCAGTTCTTCTCTTTGATGAAATTGAAAAAGCACATCCTGATGTTTTCAATATCATGCTGCAAATTCTTGACGATGGACATGTAAAGGATGCAAAGGGCCGAAAAATAAATTTCAAAAATACGGTTATCATTATGACAAGTAACATTGCAAGTGATGTTATCATGGCAATGGGACAGCGTGGAGAGTTTGGTTTTCAAGAAAAAGGAAAAAAAACAAAAGAGCAAGAACAAGATAAACTGAAAACAAAAGTTATGGAAGGGTTGAAGGAACATTTCAAACCTGAATTTTTGAATCGTATTGATGAAATCATTACCTTTCATCCTCTTGATAAAAAGGAAATTAGAAGCATCGTTGACCTGCAACTTGCTCGTGTTGGCAAGAGACTGACAGAGCAACGGATCACACTCGATGTGTCTACAAAAGCAAAGGATTGGCTCGCAAAGAAAGGCTATGATCCTCAAATGGGTGCTCGCCCACTAAAGCGGCTAATACAGACAGAACTTCTTGATAAACTTGCACTCGATATTCTGGAAGGAAAAATTGTAGAAGGAAAGACGATAAAAGTAGATATCGGAAAAAATGGGTTGGTGATAAAGTAACATATCAGCAACAAAAAAACAGCATTACTGCTGTTTTTTTATATACACTTCTGACAAAAAAAACGGTGTGGTTACTCTTCTGGAAATATTTTCTTTCCATCCTTATCATAGAGATGAATAGCCAATACAGGACACGACTGTGCACCAAGAAGGAGTGTTTCTTCATCGGCTAATTGATGTCCTTCTGGAATGTATGCAATATCTTCTTCATCCATCTGAAATGCAAGTGGTGCAACAACAGTGCAAGACATTGCACCAATACATGCTTGCTTGTCGACAACGATGCGACGAATTTTTCCCTCTTTTCGTATGCCCTGATAATATTCATCTGGCATGCTGTCTGGCATTGCAATGTCAGCGTCTGAATCAGTGTTGATTGGTGGATTATATTTCATACAAAAAACAAATTAAAATCCAAGCATCACTTTGAGCGCGTCTGGCATCTGCCATGGCGGGTCAAACGTGACTTCTATTGTGACATGTTCCACGCCGAGATTCAACATTGCTTCTCTGATAGCATCCTGAATACTTGCACCTGCTGGGCACATAGGAGTTGTGTAGGTCATGATGATATGAATATGTTCATCGTCTTTCACATTGATCTCTCTAATAAGACCCATTGTGTGTATATCAAGTCCAACTTCTGGATCGATAACCATTTTTAGATGTGCTTCTACCTCTTGTTTTGTAATCATATATTTTTTAATGCGTCGTACCCTACTTTTTCAATTTCAATCGCTAGCTCCGCCCCCCCACTCTTCACGATCTTTCCATCAACCATAATATGTATTTCGTCAGGTGTAACATATTCTAAAATACGGTTGTAATGAGTTATAAGAAGAACTCCAGTTTTGTCACTTCGAAAACGATTTATTCCTTCTGACACAATGCGAAGCGCATCGACATCAAGACCAGAATCTGTCTCGTCGAGAATTGCATAGGTTGGTTCGAGAACAGACATTTGCAAAATTTCGAGACGTTTTTTTTCTCCACCTGACATACCAACGTTTACGTACCTTGTCAAAAATGATTCATCAATATTGAGCTCTTTCATTTTCTCAACAAGCAAAGCGTGAACGTGCAATGGATTTTGCGTTTCGCCACGCTGTGCATTGACAGCCAAACGAAGAAAATTGGCAACCGTGACGCCATCAATCCCTGGTGGATATTGCATGGAGAGAAACATGCCTTTTTTTGCTCTCAGATCAGGTTTTGCACTCGTGATATCTTCATTGTCTAAAAGAATAGTTCCTTGTGTTACATGATACGTTGGATGTCCTGCAAGGGTATTTGCTAATGTTGATTTTCCAGATCCGTTTGGTCCCATGATAACAACAACCTTTCCTTTTGAAACTTCAAGATTAACACCTTTTAGAATGTCTTTGTCGTCGGCTGTAACATGGAGGTTTTGTATAGAAAGACTCATACTTCGTTCATCATTGATTTAAGTGTGTTCCATCCAAGCAGTGCGCATTTCATTCTTGCATGAGATATAGGAATCCCCAACATGGCAAGCATGTCTTCTTCTGAAATCGATACTATTTGTTCTTTTGTAAGCCCTTTTACTTTGTCTGTAATGAGTGAAAGTGCAGCTTGAGAAATAGCGCAGCCTTCTCCTTGATGACCAATATCTTTTACTCGACCATCATCGTCAAACAATATTTGCATGGTGACCAAATCTCCACATGTTGGATTGTGCGATTTTTTTTCTGTCGTAAATAATTCTAAACTCTTTTTATTCAATGGATGCTTGTAGAGATCCAAAATCATGTCTTTGTAAAGAAGATCATCCATATGATTATGAAAAAATGCGAATAGCGTCTTCAAGCGCCAAGATAGCTTTGTCTACATCGTCCTTATCAGTATACATCCCTACTGAAAATCGAGCTGTGCCTCCAGGCAATCCAAGCTTTTTCATGAGGGGCATCGCACAGTGACTTCCAACACGAATTGCAACATTATGACGATTGCATATTTCTGCAATATCGTGCGTATGTATGCCCTCAATTGTGATGGAAACGACACCGTGGTGTTTATTCGATTGAGATGAACCAATAATTTGTACGTTTGGCAAGGAGGATAATTGGACAATGAGGTAATTGGTTAATTTGGTCTCTCTTTTTTGAATATGTTGTAGTCCAATACTTTCTATAAATTTCACTGCAGCGCCAAGCCCAATCGCGCCTGCGATATTCGGCGTACCTGGTTCGAATCGATATGGCACATCATTCCACTCTGCCTGCTCATAACTCACATCAAGAATCATATCGCCACCAAATGTCACGGGAGAAAGCAATGCAAGCTTTTCTTTCTTTCCGTACAACACACCAATACCAGTTGGACCATATAGCTTGTGTCCAGAAAACACAAGGAAATCAACATCAAGTTTTTTTACATCAGTTTTCAAGTGAACTATTGATTGAGCTGCATCAATAATCGTGATTGCGTTCACTTGTTTTGCAAGCACGATAAGTTCCTCTGCCGGGGCTTTGCTCCCAAGTGTATTTGAAACATGCGCAAAAGAAACAATTTTTGTATGACTATCAATTTTTTTCTTTGCGTCTTCGAGATCAATTTGATAATCATCATCAATATCAATAAAACGCAATTCAACACTCGTCTTCTTTGCAATTTGTTGCCATGGAATCAGGTTTGCATGATGTTCCCATGTTGTCAGAACAATGTTATCTCCTTTTTTTAATGATTGTCCGAGTGATGTCGCGAGCATGTTCAACCCATGCGTCGTTCCATAGGTAAATACAATTTCTTCTGGTTCAGCATTGATAAACTGCGCAACAATGCCTCTTGCATTGTCATGTTCAGTAGTTGCGCGATCACTCGCTTCATACAGACCTCGATGAATATTTACACCGTACTGCTCATAATATTCCTTTACTTTGTCTACAACAACTTGAGGTTTCAATGCTGATGCACCACTATCAAGATACACCAAATTTGGTGTATGGCTGTATATGGGAAAATGTTGTTTGAGAGAATCTTTCATATTATTTGTGACGAATAATGTCGTTCAGTATATCTGTTCGCAATGTTTCGTTGTCAATCATATCAACGATTGCACCTAGATGTCCATGGAGGATAGCTTGTTTGGCTGTCTCCGTATCCATACCGCGAGATTGAAAATAAAATAAAGATTCATCGTCAATAGTCGTTGTAGAAACTCCGTGCGAACAGGACACTTCATTATTTGCAATTTCAAGGTCTGGGACTGAACTAATTTGCGCGTTTGGCGAAAGGAGCAACGTTTCTTCCTTCTGATGTCCGACTGCATTGAATGCATTTGCTCGGATATCAATCAGACTTCGGTAGATCGTTTTTGAGTGATCTTCCAAAACTCCATGCGTTTTCAAATTGCTTTCAGTGTGCTCTGCCGCATGAATAGTAGTATGGGTGATATCATGAAATTGTTCACCTCTGCCGTAAAAAAGTCCATACGTCTCCCCCACTGCTCGTGGCTGTTCGAGAATTGTGTAGATACTTGAGTTTGCTACAGATCCTCCAATAGCAACATCAATCCATGTCATCTTTGCCTCTTTCCCAACAAACGCACGTCTGAGAGCAAGAACAAATTGATTTTTTTCATGACGCTGATCTGCAATATATGTGAGCTCTGCATGATCTTCAAGAGTAATATCAATAATTACTCCAGCAAATTCTTTATTCATGATATGTTCATGCATTGTAGCTTTTACTCCGGTCTTCACCACAACATGAATATATGCTGCTGAAGTTTCTTTTACAGCTTTCAAGTTGAGTTCAAACAAATCAGTATTCTTTTCAATAACAATTTCAAATGCGTCATGGATGTTTTCTGCCAAGTGCTCAAACAATGGATTCTTCTCAACCCCATATTCTGTATTCTGCATTCTGAAATCTAAATTCTTTCCATTTTGAATTTCTACACTTTCTGATTCAAACATTCGCGTACGCAAAGCAATAAGACTATAGTCTGCAACTATGCCGATACCGTATTTGAGATGTTCTGTTTGAATTTCTTGCATATAATTATCCGACACTCCCCTCCATCTCAAGCTCAATCAATCGATTGAGCTCAAGCGCATATTCTAGCGGTAATGCTTTAACAATAGGTTCTATAAACCCAGCAACAACGAGTTGCATGGCTTCTTGTTCACTGAGTCCCCTACTCATGAGATAAAAAATTTCTTCATCGCCAATTTTTCCAACCCGCGCTTCATGTGCTATATCAACCTTGTCATTGTCTATTTTCATGTAGGGATGTGTTCTTGTCACAGACTCTTTATCAATCAAAAGTGCATCGCACTCGACAGAAATTTTGCTTCTGTCCGCCTGCTTTGTTACTTTTACATAACCACGATATGTCGTAATACCGTTTCCGGTAGAAATTGATTTTGCGCGAATTGTGGACTTTGTATCAGGAGCAACATGAATTACTTTTGATCCTGTATCTTGATTCTGTCCATCACCTGCAAAGGCAATGCCAAGACTATCCGAACGTGCACCTCTGCCACGAAGAATGGATGCAGGATAAAGCATCGTGACGCCACTGCCCATATTGCCATTGATCCATTCAATCACCCCGTTTTCATCAACAAGCGCGCGTTTTGTATTGAGATTGTACGTATTTTTTGACCAGTTCTCAATAGAATAATATCTCACGCGGGCATTTGCGTGGACAAAAATTTCAACACCTCCAGCATGGAGTGAATTTTTTGTATATCGTGGTGCACTACACCCTTCGATATACTGAATTTCACTTCCTTCATCAGCGATGATCAGTGTATGTTCAAATTGTCCTCCACTTTCTGCATTCATACGAAAATATGCTTGCAGTGGCAATGTGACTTTTACATTTTTTGGCACGTAGATAAATGTTCCACCACTCCAGACTGCTGCATGAAGCATGATGAATTTGTGATCATTGATTGGGATGCACTGTGTCATGAAATATTTTTGCACTAATTCTGGATATTTTTGTACAGCGACATCCATGTTTTCAAAAATAACACCTTGTTTTTTCAAATCTTCTTGAATGTTGTGATAAATAACATCACTATCATATTGCGCCCCAACACCTGCAAGTGCTTTCTTTTCTGCTTCAGGAATACCAAGGCGATCAAATATTTTTTTGATATCATCAGGGACATCATCCCAGCTTGTGGCTTCCTGAGTATCGGGACGAACAAAGTACGTAATTTCATCGAGATTGAGTTTTGACAAATCCGGTCCCCACGTTGGCATGTCTGTCTCTTTGAAATATGTAAATGCTTGTAATCGCTTTTCGAGCATCCACTCTGGTTCATTTTTTTGTTTTGAAATTTCACGAACAACCTCCTCGGTGACGCCGGGAGTTGCACGATATTTCGATCGCTCTTCATTCGCAGTGTCGTAGAGTGATCTGTCGATTGTGATGTTTTTGATTGCCATATCACAACTTACAGATTCATACTACGAACTTTTTCTATAACGCCAGGCAATACTTTCAATACCTGCTTTATTTCCTTTTCAGTCGTGTCTTTTCCAAGTGTAAATCGAATACTGCTTTTCATTCGTTTTTCATCATATCCACATGCAGTAAGAACATGAGAAAGTTGATCGCTATCTGTCGTACACGCAGAGCCAGAACTCACTTCTATACCAGCCACATCGAGATACAGAATTACCGCTTCCGATTCTGCTCCTAGAAATGATACATTCAAATTATTTATGAGTCGTTGTGTATCCAAATCAGGACCGTTTAATACTACATTCTCAATCTTATTCTCAATTTGTTTCCACAAATAATCTCGTAGATTTGAAATTTGTTTATTTCTTATTTCTTGTTTCTTGTGTATGAGCTCGACGCCTGTTCCCAATCCAACAATTCCAGCAACATCTTCCGTTCCAGGTGATATACCAAATTCCTGCCCACCACCAAACATGATAGGTTCGATATCAACTTCTCTTCTTTTGAACAACACACCAGCACTTTTTGGTCCATATATTTTTGATCCATTGAAGCTCAGCAGATCAACATGCAACCGCTCAACTGACATATCGAGATATCCCGCAGCCTGGCATGCATCGGTATGAAAAAGTGGATATATATTCTTGTGTTCTTTTCTATATCGCAATATCATTTTTCCAATTTCAGCAATTGGTTCGATAGTGCCAATTTCATTATTGGCATACATGATAGAAACAAGAATCGTATCTGGACGAATTGCCTTTTTTACCGCATCGACTGAAACAAATCCATTCTCATCAACAGGGAGATAGGTAATGTCAAATCCTTCTTTTTCAAGTTGCTGCATTACATGTAATACAGCATGATGCTCAATGGCTGTTGTAATAATATGCCTTCCTTTTTGTACATGCGCCCTTACCACACCGAGCAACGCAGCATTGTTAGAATGCGTGCCACCATGAGTGAAGACAATGGTATCAGGAGTTGTTGACAAAAAATTTGCTACAGTACCCCTCGCGTTTTCAATTGCTTGTTTTACCTCAACAGATGAACGATACAGTGCGGAGGGATTCGCAAGTTGCTCTTCAAAATAAGGTTTCATCTTAGCAAAAACAGCAGCGTCGAGTGGCGTAGCTGCTGCATGGTCAAGATAGATTGTGTGTTTTTTTTGTTTCATGCGGTCAGTCCTGCAATAGGTGTTGCTTTGAGTAATGCTATCATTTTTTTCTGAACACGTTCGATACCAGCTTTGATAGTGCAGGTATGAATAAACTTGCAGGTTTTTTCATCTATCACACACGGTGCAAAGACTGGTTTGTCTATTGCACTGATAACGTCCATAAGTGAAATATCTGTATACTTTTTTATAAGAAAGTACCCCCCTTGTACACCTTGCTTAGATTCAATAATATGTGCCTTCTTGAGCTCCCTCGCAATCCTTTGCAGAAAGAGAAAAGATATGCTACTCTCATCAGAGAATGTACGAAGGCTAAGTGCCTTATTTTTTTCTAATAAAGATAACCTATAGAGGAGTTGAATAGCATAATCCGCTTGTTTTGAAAGTCGAAACATACGAGAAGCAATATTTGATTATATTAGTATACTATACCTAAATACACAATATGTCAACGTCAATACAGGGCTACATTGTCACACTTTTGGAGAAAAAAGAGATTGCAAAACATGTATTTGAGCTTCGATTTTCAAAACCAGAAGGTTTTAGTTATACTCCAGGTCAATTTGTTCAATTTTTGATTCCCAATCTGGAGAAAAAAACACCTCGTGCCTATTCAATATCATCATTACCAAATGATGATTATCTTGAATTTTGTATAAAATTTCTTGATGGCGGTATTGCATCTGAGTACTTTCGATCGTTGAATATCGGGGTTGCAACTGAATGCAAGGGTCCTCTAGGCAGATTTATGGTCAAAGACAACCCTCATGAGACATTCTTTGTTGCAACAGGAGTAGGACTTGCACCAATTATAGGGATGATTCGATCTCTTGCTGAGAAAAAAAATGAAGCACACAAAATCCATCTTTTATTTGGTGTACGTGAGGAAGATGATCTATTTTGGATAGAGCGCCTTGAATCGATGAAACAACAATATCCCCAATTTGATTTTGCAGTAACCCTCTCGCGACCAACCTTGCAATGGACTGGATTGAAAGGAAGGGTAACAGATCACATCCTGCAAGATATTGGAACACATGCATGCTATTTGTGTGGAAATGTTGATATGGTGAAAGATGTAAGAACAATCCTTTTAGAAAATGGTGTACATGCTGAGAACATTCATTTTGAGATTTTTTAGTAACTAAATCTATTAAAAAAATGAATTACCCCGCAGCAAGCTGACGGGGTCTCATCACTTACATAAGTAGTTTAAGCTGCTTTTCACGATGTATCTCTTGATACGTTTTTCCTTGGTT